>Ga0256405_10011924_pt1 | contig 10922 bp, 2 predicted proteins | sample RumenRJG_02DNA_FD_189096 | JGI IMG/M metagenome (GOLD analysis project Ga0256405, IMG submission 189096) | Bovine rumen microbial communities from Lethbridge, Alberta, Canada - RJG_02 | ecosystem: Host-associated > Mammals > Digestive system > Stomach > Rumen | place: Canada: Alberta | collected... | reverse complement strand
TGGGTCCACTCCCCAATCTCCATATTCCATAAACTATTAAAATAATAATTAAAAAATATTTAATAAATAATTATTATATTTATTTAAATTATTATGCCAATTTATAAAATAGTCCAAAAATTATTATAAAATATTACCTCAATTTATAAAATAGTCCTAAAATTATTATAAAATATTTAATAATCGAATAAATTTATATTTATTAAATAATGGAGCAAAATTTATATTTCATTATTTCTTGTGCAAAACCCTTTGCTCAAAATATCCAGAAAAATATATCAATTGAACATGAAAAAATAAAGATAAAACCACTTGAAATTATTGATAATATAAAAAACAAAGATATTTTTAAAGATATCAAAGAATTAAGTGATTCTCTGAATAATAAAAATATTTACTTATATAAATTAAAATTAATACCAACAAAAGATAATGATAACAATAATATTACTATTATAATAGATAATTTAAATATGAATGAATATAAATTAAAATGTTCATTAAATTTAAAAAAAGGAGTAAAGAATTATTTTATTTATTCAACTGAATTTAAATATGATTTTAATTTCAACTTCAAGAATATAGCCAAAAAAATCGGATATTATTTAAAAATTACAGATAAATTTATAGACAAAGATTCAGAAGATTTTATTAATAAAAAATTTGATATTGAAAATTATCAAAAATTTTTGTTATTTAAATCATATCTAAAGCAAAAAGAAAAATCAAATTATATAGATGATTTATTAAATTGTACTATTCAAGAAATATATAATATAAACAGTTATGAATTTATTTTAATTTTTTTAATAGATTTAATTAAATTCGAAAAAGATTATCTCAAAATAAATCACAAGTTATTCGAGTCATTTATATCTGAATTTAATATGGAAAAAAATATTGATATAAAACAATATAAAAATGAAGAATATTATAAAATTATAGCAATCATTGAAGATTATCGAGTTTTTTTGGAGCAAAAGCCAAAACTATTATTGAATTTAGATATAATAATTCTTTTATTTTATCAAAAAAATATTCGCAAGGAATTCAATATTTTTTTTAATAAAATAAAATCAAAAAATGAAGTAGTTCATTATATTTTAAAAAACCGAGAAATTTTTTATGCATATGATTGTGATGAAATGGAAATTATTTATAAAAACGGAGCAATAAAAATATATGATGTTTTAAATCTTTGTTCAAATTTTAATGAATATATCAAATTTTATATAAAAATGTATGAAAATAAAAATAAAAGAATTGAAATACTGAAGGTTGATTTAGCAAAAATGCCTAATATACAAGAAAATTATGAATTTAATTATTTAATAAAATTTGTTGATATTACCATTGATGATAATGATATAAAATATTTTCCATATGAAAAATATGTTGAATTAATAAATAAATTGAATAATTATAAAAAATTATTAGAATTAAAATCGATTTTTCTTGATAAATATAATAAAAATTGGAAATCTGATGATATTAATAAAAATTTAAGAAAAAAAATTCATGAAATTGGAAAATTAGATATTGAGGCAGATAATTTGGATAATATGCAGATTATCAAATTTATTCAAGATGATGCGAAATTTTATTATAATGATTATGCAAATATAAAAAATGATGAATATGCCTGCTTAATAGGGCATATTAATTTAAATGAAATAAATGAGGATTTTAAAAATCAATTTTATTATAATAATTATGATTATGAAAAATTAATGAAAGAAAATTACCCAAAATTTATCAAATCTATATTTAAAAAAGTAGAATCATTTAACAATTTACAAACATTATATGAACTATTTAATTTACAATATAAACAAAATATCAAAAAAAATGATGTTATATTAAATAAAATAATTGATATTATTTTTGATAAACAATTAAAAAGAAATAATAAAGATTTTTCAAAAGAAATAAAAGATCTTATTATAATTTTATTTAAATATGTAAATAAAAATGAAACATATTTGAATTATTTATTTAATGGGATAAAAGATAATTTATCTCAGGATGAAATAGATGAGATATATATGAAGATTTTAAATAATTATTTTGATAATTTTAATAAAAATATTATTGATAAATTAATTTATGAAACAACTAATGAAGGTCTATCAACTATTTCTGTAGTATTAAAGAAATATAATAGTAATAAAAAATTACAAAAATATTATTTATCTAAAAAGAATTTAAAAGTAATAAATGAGGAAGAAATATTTGATAATGAATTTTCATGTAATTTGAAATTAATTTTGAATTTGGTTGAAAGTGGTTTTTTCTTAGATAATTATTTTGAAGATATAAATTATATTAAGCAAACTAAAACGTTGTTGAATAATCAAAAATCAAATTTAAAGAGTTTAAATTTTAAAATTAATTTATTACATAGATTAAAATCTTTGAAAAATGGTTTAAAAAAAAGAATTTTTATAATATCTTTGGGACATAAGGAAGAATCTGATGAACTATTTCAATTAATTAATTCAAAGATTAAAAGTTATTTAAATATTTGTAATAAATTAGATAGAATTATCGAATTATTTTCAAATTATTATCCGAATGAAAAGAATGATATTATATTAGAATATGGGAAATTAATAGAGAATATAACTCAAAATCCAATAAAAGAATTTCCAGAAAATATAAATAATTTAGATGACAATTATAAAATTGCAGATGAATTATATAATTTAAAAAAATCTAGTATTTTTATAGAGATATTTGAAATAATTAAAGATAAAATAGTTAATGAAGGTAATAATAAAAAAAATGATTCTTTAATATTAACTAAAACAAAAGAAGAATTTTATAATTTAAAAAAATTATTTAATTCTGAAACTGAAGATACTATTGATATCATTTTTTTAGAAGATATAATTAAAAACCTAGATTTTAAAAAAATAGATGAAGAAATATCAAAATTACCAAATTTAATAAAAATAGAAAATAATAATATAAATAAAGATAAATATCATTCTAAAAATTAAATTATTAAAAAAAAGAAAAAAGAAAATAAATGACATAACAAAAATGATATTATTATTAAAAGATAATAATTTAAAAGAATGTGGAATTACAACAACTTTAGAAAAAATAAAAAATGAATTAGAGAAAATAACTTCATTAAATAAATTAATTGAAATAGAAAAAAATATAAATGAATTAAATTTGAATATCTTTAATGAAACATTGAATGAAAAATATGTAACAGTAATCGATTTAATATATGAAAAGCCTGAATTAATATCATTTTTAAAAGATAAAAAAATGGATGATATTCATCAAATGGGAGAATTTATAGATGATTCCGAAGATGTTTTTATTACCATATTAGATATCAATTATTTAGAATCATGTAAAAAATTTTTGGAAGATCTATATAAATTCAATTCAAATGCAAAAGAACTATTTGATAATTTTATAAAATTAGTTGACAATAATAATGATATCGGTATGAAATTTGAAAATTCTTCTTCAAAATATCATGATTTTCATGAGTTATATATAAAATTTTTTAACAAGAGTGAAATTACTAAGCAACAAATTAGTACAATATATACATCAAGTACATTGAATTTAATACCATTTTATCCTTCTTATAAATGTGAAATAAACTATTTTATTGATAATAAACTAATAACGGAAGATTTTGAATATATATTAGATTTAAAAAATACTGCTTTATTAAGGAAAAAAGAACAAAAAGATGAAAAATATTTTGAAAAATGCGACAAATTTTCAAATAATGTTAATCATATTCAAGAAATAATAAGTTTATTAAATAGTATTTATTTAAGAGGCTATTATGAAGAAATAAAATATACTATAAATTTAAAAGAAGGAAATTGTATCGGGTATAAAAATAATGATAATGAAGGAAAAAATTTGGAAGAAATCATTATGGAATTAAATCATATTAAAGATGAACAATTGAAATTTCTAAAAAATATATATGAAAAGAATAAAATTACTACGATGATATACGGAAAACAATTTGAACTTATTAATAATTATCTTTTAAATCAAAATAGAATAAATTCAAATAATAATATAATTAATATATTAAAATATATTTGCAATAATAATAATAATAAAAATGAAGTTCAGGAATGCAAATATTCAACAGAAGAAAATAAAATAAATCAAATGTATGAAAATGTTAATAACTATTTAAATAAATTATATCAGATAAATAATATAGATTTAAATATAATATTTAAGAATGCTATTTTATCTGATAAATCAAAAAAAGGAATTTATATACATTCTTGTGATTTTATAAATATTGAAACAAATGCTATTTATTGTTCATTATATTTAACAGGTAATTTTCCAAATGCTCAAAATGTTTTATATTGCAATAATTCAGTTTCCGAAGAGGAAATAATATCTTTTGTTTATAAAAGTTTTAAATGCGAATTGAATGCTCTATTTATTATAATAATTAAACCTGAAGAAATAAATTTAGATAAAAAACATTTACCAATGAAACATTTGAGAAAACTTTATAAAAATAAAAATTTCGAAATGAATTCCTGTATATTATTTGTTTATTCAAAGCAAGATGAAAATAAAGAAATTATTAGTGAAATAAGGAAATTACCTAAGTGTCAATATTTTGATTATGAAGATGATGGGAAATATAAAAATATAAAATTTCAAAATGTGGAATTATATTCAAGTGAATTTTCTGGATTAGGTAAATCAACATTAATTGAACAAAATTTAAAAAAAAATCAAGATTATGAATATCATTATTTACCAATTTGTGGTGATTTGAATAGTTCTGAATTAATTGAAAAATTATTGTTATTAACTAATAAAAAAATCGGATTTCATATTGATTTGGGTGATACAAATAATATCGAATTATTAAGGGAATTTCTTTTTAGGTTTTTAATATTAAAATATTATTCTCGAAATGAAAAGATATTTTATTATGGAGATGAAATAATAATTAAAGTTGAAATACCACAAAGTTTTATCGATTATTTGCAAATTTTTCCTTTTCTTAAATTCTTTAATCTAAAAAATATTACTCATAAAACAATGCCTGAATTAATTGTCAGCAAAGAAATTACTTCGAAAATTCAAATTGTATGTAATTATTTAAAGAATAAAGATATAATAAATCAATATGATATATATATTTATGGAATAAGCTATGAAATAAATGATAAAACTAATAAAATGATTGTAGCTGAAGTATTAGACCAAAAAGAATGCCAAAAACTTATTTTTGAAAATATAAATATTGAAAAACCAAATTTTTATCAAATTAATTCTTTTATAAGTTTACTTAGTGAACAATTAATGCTCTTTACAAAAAGCATTTATTTAAATGTCTATCAATTAGAAAAAGTAAATTCACAAAAAAAGAGTATTTATTTAAAAGATGCAAGATATTTTTCGTTGATTCTTTAATAAAATATTCGAGATATTTTACTATTAGTTCATATGAAAATAATATAAAAGAACAGATTATTACTTTTTCTTATCAAAAAAGAAAAGGGGATATTGAAAAAGCTAAAAAAGAATCTATTAAATGTTTATTGAAAAAAGATCATTTTTCTTTGAAAAAAATTGGAACAAGTATAATCATTATAAATGAAGATGGTCAATCAATTTCAATAATTTTATTATGCGATAAAGATAGTGAAGAATATTCTAAATTAAAAGCAATTATAAATTCAGATATTAATGATAGCAGTAAAAATAGGGAAGTTCCAGATTTTAAATCATTAGAAGATAAACAAATTTTAGAAGAAATAAGAAAATTGCTTGATTTGAAAAATAGAATTGATGAAAATGATAAAGAATACACAACACATTTAAATGATAAAGAATTGCCAACTCTTAAAAGTATTACTAAATATTATGTATTCACACAAGATAACCTTAATAAATTGATATTAATTTCATTAAGATTAAGAACAGATATACCAGTTATAATGATGGGTGAAACTGGGTGTGGAAAAACTTCTTTAATAAAAATAATAGCAGAATTGAAAGGTTATGAATTGCTTATTCTTAATATACATGCGGGAATTGAAGATAGAGATATTATTAATTTTATGAATGATAATAATTTATTTGTTAAAAATGGTGGAGAAGATAAAATTATTTGGGTATTTTTTGATGAAATAAATACATGTAATTCTCTAAGCTTAATATCTGAAATATTTTTAAAAAAATCATGTAAAGGAGAAAAAATAAAATCAAATGTAAAATTTATAGCTGCATGTAATCCTTATCGATTAAATAATCAAAAAAAAGAAATAATCGGTTTATACGATGAATCAAAACATAAATCAAGAGAATTAGTATATAATGTTAATCCTTTGCCAACTCCTCTTCTTAATTTTGTGTTTGATTTTGGTACTCCAGATAATGAAGATATTAAAAAATATATTTCAAATATGGTATCAAATATTCTCGAAAAGATAATTAATGATAATAAATTATGCAATAAAATAAGAAAAATATCCGAATCTTCTATTTTCAATGCATATAATTTCATTAAAAATAATTTTGAGATTTCTTCTGTGAGTTTAAGAGAAATAAGACGCTGGGGAATTTTATTCGAATTTTTTTTTAATATGTTAAATAATCCATTTTTTTCTAAAAAATTCAAATATTTTGATAATGAAAAAATATGTATTTATTCATTAAACTTAAGTTTATATATTTGTTATTACATAAGAATTTATGATGAGCCAATGAGAAATCAATTTTCTAAATTAATGGAAAATTCATTTGGTGATAAATTTAATTTTTTAGATTTTCCTAAAAAATTAGAAAATATAATTGCAGATAGTGTTAATTTAGAAAAAGGAATTGCAAAAAATAAGGCATTATTACAAAATATGTTTGCTATATTTGTTTGTTTAAATACAAAAATTCCTTTATTTATTGTAGGTAAACCAGGATGTAGTAAATCATTAAGTGCACAAATTATTTTTAAATCGATGAATGGTAAAGATTCTTCTAATGAATTTTTTAAATATTTTCCAAAGGTATATATAAAATCATATCAAGGCTCAGAAACAAGCAATTCGAAAGGTGTTAAAAAAATATTTGAAAAAGCCAGAAAGACATTAGAAGATCAAAGAATAAAAAATGAAATTATATCAGGTATCCTTTTCGATGAAATTGGTCTTGCAGAAATTTCCAAAAATAATCCTTTAAAAGTTATGCATTTTGAAATAGAATATGATGATAATAAAGATAAAGTCTCTTTAATTGCAATTTCAAATTGGGCTTTAGATGCATCTAAAATGAATCGAGGAATATATAAATCAATTCCTGAATCTGATGAAAAAGATTTAATTTTTACAGCTAATGAAATTGCTAAATCATATGGTTTAAAATTATATCAAGATTATAAAGAATATTTTAAACATTTAGCATGTACTTATTATAAATATAAAGAAAAATTAAAAAATGAATCTTCTCTTTTTGAAAAAAATATACAAAAAAACACGAAAGAATTTCATGGGAAAAGAGATTTCTATCATTTAATTAAAGACTTCTGTAAATTATTATTAAAACATAATTATCCTACAGAAAATGATGATATCAATAATATATTAAATAAAAGTATTGAAAGAAATTTTGGAGGACTGGAAAATTCAGTTAAAATATTTAAAGATATACTTAAGAAAAGTTTTAATAAATTTAATTCAAATTATAAAAATAATAAAAAATATGATGTAATGGATTGTATTAGAGAAAATATTTTAGATTCAACAAGTAGATATCTTTTGATTGTTACTAAATGTTCGGTTAGTCAATTTTTAATAAAATTAATTTTAGATGATTTAGATAAAAAATATGATTTTTATTATGGTAGTAATTTTGAGCAAGATACTTTAAAAGATAATTATAGTGCTAAAATTTTAAATAAAGTCCAAGTTACAATGAGTACTGATAAAGTTATGATAATGAAATATTTCTCTAAAGTATTTCCCTCATTATATGATTTATTCAATCAAAGTTTTAGAAAAATTGGTGAAAGTAATTATGCTAGAATTGCTTTGGGTGATTCAAATACTCAAAATTATTTTGTTAATAAATATCTTAGAATCATTTTATTATTAGATAAAAAAGAAATAGATGATCAAGACCCCCCACTTCTTAACAGATTTGAAAAGCATGTTATTAGTTTTGAAAATTTATTAAATGAAAATCAAGTTAAATTAGCAAAACAAATTTTAGATGTTCTAAATAAAATGCTTGATAAAAAAAATTCAAAATTAAAAAACGATTTTTTAAATTGTGCTCAAGAAGAAATTGAAGGTATGATTTATTATTTTTCTAGAATAAATAAAAAGAAAGAAAATATAATAGTAGATGAATATTACCCTGAAGAAAAGAATCAAATAAATGAAAATAATATAAAAGAAGAAGAATTAATAATAGATGAGGATTTTAATGAATATAAAGAAAAAATATTTAATAAAATTATTCCGACTTTATCTGAAGATTTAATATTTTATTTAAAAAATTCTAATTTTCCCAAAGAAAATAAAGGAGATTATAATAAAATAATTAAAATATATTTTCAAAACAAAGAAAAAAGCACAAACTTGAAATCATATTTAGAAAATTGTGATACTAATAAACATATTATATTTACATTTTCAAATATTCTTGCGGATAATTTTGAAGGGACAATTCATAATAAAAAATATAATAATTTCTCAAAAAATAAAATAAAGATCATTAATGTTGAATCAATCAAATCTGAATGTAAGATGGATAACGAAATTGATGATTTTTATAATAATAATAATTATAATTTATGCATTTTCAATTTCAATAAAGAGGACCTTATTAATCTAAATCATATTAATTATCTTATAGAGAATAAAGAAAAATCTTTTAATTATAAAAATAATATAACTGATAAAGTGATATTATTTATAATTCATTTAAAACGAAACGCAGATTTAGAAGAAGAAGATACAAAAATTAGGGAAGAATATTTAATTTCACATTTAGCTAATATCAGACAAATTTTTATTGATGATTTAAATGGTAAAGATATTAATTTAAAAAAAATTTTTGATAGTTCAAACAATGAATTATTTAATTATACTGAGTTAATTAATTTAGATGAAGAATTTAATAAAAATTTATATCATGCTTTTTCATTCATTTCTTATAATATAAAAATAAATTTAAGTAACATAAAAGATAATGAATATATAGAAAAAGTTTGTGAATATATAAATAAAAATAAATTTTTAAAAGAATTAATTCAAAAAATAATAAAAAATAAAATCAAAAACTTAGATGATAATATTACTAAGAAAATAATTACCGATTATAATTTTGAAGATAATGATGTTGATTTTATATCTGTTCTATGTAAAAAACTTAAATCTTTATATAGTGATATATTTATTCAGGCCATAATTCAAATTGAAAATGAAAATGTTTTATCTACTAAATTATTAGGAGATAAAGAAATGGATATTGAAATTATTAATAATATATTTGATAAGCATTTTAATAATTTAAAATTGGATTTTGGAAATAATGTATCTTTTTCAAAAACTGTTAAAATTAATTCTTATTTTGGAATATCTTATCCTTTTATAATTTCAAATTTCAATGAAATTAATAATTATGTTAATACAATTTTAGAAGATTATAAAGATAATGAATATCAATGTGATAATTTCAAAGAATACTTTTCAAAAAAAGATATGCTAGAAAATAATATTAAGAAAGAATTCGATAAAAAATATTTTTCTGATATTTTTAAAGGAAATGAAAATAATCTTAATATATCGAAAATGTACCAAATATTATTTAATGATTATATTATATATTATCTATCAAAATCAAATGATTATCTTTCTAACATTAAATTATTTAAATTATTCTATGAGTTATTTAAATTATTTTTATCGAGGAAAGAAAATAATGAATTACAAAATAATAATAATTTTGATAATTTTGATAATATATATTCAATCAAAACTATTTCTAAATTTGTATTATTTATTGAATCATATAGAGATATAATTTATTCAGTTTGTTCATTTCTTACTTCAATAGACTCATACGTTAATAGCTTTATAACAGATTTTATAGAAATAATGTCCCAAAACATTTTTCAAAAGCAAAATAATGACCATGCTTATGCTAATGGAATATTTTTTAATATATTTGAATCATTAGTTTATTGCTTTTTTAGTATTAAAGAACCATTTATTAATTTCTCAGATGAAATCTTGTTTGATTTTCTAAATAAAATACAATTATTCTCAAATGTTATAATGAAAATTAATATTGAATTAGGATTGGCATTAAAAAATATTTTATTTTTATCCGATTTTTTCATAATCAAAAAAGCTTTTGTTCAAAATGAAATTAAACTAAAAGAAAATTTGAATATATATTTAAATATATTACAGAAAGAAATTAATTTATATTTAATTCCACAATTTATAAAGATAGAAAAAATTAATGATAATCAAAATATAATTTATGAAGAATTTTCTTTTTTAAAAGAAAAGTTATCAAAAATAAAAGAATATCATAATATAATATCTAGAATATTGCATAATAAAATAAGAATATCAAAAGATGAGAATTACAGAATCAATATATTAAATATAATTTTTTCAGATAATTTATTTATAATAAACAATAAAATCATATTTGACACTCTCCTTAATAAATATGGTATTTGTCCAGAAGATAAAGATAAAAATGATGATTATAATGAAAATGAAGATGAAGAAAATGAAATTAATGATGATAATAATGATAATGATGGCGAAGTATTTTTATCTGAACTAATTGAAAATAAAAATAATGTAATTATTAATTATTTAAATGAGCAAAATAATGAATGTTTTGATGAAATATTATTATCTTTATATGATGGAAAA
>Ga0256405_10011923_pt1 | contig 10922 bp, 16 predicted proteins | sample RumenRJG_02DNA_FD_189096 | JGI IMG/M metagenome (GOLD analysis project Ga0256405, IMG submission 189096) | Bovine rumen microbial communities from Lethbridge, Alberta, Canada - RJG_02 | ecosystem: Host-associated > Mammals > Digestive system > Stomach > Rumen | place: Canada: Alberta... | reverse complement strand
AAACCCGGGACTTGGAAAGACAAATCAACTTGCCTTATTTCAATATTCCCATATAATGTCAATTCAGTCTCATTTTCCTTATTTTCTTTTTTTAATGCAAAAAAGCAAATTATGACTGCTAAAATAACGATTATCAATAGTAAAATTTTCTTTTTCATTTATAACTTACCCCCTACGGTTTTATATAGTGTGTAATAATTAACTAATCTTCTTGTTCTTGCTTTAGTTAAATCCATATCTTTGTTTATGTACATATTTTCAGAGTTTATGTACTGTGTTTTTGAGATAACTCCACGATTTAACATCTTGTCTGCATTGTTCAAATTTTTAGTTTCAAGTAAGAACTTCTCTTTTGTTTTATTTTCAACTTCAGTATCATGTTTTATGATACAAAGTGAAGTATTAACTTCTTTTACCGCTTCTAAATCAGTTTGCCTGTATTGCTCAAAAAGTTCTTCATACTTTGCTTTTTTATATTTTAAGTTTGCAATTTTTCTGCCGCCCGTAAATATATCCTGAGTTGCACCTGCAAGCAGAGCTGCTAATGATGATTCCCAAGAAAAAAATGAACCCGGAGCAATTGTATTAAATACCCAAAGTCCCGTTATATTAAACTTCGGCAAGAATTCTTTTCTTGCAACACGAATATCGATTTTTGCTTTTTCTAATGCCATTTCCGCTCTTTTAACGTCAGGTCTTGAAAAGATAACATCTGATTCTATTTCACTTGGTATAACCGCTGAATATTCAAAATCATCAATAGAACCTCTTGCAATATTATTAGAACCATCAGCACTTCTTCCAATTAAAACCGCAAACTGCATTAAAAGAATTTCTCTTTGTTTCAACAAGTTTTCTAAGGTTATATTTGCATCCTCTAATTTAGAAGTTGAATTATTTAATTCCGTTGTATTTATAACTCCACGAGCAAGTTTTTTATTAGCATCATTTAAAATTTGATTATAATTTTCAACAATTTTTTCTTGTTCTTCTATTAATTTATCGTATTCAAGAATATTTGTGTAAACTGTTGCAACATCTGTTAATAATGCTAAATATATAGACTGCTCATCAAATTTACTCATTTCATAACTTTTCTTTGCACTTTTGGTTTTATCTCTGTTTTTCAGAAGAAAATCTGCTTCGTAATTTACTATAAAAGGTAATACAAAGGCATTTTTGCTCACACTCAAATTTGGATTAAATTTTGGTGAATGAATTCCTAAATAATTTGCGGCAACACTAAAGCTTGGTAATTCGTTTGCAAATTGAGATTTTACACCTTGCCTGTATTCTTCCACCCTTATTGTTGCCTGCTTTGCGTTGTGGTTATTGTCTATCGCCTCATTAACGTATTGGAACAAATAATCATCATTGAAACGGGTGAAAAACTCTACATTTAAATCATTTCTATCAACTGCAAAACAAGGATTTAATACAAAAAGAGATAGTGTTCCAATTATTAATGATAATAATGTATTTTTCCTATTCATTTATCTCTCCAGTTTATTTTAAATGTTCTTGTATATAAATTCATGTATTATTTTAATTGTATATTTGAACATTTTAACATAACTATAATTAATTATCTAACTTTACAGTCATTTTCTTAAAATTGCAATTATTTTACAATCATACAAAAATATTGTATTATTATGGAAAAGTTTATTAAAGGAGAAGATGTTATGAAAATAATTGACTGCGAATTTCACTATTACTTACCGGAATTAATGGAATATCTTTCCACAAGAGATAATGCTATGAGGTATTATCCGGAAACTAAAATTCTGGAAGTGAGAGATAACGTTTTTGCTCATTTTGACGGGGTTACAAATGAATATCCTGTTATTGACGAATTAATGAATTTCGGAGCAGAAAGAGTTGCCGTTATGGATAAAAACGGCATTGATGTTGCTGTTATGTCAACATCTCCCGCTTTAGAAGAATTACCGAAAGAAGAGGCTGTATATTTTGCAAAGAAATCTAATGATGCGGTTGCTGAAATTATAAAAAAATATCCTAATCGTTTTTTAGGAGCTGCAGTTTTACCAACTCCTTATGTTGATGAAGCTATTAAAGAACTTGAACGCTGCGTAAAAGAATTAGGTTTTAAATATTGGCATACACATTCTAATTATAAAAATGAACATTTATATGAAGAAAAATATCTTCCGCTGCTTGCAAAAGCTGAAGAACTGGGATGTGCATTCTATGTTCATCCGCAAGCATCTGACGATAAAGATATGAAAGATATGGGTTATGTATATTCTTCCCCAGGCCTTGGGTTTGGCTTGGATGCTATGAAAACATCATTAAGGCTAATATTAAACGGAACATTTGATAAATTCCCTAATTTAAGAATGATTCTTGGTCATTTGGGTGAATACTTCCCATTCATATTAGAAAGAGTTGATAATCGTTTTGAATGGATTAAGGATGATGAAGTAAAAATGAAACACCCTGTTTCATATTATTTTAAAAATAAAAATGTTGTTGTAACTACAAGCGGTAATATGTCTAAACTTGCTTTTGAATGTACTAAGAAAGCTCTTGGTATAGATAGTATCATTTTTGCATCTGATTATCCTTATGAATGTTTGTCTGAAATGATGAAATATATGGAGACTTTAGAATTAACCGAGGAAGAAAAAGAAAAGGTATTTTACTTGAATGCGCAAAAGTATATTTTAAATAAATAAACCAGTTTAATCAGGAGTACAACTCCATAATAAACTAAAACTGATATCGGTTCGTTTTTAGCAATTGATACGAAATGGGTTAATGTGCTTTAATGTTTTTGCGCATAACAGAGATGACCATTCAAAGAATTTCTCGTTTATATGATGAAAACAAAAAAAGAATGGCATTTGTCACCTGCGTATGATTTAATATATAGTTCATCGTTCAACGGAGAACACGCAACAACAATTAATGGAGAAGGCAAAAATCCTACGTTAGATGTAGATTATCAGAGAGATTGAGAAAAGTATCCCCGGAAGTTTGAGAGAATTCTCAAACTTTTTAAGTTTTGGTGGAAATCTTTCAAAACTTAGTGATACAAATTCTTAAACTCACAGATAATTCATTCTCAAAGTTAGTGATACTTTTTTGATAAATCATGTGTTCTTTTGTATTCAATTATTAAACTTTTTCCATTGTTATAGCATTTTGCGGACATACATGCGAACATAAAGAACACCCTGCACAAACATTTTTATCCACCTCAATACACGATTCTGTCTTTTTTAAGGCATTATATTCGGATTCAGAACATATATTAACGCATTTACCGCACTTTCCGCATTTTTCATTATCTATATTCGGATACAAGTGGTTCTTTTTGTTTAAATTTTCGTGTGAGGTAATTTTTGGAATTGCAATATTCTTCAGTTCTTTAAGGTTTTCCATTCCTTTTGTTTCAAGATAGTCTAATAATCCTGATTTTAAGTTGTTGATTATGCCATAGCCGTTTATCATAACTTCAGTACAAATTTGAACAGCATCAGAGCCAAGAGCTATATATTGTGCCGCATCCTGCCAATTTGAAATCCCTCCCATACCGAGTATTGGCAAATTAGAACATTGTCTTATTTGTGCAACACACTTAAATCCTATTGGTTTGACAATTTCACCCGAGCAACCTCCGTATGTTGAATATCCGTCGATACTGAGGTTTGGTTCTAATGTATTGAGATTTACCCCCATAAATCCCTGAACTGTATTAATCGCGGCGAACCCGTCGCAACCTGCTTTTTCGACAGCTTTTGCTATCCAAGTAATATCAGTTACGTTTGGTGTAAGTTTTATAAAGACAGGTTTATTAGCAACAGATTTTACCCAAGAAGTTATCAGAATAGATATCTCAGCACTTGTTCCGATAGCCATACCGATATTTCTTTCAGGCATACCATGCGGACAAGAAAAATTTAATTCAAAAGCATCTATAGGAGTATCATTTAAAGTTCGTACCAGATTTTGCCAAGCATAACGTTCGACAGGAGCCATAATACTTGCAATAATAACTTTATTCGGGTACTTTTTCTTTAAAAAACGAATCCCGTCACACCAATATTGAACAGTCTTATGACTTAATAACTCTATGTTTTGAAACCCTATAACTTTACCTTTTGATTTCATTGTTTCATAGCGCGGACTTGCTTCAAACATTTCTAAATCATCAGGTGTAATCGTTTTAAGAACAGCTCCGCCCCAGCCCATTTCAAAGGCTTTATCTATACTTTCAACCAATGCAGTAGGTGGTGCAGAAGCAAGTAAAAATGGATTTTCAAACTCTATTCCTAATACTGATGTTTTTAATGTCGGCATATCAAAATCCCTCAAATTCTTTACTTTAAATGTTTATCCTATATGGAACAGTCCCGCAATTGTTCCTGTTATCAATGTTGCAATCGTTGCAGCCAGTAAGCTTTTGTAGCAAATTGAAGTTATTAATCCTGTTTTTTCGGGTGCAAGAGCAACTGCACCTCCAACGGCTATACTTAAAGATTCAATACTGGTAAATCCGCATAATGCATACGAAGCAATGATTGCACTATGTGCAGATATAGTACCGGCTTTAATTGCTTCGCTTAATCCTACGTATGACGGCACTTCTGTCATAATAAGTCTTGTACCTAAAAATTCTCCGACCATTGATGTATCTTGCGGAGCAACACCCATTAAGAAAGCAACCGGTTTAAATATAAACCCTAAACATTTAGCTATAGTTATATCCGTGAAATAGCTTAGGCATAAATTAAAAATACCCAATATGCCTATTACCGCAACGAGCAGCACAGTAATTCCCATAATCATTTTACCGCCATCCATTGCACCGTTAACAATACTTCCCGTAAAGGTTTTTGCCGACTCAGGAACTTCAATCTTCATCTCGTTTTCTTCAGGGGTTTCTGTTTCAGGCTCCATAATCTTTGCTATCATAATTGCATTAGGAATTGATAATACTGTAGCACCCACCAAATGCCCTGCTATTGTTGGAATTTTATCACTAAGAAGTGATACATATAGGGCTAACATTGATGAAGCTATTGTTGACATAAAAACCGTAAAAATCATAAAAAGCTGAGAACGTGTCAGCGATTTAAAATACGGTCTTATACTTGTAAAGGACTCAATACCTACAAACATATTGCTTGCAGAACATATTGCTTCAACTGCCGTAATTCCAAAAAATTTCTTCACAAATTTTGCTATTGTTACAATAATAAACGGCAAAACTCTTAAATAATATAAAAGACTGCAAAGAGATGCAAAAATTATTATAAATGTTAAACTCTGGAATATTAAAATAAATCCCTGTTCAGAGTTTGCTGCCCCCAAAGAACCAAATACAAAAACAACACCTTCTCTTGCTGCTTCTATAATTTTTGAAAAGAAATTGCTAAATGCTAATAGTACATCTCTGCTTCTTGGCAATAGAAAAATGATTGTTCCAATAACCAATTCAAGAGAAAAAGCCGTTAGAATTGTCCTAAAATTAACTAGTTTTTTACGACTGCTGCATAGCCAAGCAATAAAAAGAAAAACAAATATTCCAATCAAGCCTATAAATTTTTGTGACATAAACTCTCCTATTTAGTCGATTAATTTTGTATCATTCTGATACAAAGTGTTATTAAATACCCCTAAAGTATTGTAACACAAAATTGAATTGTGAAAAAATTAAAGATTTGGGGCTTAAATTTTTATTATTATAAACATAAGTTAGTATCTTGGAATTAAAGGATTTAAATATTATTTAACCATTTTATAATTTGCTCTTTTGTGAGTATAATTCCGTTTTCAAACATAAATAAAGGTTGTTTGATATCTTTTGTACTTATAGAATTCTTAACTTCGAAAATTATTTTCTTTTTGCTTGCACCGCCTGAATATGTAAAAAAAGGAATTATTGTTTTATATTCAAAGTTATTGTTTTTTAAAAATGCTTTGACAGGTAACGAAACAGAAAAATTCCAAATCGGAGAACCGAAAATCAAAGCGGCAGCATCTTTCAATTTTTCTAAAACAGGCGTTAAATCATCTTTTAAGGCACAAGTTCTTAAAAATTTTTCATCTTTACGTTTACATGCAAAACAACTTTTACAGCTTGTAAAATTCAGGTCAAAAAGGTTTATTCTCTCTACTTGCGCATCAGGAAATTCTGCTTTCACTCCCTCTAATGCTTTATCAAGCATTTGCGTTGTATTTTTATTTCTTCTTGGGCTTCCGTTTATTGCATATACTTTTTTCATTTTCCATAATCCCCTATTTTACATCTTGCTTGAAAATTTACTTTGACAGTGTAGCATAAATATAGATATGTGGGATAAGGGAGGTAAGTTATGAGAGACGATATTAAAGAATATAATGCGGTAGAAAATGTTGCAAAGAAATTTTGTGAAGCCGTAAAAGCGGGAAAAAGCGAAATAGTAAAACCGTATTTTTATGAAAAAGCGTGTTTTTTCGGACAACTGAACGAAGAAACATATCAATCGGGACCAATAGAAGAATTCTACAAAACCATTGATACATTCGGTGCTTGCGGGGATGATTATATTTCAAGAATTGATATTTTGATGTTAGAAAAAACAATTGCAGTTGTTCAGGTTATTGAAGATAATTGGCACGGATACAAATTTACAGACATCTTAAACCTGAATAAAATCAACGGCGAGTGGAAAATTGTTGCCAAGGTTTATGATACTTTATCCGAAAAATAATAATAATGAAATGGAAAAGCCGAAAGTTTAATTTCGGCTTTTTATCTGACAATTTTTTGTGTTAACATTATGGTATGAGAGGATTTATTAAAACACTTGTTGTTTTTATTTATTTAGTTCTGGCATTATTTATTCAGCCGGGAGATACTTTTGCATGCGATAATATCGGGCAGGATAATCCTCATCAATATTATATTTCTTCATTCTCAAAATCCAAAATACACTTTATAAATAATAAAAATGAAGAATATTATTTAGTTTCAAAAAATAATAACCGAACTGAAGTAGTATCAAACCCATCAAATAAAAATCACAATTTTGGTTTTGGATGTTTTGATAACGCCGGTATTGATTTTGCAATTTCAAACAATTATAAAATAGATAATTCAATATACCATACTTGCATTTCATATAATATATCTCCAAATTTGAAAAATGCAATTTATACCCGTGCTCCTTAATTGATTTACTTCTGACAACAAAAAATTTTAAGTGTGTTTTAAACTAAAATACACGAATTTTGTAATGGAAAATTTTAAGGAGAAACTCATAATGGAAAATTTGAATATCGGGATTACCCTTATGGTAATTGGTATGGCTGCGGTATTTGTATTTTTAGGCATCATGATTGTTGCAATGAATATTACGGCAAAAATCGTTGGAATTATAAATAAATATTTTCCGGAAGCAATACCTGAAGAAAAAAATACCCGAAAGAAAAAACAAGATGATGAGTCTGAAATTGCTCTTGCTATCGCCGCTGCAATCAGAGAAAGGGCAGGGGTAAATTAATATGATAGCGTCTTTTATTTCAGAAAATAGTGTAGCAATATCTGCTTTACTACTTGTTATTTCATATATTTTTATTGCGTTAGAAAAAATACCAAAGGTTACTATTGCACTACTTGGTGCAGGGATAACTTTGTTATTAGGATTAGTCAGTCAGCATAAAATGATTGGCGATGTTCTAAATCCTCATTATTTTGTTAATTTTATTGATTTTAATGTAATATTTTTACTTGTTTCTATGATGATAATAGTAAATATATCAACAAGAAGCGGTATGTTTAATTGGATTGCAAATGAACTTTTGAAAATGACAAAGGGAAAACCTATTGCCATTTTTGCAGTATTGGCAATTTTTACGGCAGTAACGAGTGCATTTTTAGATAATGTTACAACTGTTATTTTGATTATGCCGATTACTTTCTTTGTTGCTAAAAAATTGGATATTAATCCGATACCGTTTTTATTAGGAGAAGTATTTGCCTCTAATATAGGTGGAACGGCTACTTTAATCGGGGATCCCCCCAATATTATTATTGGCAGTGCGGCAGGATTATCATTTATGGATTTTGTAAAAGTATTAACTCCTGTTATCGCAGTAATATTATTAGCAGTAATTGCATTTTTAACTTTTGTTTTCAGAAAAAATTTAAAAACCTCAAAAGAAAAAATGCACGAAGTTATTAATATTGATAATTCAAAAACCATAACGGATAAAGGATTAATGTTACGTTCAATTATCGTATTAGGTTTAGTAATATCAGGCTTTGTAACTCACGATATTACGCACATTGAAACCTGTGTTGCTGCTATGGTTGGCGCAAGCATACTGTTGTTATTTGAAAAACCGACAGAAATATTGAAAGATGTTGAATGGAACACAATATTTTTCTTTATCGGCTTATTTATAATAATTGGCGGTGTTGAAGCATCAGGCGGTATAAAACTTATGGCAGAATGGATACTGAAAATTACACAAGGCTCTCAAACTGCAACATCAATGTTGATTCTTTGGGCGTCAGGTATAATTTCAGGAATTATAGATAATATCCCATATACTGCAACAATGTCACCAATGCTTGTTGAAATACAAAAATCAATGGGAGTGGACTACACAATTCCCTTATGGTGGTGCTTATCATTGGGCGCTTGTCTTGGTGGCAATATGACAATGATAGGAGCTGCCGCAAATGTTATTGTTAGTGAAAATTCTGCAAAAGAAGGACATCCGATTAAATTTATGCAGTTTATGAAATACGGTCTGATAGTTGTCGGAATTTCACTTGTAATCAGTACAGCATACATTTACTTAATGTATTTAAAATAAAGGAATTTTATTATGGAAGAAAATAATGACAAAACAGATAATATTAATGAAGAAAATAATAGAGAATACTATTCAGATGCTCCCGGAACAGGTGTTTTGGCATCAATGATTTTCATGATAGTCACAATGGTTGCGATGTATATTATCTCAAAATTTATAGGGAATTAATCAAAAAGCCGAGAGTATAAAACTCTCGGCTTTTTTATGTTTGTCAAAATATTTTTAGCATAATTGCGCATCGCCAAAACCAAATTGTTCCAAACTTCCTGTTTTTGCCTGAACACAAATATATTGCAAATCGGTTTTTGATTCCATTGTTCTGACTGCCTCAGGAAGAACCTTTACGCAAGAACCTTCTTTGACTTCTATAACTTCATTATCAAGTGTCATTATGCCTTCGCCTTTTAGAAAAATATAAATTTCTTCATTTTGTATATGTTTATGATTAAAAGGTAATTTAATTCCTGCAGGCATTGAACTAACAGAAATTTCACAACTTGTTAAGCCTAGTAAATCGTGTAAAAAAGCTTTTCCGTTTTCATAATTTTTACCTAATTCAGCCATTGTTCCGATTTCTACATTTTTAAAATTTGTCATAACTTTCTCCTTTTGTTTGATGTCTAACTATTTATTTAAAAATTTTTATATTTTTTGCAAAAGATTTTCTAAAATATCTGATTCATCTTTTGATAAATTTTTATATAACATATCATTTAATTTATTTGAAATTTTTTCAAATACAGGTTTGAAATCTTTTCCTTTTTTAGTCAAAACTATATATGTATACCTGCTATCTTCTTGAGAAATTTTTCTTTGTAAATAACCTAATTTTTCCAGTTTATCAACTAAAACTGTAACTGTTGGTCTTGTTCTGTTGATTTTATCTGCAATCTCTTTCATTGTCATTTTATCATTTTGATAAAGGCAAACTAAAATATCACCATGACTCGGTACAAGCCCATCTGCTCCGTTTTTCTTTAGTTCTTCAATAATAAAACGATTACCTTTATCGTGAATTTTAGATATAAGCGATAAAAAATTTCTCATATAATTATTATAATTAGACATCTAATTATTGTCAAGCAATTTTGTTTTATAATTAATTTGTACGAAATAAGGATAAATAACTTATGAAAAAATGCAAAATAACGGTTTTGAAAAGAAATTTTGATGGAGAACTTGCTAAAGAATACGGAGTTGAGGGTTTGACTGCTTGCCCGATGCTAAAAGTTGGACAAGTTTTCTATGCGGATTGGGAATGTCCCGAAGGTTTTTGCAATGAAGCCTGGAAAGCAATTTATCAATATGTATTCGCGCTTGCGCATGGCGGAGCAACAAAAGAACTTTTCTATTACGGTGATTGGATAAGAAAACCGGGGATTGCAATTTGTTCCTGCAATGACGGACTTCGCCCCGTGATATTCAAAATTGAAGCAGAGGAGTAAATATGAATGCAAAAGAATTATGCACCTGCAAAAATACAAAATGCAAATTGCACCCGCTAAATCACGATTTAGGATGCACTCCTTGCATTGAAAAGAATTTAAAAATGGATGAAATGCCAAATTGTTTCTTTGACAAAATTGACCCCGAGCATAAACGCAAAGGAACAAAAACAAAAGATTATGCAGAGTTTTATATAAATGAGGTAAAGGGGTAAATTAAAAATGAAGTGGTTGATGCTATTACTTGCAGGAATATTTGAAATTGTATGGGCAATTGCGATGAAATATTCAAACGGTTTCAGCGTTTTAATCCCATCAATCATTACCGCCATTGCATATATTTTAAGTGCCGTATTTTTAGCATTTGCACTAAAATATTTACCTCTTGGAATGGCTTATGTAATGTGGGTTGCTTTTGGAATAATCGGAACAACAATTCTCGGAGTTTTGTTATTTAGCGAAAAATTAACCGTTTTGCAAATTATATCCATAATCCTGATTATTATTGGCGTTATCGGGTTAAAGCTTTTTGCAAAACAATAAAGTCTATATACGTTTTAATAAAACTGAAAAAATAAAACTTTGATGTGAGTAATATAAAAAATGCTTGACATTAGTTGATTAGAACTTGTTATTTTGCTA
>Ga0256405_10011922_pt1 | contig 10923 bp, 8 predicted proteins | sample RumenRJG_02DNA_FD_189096 | JGI IMG/M metagenome (GOLD analysis project Ga0256405, IMG submission 189096) | Bovine rumen microbial communities from Lethbridge, Alberta, Canada - RJG_02 | ecosystem: Host-associated > Mammals > Digestive system > Stomach > Rumen | place: Canada: Alberta | collected... | reverse complement strand
TGTTCAGGCAACAAGCATTTGGCAAGTGTTTCGTATTGTGGATTCATTGTGATATCGCGTTTCCTAGTAAAACGGAAATATCATGATTTTAGTATAACTGATTCCACGTAGTTATGCAGGTGATCCGTAATATCCCTTAATCGCCTATTGAGTATAGGATGTCCCAAATAAGCTTTTGCTTCTTCGGTACTTGCTATGCCATAGAATTCTGATTTATGACTATGCCCTAGTCCTTTTATCTGTGGAAACACATACCATATCCATTGACCTTGCTTATGACCAGCTTTTATTTCATTCAAAGCATCTGTATAGGTGTACATCTCAGAATCTTGCGCTTTGACAAATCTATCCAAATCAAAACTCACCTCTCCACCTTTTAAGGCATCGACAAAACTCTTAGGCAAGCAGATATTCCTGACATCCAAGGAAACCTTAAAGAACTGTGCCATTTCATCATCACGATATCCACCGATGCCACAACCTATTCGAGTTACTAAGAAGAACAGTTGCTCGTGTTCTTTAGCAAAAGCAATGAACCTTTCAACAGAAGCCTTCACTTCTGTATCTTTACGAATGCCTTTACCAAAATCCACAGGAATTGCATAACTCTGTCCCTGCAAGCCTTCTGTTTGTCCCCAAACGGCACCGAACTTCCTTCGTGCAGTGCCAGAGGCACCACCTGTATGGTAGCCCAAAGTGTTGCTTCCAAAAACGAATATCTGGTTTGGCAATAGCCTGTCAATATAATCAGGCGTAAAGCCTTTGTATTCTTTTTCTTCCATAACCTAAAACATTGCTAATGAATAATCATCATGCCCGATAAGACCTTTCTTCCGAAGTCCTTTGATATGATTTTTCATTAAGAAAGGCTGACTGCAGTTCTGCAACTTGCGAAGCACATCCTTTTCAAAATCAATTCTCGGTATGGCCATCGCTGCCTTGATGAAGTTACTGTTCTTGGTTTGTGCATGGATGGCTTCTTGCAGTTCGTTCCCAAACATATCCCGATGAGCGACTTCATACATCATCAGTATATAATGTGCCAGTGTGTCGCTGGCTGTAAACACGATGCTGTCGTCATCAATGTTGAATCTCCCACTTCGGAAACCGTTCTCATCCTGCGGGTCTTTGCAGTTTATCAGATATGGAGGATTGTTAAAGTCTGCCAAGCGTGTGAACGAATGCTGCAATTCTTTACTCTCTCGGTTGTAACAGAAAGCCACGCTGTCGCCATAACTCACCCATCGCCCTGACTCCCATACAGCAACCAATGTCGCATACGACCCCTCATCGTAGAACTTGTTCAGGAACAGCCCGCCAATAGTTTTTGCCTCTGCCTCGTATTCGTTATAGAAGGGCTCCCATATACTGTCAATCCATTTGTCGAAAGCCTCAAAACTCTCTATTGGCTCATTAGGCAACCGCTCCACTATATACTTTGACCAGCAGTCTGCAAACACACCACCTCCGCCAGCGCCATCAGATACCGCAATGACCTCCTTACGGGCTACGGCAGCGTCTTCATTCGTGACATCTTCCTCAAATTTGGCTAATGAAATGGCTCTCATTTGTTCGGATTTACGTTGTTAGTAGGTGTTCCAATGTCCATCAATTGGATAAGCGTTGATAGTTCGGTATTGGTGGCCATTGCGACGTGTCTGGTATTCTCTGCATCTCCGCGCAAGTCACCAATAGCTTGATTATATCTTGAAGGTAGCAAACTCGACATGTCATAAAGCCACTCGGAATACTTATACTTATCCTCATTCAGTTCTGTCTTGCTGATAGGCAAAAGTATCTGTTCGTGATTGTCTGGTGTAACATGGATATTCCACAGCAGCACATTTCCGTCATTGGTATACAAGGCTTTCAGTTCGTTTGCCAATTGCGTATTTACCTCCCGAGGATTGGCGATGCCGTTGAAAGCACCATCCGTGATGTTGATAATGGTTGGAGGATAACAGTCCTTTTCATGATGATCTTTCATCCATTTGTCCAGCAGGTCTTTCACCATAGCAAAAGCTTTGTGCGCTCTTGTGTATTTACCGGCAGCAACCGGTTCTACCCACTGCACCTTCTCCACTTCCTTAAGTTCAACTCCTTTCCTAGTCCGTTTCTCTTCCTTGACGGTTATTTTCTTGAAAGGATTGTTCTTCAATTCTTCTGGTGAAACAAAACCACGTCCAGCCAACGTCCCTTTCCATCCGTAATTTGCATCATCACCATAACAAATGACCGCAATGTCAAAGTAATGACTGACCTCATTGGTCTTGATGCATCTTAGCACAAGTTCGTTAATCTGGTTATTGACAATCCTGGCCACAGCATCAGCAAGCGTGATAAACTCACCACGATAATTCAATTTCCTACTCATTGAAATCGACTGGTCAATCATAAAAATAAATGCCGTAGGCGTATTCCTCGTAATCTGAGCCGTATAGGGATTCTTGACCTGCAGTGCCTTTGGTTTAGAAGGAATAGGTATACCAAAGTTTCCGATATTCTTGATAAACTCCAGCGGGATGAAGTTCTTCACCAATACCTCAGCCTGGAAGTATGGCTGTTCTTCCTCAGGCAAATCAAAGTGCGTGCGGGCTTTCACCGACTGGAAATGAATCTGTTTGAAGTCCGAAATAGTCGGGCCTATATTCGGTTTGATGGTGTACCTTGCTGCATTCAGATTGGCATATAGGCTCTCATTCCAATAAACAACCTCCGGATCTATCTCCAATATGACGGGATTAGAGATTCGCCCATCCTTCATGGCAACATACATCATAGGATGCTGTGTAGTAAAGCTTACCCGCACATAGTCCTCAAGATTTCTACTGCTATCCAATTGTCTCGAAGCCGAACTGCCGCCCGGCTTGTTGATCTTGATGCCCTTGCGGTCGCAATCCATCCACGAATACAGCCCACCATTCTTAATGATTGACTCCAAGTTGTCTCTATCCGTAAAGTGATACAACTTGGTTATTCTGTACTCATCAAGCACAGTCTTGAATTCTTGCCAATTACTTTTCTTATCCATAACCGTTGCCTTTTACTCATTAAACAATTCCAACTGCTTATTATTGCCTTTCTTTTGATACTTTCTCTTTTTCGCTTGTGCAATAACCGTCTCTTTTTCAGCAGAAGTCCTTTCGCCGTATGGGTACATCCCTTCTATGTAAGCCTTAATCAGTGAGGCATGCGACAGTGGTTTCCTCGCATCTTCCACATCAGCGTTCGTGTCATAATCCAGCAGCACAATGGTTTTTGTCTTGCTGGCCTCCTTCATTCTCTCAATGATAGAAGCAACTTTATTCTCCAACACCCAGCGATAAGTCGGAATATATATCTGCTTTCTGGCCTCGATATATCCAAGCAACTCTGTTCCATTCACGCCTTTTCTGTGCCCATGTGGTTTTCCGAATCTGCGAACAGTCCGCTTCAGACCTTTCATGGTGCCATTCTGGAACAGAGACGTATCCACATCCGCTCCTTCAAACACCTTTAACCCCTGCCATATAGCCTCCACACACGTTGCTGTATAGCCCTCACTAAACGGTACGGGAATATTTCCATGCGGATAGAATGGACTCAGTTTGACTAAGTCATCCTTCGCCCCACTCGTCACGTCTGCCAATATCGCATCCGGATAATTCTTCAGTATCGTGGCTGGCTTCTTCCGTTTTGATTCAATGACAATCATGGCTCTATCTTTTTTAGAATAACCCTACGTCCACCCCTGTCAGGACCGTCACGGCGTATAACCCCTTTCGATTGCAAAGCATTTAGGTCACGGCGAATGGTTCTGGCATCAACTCCAAACAAGGTAGCCAGCGTAGCGGACGTTTCTAGGACATTTTCTAGGACGTTTTCTAGGACATTCCTTTGTCCCGTCTCTACAAGCCTGTCAACGATTCTCCGCTGACGTTCAGTGAGTTGACTCGCCGAAATGCTGTCTATGTTTTCTAGGACATCTTGATGTCCGCCATTTACGTTTCTTCTCTTAAACGACACCCTTACACCGCCACAGAAATTCTCGACTTCCGGCATGGGAAGTCCGGCACTCTCAAATCCATCATGTATTTTCTTATAGCCCCGTCCCCAGGCATCAATGAAGCCCGCCTTGAAGAAAGCGTTGGCAATATTCTTGTTGCGTGGCCGCGAAGAGTGTTGTCCTAATAAGGTCTCCAAGGTGTAGCCGGCAGGGAGTTCGCCGTCGTTCCACACTTCCACATGGTCGTTCCATACACGCATCTGTATATGAACACCTGTATAGTCTTTATGTATAATCGCATTATAGAGTATCTCGCGTAAAGCCTCCTCAGGCACCTCAAGTTTCTCTATCCTGTTCATCCCTTTGAAGGTGATAGGCATAATCAGGTATTTTGCCTTCAACAAGTCAACAACTCTGTCCGCCATCTGAATGATGTTGCCTTCAACGACATCCTGGAACATAAGGTCTGCCTCGTCAACGCCAAAGCGACCGATATGGAACCTGACGCTGGTGAAGTACTTCTGGGGTCTTTTGGCAAACAGCAATAGTGCCGCATTTTTCAGTTTCCCATCTTCGTTAATGAGATCCAGATTCTGAAGCAGCATCTCTATGGGCATATTCCGTTCCTCGTTAGTGATACGTCCGTTCTCATAGCCCTTCCGCAGGAAATAGTTTATTGCCGCTTGGTCCAAATCGTTTATCGTCGCACCTTCATGAGGGATTTCATCCCATGAGCGTCCCAACTTCTTCAGGATAAACTGCTGCAGCGCAGGCCCACGTAGTTCCTGCATTGTACTGCCAGAGCGATAATAGTACTTTCCTTTATAATTGATGGGAATATTGCTGGGCTCAATTTCCACTTCTATATACTCCAGTCCATCCTGCTCATGAAGGTTCACATCCACCACGATGCCCATCGTCGTGACAATTTTATTGGGGATGTCTTCCATCAGCCTGTCCACGTTGTCAAGGCCCACTATCTCATGGTCATCATTCACGCCGAAGTACATCACTCCGCCCTGTGCATTTGCAAATCCGCAAATCCACTCTAAGTATTTATCGTGCCAACTGGATTTGTATTCTACGTTCTGGCTCTCTTTTGGTTTTATCTTTGTCATATTGTTATAACGTTTTTACTCGCTGTTTTATTACCGTTTCAATCTGTCCTGCCAGCCTTGAGCCTGCTTCATCCCATACTCTAAGCATACTCATGAGTAAGCTTAAAAGCAGCCTAAAGTATGGCTACACCTTGGGTAGAGTATGCCTAAGCTGCGAGATAACCTTATCGATGAACAAACATAATTCTTTTGTGAGTTCGTTCTGTTCACCCATTCGATGCTCTTTTTCTTCGTCATATTTCATCTATGTTTAAATTCACTTTGTTAAGTGTTCTGTACATTAAAAAGGTAAATCATCATAATAACCATACCTTTTCTTCTTTTCCTTTCTTTCTTTCAATTCTTTTTCTCGTCGTTCATCCTCTTTTCTTATTTCACTTCGAATAATTTCTTTTTCTCTTTCCTCTTGTTGAATAACTTTTTCACTTGATGTCATAAAGAAGTTATTTCGGAAATCAATAGCTCCGCTAACAATCGCACCAACTATATTAAAGAAACATATCCAAATTGCAATTACTAATAATGTATAATACCAAGGACCTTCATAATATGAAGACATAAGCCCTCTCATTGGTATTAGAAAATCAAAAAGGGTAAATATACATCCCCAACTTGCATAGTTTTCATCTACATAAAGGTGATGCCTTTTATATGGGCGGAAAATGTCAAAGATTACAATTACTAAATATAATAAAATAGCTGAGATAAGGACTACTATTGAGACACCAAGAAGATTCCATTCTTTCTCTGACTCGATACGCGAATAACAAAAAACGGAAAGAGGAACTAGCAAATTATAGATAACAATTGTAGCATTAATTCTGTTCTCAATCTTCTCATTTGCTTTTATGTTTTTATCTCGTCCCTCTTTTCTTTGTAGAAATGATATGAGATTTTCATTGCAATCATGATGAAGTTCAGACTTAAGCATCAATGCCAATTCAGAAACATCTTCATTATACGTAGAATATGCTCTCTTAAAAATTTTGCTATTCTCGATATCCCTGTAATCTTTTTCTGAAAACAACAACCTATCCTCTGCGCCGTATCGTGATAGATAATCCTTATTCTCAACCAGTAATTCCAGTGACAATAGAATAGAAATTATTGGAAAATTGTCTATATCATTATTAAAGTCATCTTCTGTTCTCGATGGATTCCTAAAATCTGGACTGCCAATTTCTCTTGCCCTTTGTCCTTGCATAGCAGGAACATACATTCCATCATAATCAACCAATACAAGTGAGCCATCTTTTTTCACCAAGATATTGTCTGGTTTCAAGTCCCCATGAGCAAATGGCTGTGACAACAACCATATTGATAACTTTCTGAAGTTATCTGTTAACTGTCTCAATGCTTTCTTGTCATCTAAAACCTTCCGAATATACTTATCTAAAGTTGTTCCATCAACCCAATCCATCAACAATACTGGATATTCGTCAGTATCAATGAAGAGTTCCTTTTCGTAGTATTTTATTGAAGACAAGTATGGTGAAGATACCTTTGACAACTCCTCGCAAATTAGTCTATAGTTCTTTTCTCTTCCCTGCTGCGCCCTATGAAAACATCTTACCGCATATTGTTTCCCATAGTCATCTTTCATCTTAAAAACAACGGCAAAGTTGCCACCACTCATTATTGGCTCGCCATTGTTGTCAAGTACAGGGCGGAGATGTTTCAATTTGTCAAAATACTCATCTGGAGATTTTGCAGCCTGCATGATAGCCTCTGTATATTGACCAACAGTGGGATATGACAAAATCTCATCAGAGTCAACTTCTGTAGTTATGGTTGGAGAAACGTCCGATACCACCTCGAGTTTTGGTTCTATTCGTGTTACAAGTTCCTTGCTGGCCACCACTTTTGGATGTCTGTTAGATGTGATTTTCCACACTACAACAAAAAGAATGAACAATATAAAAACAACTCCTATAATTAAGAATGGCAGATACTCTTTTATCGGATTATACTTATATGTCCATTTCCCCCAATCCTTTCTGTCTTTTACGGAGTAACGATTCTCGATTTTTTCAGATTTATATATAGGACTTTCCCATACAAGGCTGTCTTTCCTATTGATGTAAGCTTTCTTCTTTACTTCCCCTTGTATGTCATATTCAAAAACTTCTTCCAAATATGGATAAACGACACCGCATGAATCATATTTACATGGTATCTGTTCCTTTATTTTCTTGTTAATAAAACCCCACTTCCCGTTCTTCTTTACAGCAGCCAATCCATTATTAAAAGGCCGGAAGCCATCAAAAATGGATTGATCACCATAACCATGAATCAAAAGAAATATATCTATAATGAGCCAATGTATCTTGTCTGGAGATATCCCAGCAAAACCGTCATTAAAATATGTCGCAGCAGCTATCTTGGCATTCTCTGGTAAAACTTGAATTATGTCATCGCATTTCCCTAAAGAATCAAGTTGGTATTCTGATAATCCTTTAAGAGGTTCTAGAAATTCACCATTAATATCTATGAAATAATACGAAATATTGTCTTTTCCAACAAAACTTCTATAAAAGAAACCATCTGCACTAACGCTTATTCCATTTCTACTAAATCCATAATAATCATAATTAAAACTAAGTTCTTTTATTTCCTCTCCATCCCTATTTAACAAATATCGAGGGATGCTATAAGTCTCCCAAATAATTGTTGTGTCCGCTATGTCAACAGGTTCTCTGTTTATTCTTTTGTAACTGCCTATTCCCCGTCCAGAACTAAACTTCGTTAAAGATTCATATTTAAACTCTGTTACCAAATTTCCAAGAGTATCCAAATAAGCACATCTAAGTTTTGATGGAGTTATACACGCTTTATTTGTATATAGCGGTTCTGCAACAGCATCTCTTACTACAGCCAGCCCCTCACTGAAAGGTTCAGAATAATAATATTTAGGGGGGATAACTATATCCCCTTTCGTATCAATATATCCATTCTTCCAGGTTGTTGTGTCGTAAAACATGGCACGTCTATTACGAAAAGAATTCCTATATAGTGCATTACTGCAATCGTCCATATCATTGGTTACATCCCCTATTTCATTCATATTGACGTAACTGATGAACTTTGGCTCTATTACGAAATCCCCAGACTTGTCAATGTATCCATACTTGGCATACATTCGATACACATTTATCATCGTATCTCTTTCTCCAACCTCGTATGCCATGGAATCAGAGACCTCGCGATATATGGTGTCAACAACCGCCATTGCCAGACCATTGTGGAATGTAGATACCCATAAGAATTCCGGGGCAATGATTCTATTCCCTATAGAATCAATATATCCATATAACCCATTCTCTCGAATTGGATACAAGAATCCGTCATATTGTTTTTTCTCATTGCATGATGCCATTGTTATGACAGAACATGCAATGAAGAATAATCTTATTATGTGAAGCCTTAATTCTTTCATAAGCGCATAATCCTTTACTTACAGTATTTAATATGGATAGGGAAGGAAGTGAAACCTGTCACCTCTGTATTTAATTCTAGTCTCTAAACAACGAAGACAATTTCCAATGTCCTTTGGGGAATGATAGTAGTAAGTCCAATCTGTTCTTCCCCTTATGCTATTACATATTCTCTTGAAATAAGGATAGTCAATATCATTCATTGAATGACCAATAATGGTAACATTTGTTACATTCGTGATCATTCTATAGAAAAACTTTTGGTGTCTATGGATAATTTGCATTACAGGCTTTGTTGTCTTCTCAAAATAGTCTTTGATGATTTCCTCGCCTTCTGCCACCCTTGGATCATCGATACCTTTTTCTATTATGTATGGATGACCACCATGCCCATAGATGATACCATCATTATCGTGATCTTTAAATATCCCATGAATATGCAATATGTTTTGCGCAGGAATATCATATATTTTTTCCAAAGTGCGAGTATAATTGAATGTCAGATAATAAGCATCCCTTTCTACTGGTATAGCCTTCTTTTCCAATCCATCAAACGATATTTGTGATAACCAATTACAAAAAGATTCTCTAATTCCCCGGGTAATTCTTTCAATTTTCCTATCAAGTTCATATTGGTAGTTATGATGAAATGCGTCTCTCCAATTATCACTGCTATAATCTTCGAGATAATTTAAGCCATACTCTCTAAGCATATCGTCATCAAAATTTCCCAAGTTTTCTTCGAAATCACTCCAGAAGTCACAATCTTCTTTATATAAATAGAATCTCTCGACAAGGTCTGCAAGTTCATTGTCGTGTTCTTTAACATAATCACGGAAATGATCATAACTTGTTGGTAAGCCATGATAAAGATCAAAACCATTCCCAATTATATACAAGTGATTTATTGATCTCATCTTCAAAAAGGCATTTCATCTATGTTTAAATCTTCAACTATGTCCCTGTGGATATATTGAGGCAAAATATGTTTGAATCTTTCAATTCTATTTGCAGGAACAACTATCTCTTTCAATCTTTCTGTCCAATAGAAAGAATCCTCTGCAACAGTCTTTAATGAGGTCGGAAGTATTATTCTTATTACTCTAGCGCCCCAAAAAGCCTTGTTTCCAATCTCTTCAATTCCGTCGGGAAGTTCAAACAATTCAGATTCTCCCCAATATGCTATTAATCTATTTCTTTCATATAGGGCATCGTTAATAACAGAGTACAGAGCAGAATTAGACAAGACCTCCAATACAGTGTGATGATCCTCAAAAACTCCTGTCTCTATGAAAGGATTCTCTCCAATTGTCAAAACTGAAGAAGGTATTGTTACCTTTCTAAAGTTACATGCATAGAACGCATAACTTCTAATTATTTTTACTCCTTCCGGAATAATATATTCATCAGTTTCATGGTTAAAGCATTGTATAAGTTCCTTTTTACCTTTTGAGTATAGAGTATCATTTTCCACCTCAAAAAAAGGAGAAAGACAAATTACTTCGCGCATTTGACACCCGAAAGGATTGTCGCCAATACCAATTATCGAATTGGGGATAGTTAGTTTACTAAAGTAACTGCAATCACACTCCCAGCCCATGTCACTACAAGCTGCATCGGCAATAAACTTTGTACCTTCTTTAATTTCATACTCAAATCCATGTAATACTCCGTGAAATGTAGTCCGATCTTTACTATATAAGGCTTTATCCTCATCAAACCAATATTGCCCCCAGTAATCTAATTCTTTTTTTGCATCCTCATCACCGAGTTCTGAAGCGAGTTCATATAGCCTCACTGCTTCATTTAAATCTTTCTTAATCCCTTTTCCTACCCAATAAGTTTTTCCTAATTCAAATATTTCCTTTGCATAATTAACCACGCCCAAAAGACAGTCCTCCCATGTCCCTACTTCATAGATTTTATTAGCAACATTTGATAAAATCTTCTTGTAATATTCAATTTTAGATGATGTAACAAATATATGCTTAAGATTGGTACATCCATCAAAGATAGAAGGGTCAATAATAGTTTCACCTTTTATGATTACATCCTTCAGAGACTTGCAATCGCTAAACGCCCCTCTACTTATGCTTTTAACAACCTCTGGAATGATAATCAATTCTACATCTGAGAATGAAAAGGCAAATTCTTCAATTATCTGCAAATGTCGGGGTAACTGTATTTTTTTTGCTCTGCAAAAACTAAGTGCATATGCTCCAATGACCTTAGTGTTAGGATTTAAAGCAAGCACTTCAGTTGTTCCTTAATTCCGCAGCACTTTAGTTTAACTATTTTTATAAGTTCCTGAGCAACAAAAAGTTGCCCAGGATTTTGCCATGTCAGATTTTTCACTTACCTTAGTGCTGCAAATCAAGACAAGCAA
>Ga0256405_10011921_pt1 | contig 10924 bp, 7 predicted proteins | sample RumenRJG_02DNA_FD_189096 | JGI IMG/M metagenome (GOLD analysis project Ga0256405, IMG submission 189096) | Bovine rumen microbial communities from Lethbridge, Alberta, Canada - RJG_02 | ecosystem: Host-associated > Mammals > Digestive system > Stomach > Rumen | place: Canada: Alberta | collected... | reverse complement strand
AGTTGGGAAGAGTCCATTTGGTTCGCTCTGCTCAGCAACCAAAGTAATATCAGTAAAGCCGGTTTCCTGCAATACTTTCAGCACCGGCTTCTTCCCTGTACCATTTAACGGGCTGAAGACTATTCTTATATTTCGATCAACACTATCCCCATACAAAACTGATTGATTTTTCACTCTTTCAACAAAAGACGTGTATATTGATGGATCAATATACACTACTTTTCCACAGTTTACCGCTGTATCATTTGCCATATACTTGATACCAGAGAAAAAATCGACCTTTTCTATTTCCGAATAGATCTCTTTTGCGACCTCTGTAGTTATTTGGCAACCGTCAGACCCATAAACTTTATATCCGTTATACTCTGAAGGATTATGTGATGCTGTAATTACTATCCCCGCCGAACACCTCAGGGATCTAACAGCATATGACAAACACGGAGTTGGCATGATTTCATGATACAAATAGACTTTAATGCCATTTGCCGAGAACACCTTAGCAGCATATTCACTGAAGATATCAGAATTAACTCTGCTGTCAAAGGCTATTGCGATCGAGGGATCCTTTATAAATTGCCGAGTTATATAGTTTGCAAGTCCCTGGCTAGCTCTTGATACTGTAAAACGATTAATCCTGTTTGTCCCCGCTCCTATTATCCCGCGTAATCCTCCGGTCCCAAATGTCATATCACAACAGAACGCTTCACTTTTAGAATCAGGATCCATTTGCAGCAATTCTTCATAAAGGTCGTCATGAGCATCTATATTCTTCATCCACCGACTATATTCGCAATCTATTTCGTGTTGAGTTCTCATGTCATTCTATATTATTAAACAGCGCAATAATTATAAAATACTTCTCCAGTAATCCATTACATCAATAATAATATCCTCAAGATCATATCTGGGCACCCAGCCAGTATGATTTGTTAATTTGGAGTGATTACATAAAACAACAGGTGTATCATTTGGCCTCAATCTTTCTCTATCTTGTTCAATTTCGATATCTACTTTTGCCATCGCGATCATCTGCTCCAGAATATCTTTGACTGTGTGAGTTTTCCCCGACCCAACGTTATATATTTCGCCTTTTTTCCCTTTTTCAGCTATGAGCCTATACGCACCAACTATGTCCTTAACGTGGGTAAAGTCACGGGCGCTATCCAGATTACCGACTTTCAAACACTTTGACTTTCCTCTTTCAACCTCAATAATGCCGGAAGCAAAATCAGAAAAAATAAAGCCTTTTCCCTGTCCTGCTCCCGCATGATTAAATGATCTTGTTAAGCAAATGTCCATATCATAATGTTGAACATATAGCATGGCCACTTTTTCTTGTACAGCTTTAGAAATACCATAAGGTGTAATTGGGTTGAGTTGTATTTCCTCAGTTACATTTTTTCCCTTTTCTCGAAGGATTCCATATTCATCCGATGATCCAATTAATACAACTCTTGTTCTTGGATTTGTTTTTCTTATCGCTTCAAGCAAATTAATTGTTCCCACCACATTCACCTGAAAAGTTTCGCCAGGGAAAGCCCATGATTTTCCGACATTTGCTTGTCCTGCCAAATGAAAAACATAATCCACTTCAATATGTTCCAAATATGACTCGAGCATTTCTTTATCGAGAATATCTATCTTTTGTGAAGTGTGGCTTTGAATTGCGTCAACACATAATACCTCATATCCATTTTCAATAAGTTCATTTTTGAGATACTGTCCAACAAATCCTTCACTACCAGTAATCAAAGCTTTCAAGGCAATTCCCCCATCTCTTTCTTTGCAAGTCTGAGATCAAATTCTGCCATTATTTCGCACAGTTCTTCATAACTTGTCTTCTGAGGATTCCAGCCGAGTTCAGTCTTCGCTCTTGTCGGATCCCCTAACAAATTATCCACATCTGTTGGCCTAAACCATTCGGGATTAACCTTAACAAGCACCTCACCGGTTTCTTTATTGATCCCAACTTCATCAAGACCATTTCCCTCCCATTCAAGATGTATTCCATCATGCTTAAATGCGAGAGTAGTAAATTCTCGAACAGTATGCTGCACACCTGTCGCTATCACATAGTCTTGAGGAATACTGTGTTGCATCATCAAATACATACATTCAACATAATCCTTTGCATACCCCCAATCTCTTTTGCTATCGAGATTTCCTAATTCCAGAACACTCTGCAGTCCACATGCAATTCTTCCTGCCGCCCTTGTTATTTTCCTTGTTACAAAAGTCTCACCTCGACGCTCTGATTCATGATTAAAAAGAATCCCATTTACTGCAAACATATTATAGGCTTCTCTATATTCTTTGACCATCCAAAAACCATATTGCTTAGCAATAGCATATGGACTATATGGGTGAAACGGTGTTGATTCACTTTGTGGAACTTCTTCCACTTTTCCATATAATTCTGAGGTGGATGCCTGATAGAATTTGCATGTCTTTTCAATTCCTAAAATCCTCATAGACTCAAGCAACCTCAAAACCCCTATTGCATCTACATCCCCGGAATACTCAGGAACATCAAAGCTAACTTGCACATGGCTCTGTGCTGCTAAATTATATATTTCATCTGGCTCTGATTTATCAATAATTCTTAACAAGCTGCATGAATCAGTCAAATCTCCATCGTGGAGCGTGATTCTATCTAATAAATGTTCTATCCTCGAAACATTCGGGACAGAGGATCTTCTAACTATTCCATGAACATCGTATCCTTTTTCCAAGAGCAGTTCAGTTAAAAAGGATCCATCCTGACCTGTTATCCCTGTAATTAGCGCTTTTTTCATTTTTTCTTCTCCTACAGATATTCTAATTTATTACATATTCTTAAGTTTTCAATAACTTTTTTTATTTCTCCCGTACTATTTTTATTGCAAACAAGCAGGGAGTCGTTCGTATCGACCACTATTAACCCCTCAACTCCTACCGTCGCAATTAATCGTTGACCACCTTGGATTATTGTATTATTCGTATCGACTGTTATCGTATTACCTTGTATAACATTACCAAACTCATCTTGTGTTTGTATTCGTTCTACTGCCAACCAGGACCCCACATCATCCCACCCAAATGAGCAGGGACAAACGTAAACATCTTTTGCACGTTCCATTATTCCATAATCAATTGATATAGACTCCATCTTTGGAAATTGTTCGTTGATTACACTTTTTTCTTTTTCCTCGCCTATAAACTCTTTGATTTTCATTAACGTATCAAATGATTCCGGAAGATATTCTTTATAATTCTTCAAGATAGACGACAGTTTCCAAACAAAAATGCCGCTATTCCATAAGTATTGTTCTGTTTTTATATAATCTTTTGCCGTCTCAACATCTGGTTTTTCTACAAAGGCCTCTACATGATATGCATTTTCATACATTTCTTTTTCATCGAATTTGATATATCCATATCCTGTCTCTGGGTATTCCGGGGTTATCCCTAAGGTGACCAGATTTTCCTTTTGTTCCGACGTCTTAATTGCATCTTTTATTGTCCGTATGAACAATTTATTGTTCTTAATAAGGTGATCTGATGGCAGAACGATCATAATAGCATCTTCATATTTTTTTTGAATATAAAGTGCGCCTAACCCTATACATGGCGCAGTATTTCTGCCTACAGGTTCATAAATAACATTTTCTTCTGGTATATTAGGAAGTTGTTCATGCACTAAATCCGCATAATTTTCATTTGTTACAATGAAAATATCCTCCTCAGAAACAATCGGTTTAATTCTATCTACTGTATGCTGAATCATTGTGATTCCATCATCTGTAAGGGAAAGAAATTGCTTTGGCAAATCCAGCCTGCTTTTTGGCCAGAATCGCTCGCCTCTTCCACCTGCCATAATTAGTGCGGTATGCTTCATGAGTACAATCACCTCTTCCACTTTTATTAACCGTTGAAATTAACTCTTCCCAAACCGTACACTGTTTTGCCGCATACAGTTCCCCAAATGTTCATAGAGTAATTCTGATTGATAATTATTGATCAATACTATATTTTTGATAACAACACTTCACAATTTCCTATAATCTTATATTCGCCCAATTCAGCTGGCATCAAATATGAGAGTCCCTTTTCCATTTCATATGATCTTCCATTGTGCTCTACATGTCCATTACCTCCCACACAAAGAATATGATGGAATGCCGACCCATCACAGCAGAGTGCAATCTCTTTACTTACGACTACTTTATACGCCTTAAACGGTTTTCCTGTATACATCTCAATCATTTTAAATCCATCGAAAGACATACTGCCAATGTTGCGGCATTTACTCGGTACCGTCGGTGATAAATCAACTATGTCTAAAGCCCTGTCAAGATGCAATTTCCTGTAATTACCATTCGTATCTTTTCGATTATAATCATAGAGACGGAAAGTTGTATTAGAGTTCTGTTGTATCTCTGCCACCATAATTCCAGCTCCAATTGCATGAATCGTGCACGGGTTGACAAAATAGACATCACCCCTGTTGACATATACTTTATTCAATAGTTCGCAAATCGTGTTATCAGTGATCGCCTTCATCAACTCTGCGCGAGACACATCTTTTTTTAGTCCTAAATAAATAAAGGAATCTCTTTCACACTCTACAATATACCAAAGTTCAGCTTTTGCCTCCTCGCAATTTTGGACAACACAACACTCTTCCGATGGATGAACCTGAACAGAAAGTTTCTCTTTAGCATCTATCAGTTTCACAATGATGGGAAATTTATTGTTTCCACATGACTTCCCCCATATCCGATCATGCTCCATCTTCCCAAGTTCTTCAATCGTTTTTCCTTTGAGATGTCCGTTTGCAACCTTGCTGTTTCCATCAATGTGATCTGCCAACTCCCAACTTTCAGCAATTGTTTCCGGCCCATCATTCTTTCCGTAAAATGTCCTCAGCTTTTGTCCACCCCAAAGGTAATCCTTATAGCTTGGCCTCATAAGTAAAGGATACAATTCTAACATAATTCTAATATGCGTCTGACAATCAGTTCGCTTCTGGTCACTCCTTCTGGCGGTGTAAAGAAAAATTCATCTGCCCGTTGCTTATAGATATCTTCCATGACACATCCATTGCTTAAATACTTTTCAATTTGATCAATCACCCCATTCAGGTTCTTCTCTACAGGTCCGAACCCATCATTTTCGAATGAAAAATATCCCGTGTTACCAATATGTTTTCCTTCTCCATAAAAATCATCAAAATCAAATTGTGCATATATTAATGGCTTTCTAAGATAAGCCTCATTGAATGAAGCACTGGAATAATCTGTGATCATCAGACTCATTCGTTTGAATGCATCTCCATACGAAAAGCTCTCAGGCTTCAATACATGAACTCGCCCTCCAGAATGGAACTTATTTGCTTCAGGTCCCATTGCAGGATGGAGTGCAAAGAACAGCTGATAATCATGTTTTTCCAGAAGATCATTCAATCTCTCACTGCGCAGCAAGTCATTATAGAAAGAAAAGTATTCTGAATCTGTAAATCCTTTTTTGTCAACTCTAACATCAGCACTGCTCCCTGCATCTGCATTAACATATGATGCCAGCCATTTCCGCCATGTTGGCATAACATATATCACTTTTTCTTTTTCCACATTGCTGACTCGATCGAACTTATCGAATCTTGGGATTCCGGTCAAAACAACAGTGTTTTCATCGTATCCATAGGCGTCATTAAGTATCGCCTGTCGTTCCCGTTCGGCAGTAGCGACAAACAGCTTTATATTGCAATTCATCCTGTGGAGCCATCCTGAAATGTCGTCCTTGATAATGCCATGTTCAACAAAAATAAAATCAGATGTCAAAAGATCGTTAATGTATTTGTAATCTTTTGAATTGAACGGGAAGTAATATCTTGCTTCTCCTGATGCAGAAATATATTTATCTGCATGCAACGCTGCCCACTTGTGTTCATTTGACCCATAGGGAATCACTTTTCCTAATGATTGTAATCTCTTAAAGTCAGGTGCATCTTCTCTAATTACAAAAGCTGTATCAACATTATCAATGGGGTGTTCTGAGAGATATCTGAAGACTTCTTCTGCACTGTCTTCAGCTGACGACAGACGATCAAAGAATAGCCACAGTTTTTTCTGACTTTTATCTTTGTCATCAGCCATTTTTCTGTAACTGATCCAATTTTCACTGTTTTTCTTCTTTTTTATATCAGTTCTATACTTCTTTTCAAGCTCTTCTCTGTCAAATCCGTCTGGGATTTCCTTAATACAGAGATTCCCCTCTTGCAAATAGAAAAGGTTGTTTTTCCTGATCGCATACGAGGAATCCGGACACTTTTCATTCAACATAGCAAAAGGGCCAAAAACAACTTTTTGTTCAATAAACGGTGATCCTGCAATAGAAACCAGCACTCTGAATCTCGTTTCTTCATTCAGATCAATGACACTGCGAAAATGCAGTGAGAATAATGAGATATTATCCAATGGGAACGACCCACCTTTATGCTTTCTTGGATAAACGTCGGCATCACATTCATTGTCATTATATTGTATTTTGACCTTAACAAACTCTGAGGGATATGTCGCATATCCAAGAGTTCCCTCCAAAACCACCTCTTTATTCTCTGTGACACTGACAAAATCCAAACGACATCTTCTGTTCTTCTTTCTAGATATACTGTCAACTGCCACCTCGCGCCCTTTGATGTTACATACTACCTCGTCATCCTTTACTTTTAGCGTCTGGATCAATTCATTATAATTAGCGTCATATTTTAATGACAGCATGTAGATTCTATTGCTCGTATTGAATATCTTCCCGTTTTTTATAATGTCATCTTCGATCTCTCTTATTATGTTTACTAATCTCTGTTTATAAGACTTCAGGGAGTCACTGTCTAAGTCCTCTGTCGTCGAAGATTTGCCAATACGAAAGCCTATGTCATATGCCAGGACAGCTTGAATATAACGAGGTACTTTCTTCTTTTTTTCTTTTGATTTGCTGATCATGAACTCGTGATAATAAGTTAACAGGTCATTATAATAAAACAGCGATTCATTTGCCGCATCTGTTAGTGAATCACTCTCGAATCTCTTTCGATAATAATATATAGGAGATTTCATCGAAGCAAATGACTCAGTATCAAGCATGATTTCCAACATGAACCGTGCATCTTCTGCATATTCCATTTCTTCGCAAAACCGCGTTTCCCCTATTAATGAATACTTGATAAAGGATTGTGGTGCAGCGAGAATCGCTTTCTCGTATTCGCTTTCTATATTTATGATTCTATTTTTCTTAAATATATAATTCCTTTTATGTCCATTGTTTACTTTGTCAAAATACTGTATTTTCGCAGCAAGTAAGTCTTGCATACCATATTTGAATGAAAACATTACTACATCAAAAAAAGCCGTCTCACTCCATTTATCATCGGAATCCAAAAAATTAATATATAGACCCTTCGCGGCTTCAATTCCCTTATTTCTTGCTACTGAAACACCAAGATTCTCCTGTTCTATATACTCTATATTTTTGGGGAATCTATGTTGATACTCTTTCGCAATATCTGCGGAGCCATCACTGCTTCCATCATTAACCAGAATAATTTGGATGTTCTCAATACCAACTGTCTGATTAATAACACTTTCTATGGCTTCACCAAGATATTTTTTTGTGTTGTAGAAAGGAATTATAACCGTGAAGAAAAAACTCTTTCCATTTTTCTTTGTTTCATTCATAAAAAACGATAAAGCTTCTCTTCTGTTTCTTTTGTCCTTTATTTCTTTTTTCCGGTTTTTTATGAGCTTTTTTACTTTATGTTTTATAGTCATTATTCTTCTCTCCCGATCATCAGGCTTTGTCAGTAAACGCTATCTAACGGCTTTAACTTTGAAAAAGGTTCCTAAGACTCTTTGAATATTTTATTTTTCGTTGAGCTGATTGCCTTGGATACTTTGATCGCAGCTTTTACGGTCTTCCTGTTTTGTATTGACTTGATCTTTTTGATTTCTTTTTTTGATTTTCTCAGTTTCTTTTCTGTGACTTTTAATCTGTTCTCTAATGCCTTGGTTCTCCTTAAAAAACTTTTTTGTACTAAATGCTGAAAATCGCCATTATTGATCTCATCTATTCGTTTCCTTAAATTTTCGTTCTCCATAGCACGGAACTTCTCATATCCGAACTTTTGTATTGCGTTCTGCATCAATCTAAAAGCCTCATCAATATCGTCACTTGAGTTGAAAAAAGCTATTCTTCCCGTATAGAAACCACAAACCAAAGTAGCTATTTTCTCCATGACCACAGTTTTTGAAAAGCCAATCGAATATGCTTTTTCCAACTCACATATGATATCGTATAGTTCCCTATACATTTTTAATGAAACTTCAGTAGTTGTACTGCCCGGTGCTTCAACTGTGTAACAATAGACAATATCATTGACTTTTGTGATTTTCTTTGCATACGATGCACACATCATATCAAATGACTCATCCTCACTAGTCGATATTTTTTCGTTGAAAGTAATATGATTATCAACTATCAGGTCTCTTCTATATATTGTCTTCAAAATAAATGGAGGTCTATAAAGAAGGTCATATTTGATTTCATAATCATTACTATTGATATATGTGAATCTTTCATCTATAAAATCAGTAAAAGCCTTTTGTCCTGATGGGGTCACACCTATTCTTGTCCCAATTACAATATCACTGTCATATTCTTCAATCTTATCTAGAAAAATACTGTATCCATCATTGATTATATAATCATCTGGATCCATGAATATCAAATATTCAGAATCGCTTTCAGCAATGCCGATATTTCTTGGCCTTGATGCACTGCCGCTTCCTTTTTCCTGTTCAATAAGTCTGATGCTATCGTATTTAGCAACATATTCCTTGATAATTCCTACACTATCGTCGCTAGAATGATCATCGACAATAATCACCTCAAAATCTTCGAAACGACTCAATGAAACAATGGAGTTTAATGCACGATGCAGATATTTTTCTTTATTATAACAAGGTATTATGATTGATGCTTTGTAATTCATAGACGACGCCTTTCATGTCTGTTTTTTTGTTAATTCGTTATCTGAACAATAATAAAAAGAGAATTATTCTTTTGGATCTAAATAGTTCTCGATTATTTGAGCTATCTGTATACTTGCTGTACCGTCCCCATATGGATTCGAAGCTTTACTCATCCTCTCATATGCGTCATTATCATTAAGGTATTTTCTAATCGAATTATATATTATATCTTCAGAAGTTCCAACCAGCTTGAGAGTCCCCGCTTCTATCCCTTCAGGTCTCTCAGTTGTATCTCGCATCACAAGAACAGGTTTTCCTAAAGACGGAGCCTCCTCCTGGATCCCCCCGCTGTCGGTTAATATGATGTAACTCTTTTTCATGAAGTTGTGGAAATCTATCACGTCAAGCGGTTCTATAAGCTTGATCGAATCACTATTCCCAAATTCCTCTTTTGCCGCTTCACGAACTACTGGATTCAAGTGTATTGGATATATTGCTTTAACATCTTCATATTCATCCAGTATGCGTCTGATCGCCCGAAACATATGGTGCATCGGTGTCCCTAAATTCTCACGGCGATGAGCAGTAATTAATATCAGTCTGTCTTCTCCAACCCAATCAAACAGCTCATGATAGTATTCCTTTCTTACTGTGGTTTTTAATGCATCTATCGCTGTATTACCCGTTACAAAAATCGTCTCCGGGTTTTTCCCTTCAGAAATCAGATTGTCCTTCGCTTTTTTTGTAGGGGCGAAGTGAAGGTTCGCGATCAATCCCACGCCTTGTCTGTTAAACTCTTCAGGAAATGGTGACTGAAGATTATATGTTCTGAGACCCGCTTCTACATGACCCACTGGAATATGCATGTAAAAACATGCTAAAGCAGTTACAAAAGTAGTGCTTGTATCCCCATGAACCAAAACGATATCAGGCTGTTCCTGATCCAGCACATCTTTTATTTTATTAAGCACGTCTGTTGTTACGTCAAATAGAGTCTGGTTTTGCTTCATGATCGACAGATCATATTCTGGTTTAACATCAAAAACATCCAAAACCTGATCAAGCATCTGCCGATGCTGACCAGTAACGCATACACACGTTTTAAAAGCATCGTTCGCTTTTAAAACATTAACAAGAGGACACATCTTAATTGCTTCGGGGCGCGTCCCAAAAACGATCATTACTTTTTTCAATTGTCTAACCCTATTCTGCACTACAATACAAAAATATTCTTTCTGTTTTATCAGAAAGACGAAAACAATAGTTGCACAAATATATTATCATCAACACCTTGGGTTCGTCTATATAAATCTTTCTATTGTTTCCTCACAGCTTTTGCATTTTTCTTGTATCTGATAAACTCATGTATTTACAAATCCTTCCTATCTAGCATTAATGATCCCTACATCAGCACCTCAAATATATACGCCGTCTTATACCCTTTCATTTTCTTATGCATCGTAGCAAACAGCTTCTCGCCGATCATGAACACCGACTCCAGTTCTCCCTTCATCTTGATCTTGATGTCCTGCAGCTTTTTGCCGGCAGAGTCAAAGATCGTCAGCGTATTCTTGCCCGAGGACTGATTCAGGGACTGGGTCAGGATCAGGCACCCCCCTGTCGTGGTGCAACTCTGCACGTGACGGGACCCCCATGTCGTCGTGATCCGTTTCGCGTCGATCCGCGAAAAGTTTTCATTCAGTGTAAATGTCAGGCCTCCGTAGTTTCGGCTGCGGATCAGATAAGTCCTGCTTACAGGATCAAAATCGATCTCATTGAACGCCTTCACACCACGATAGGCCGTTCCCAGTTTTACCTTCTTTGTGGCGGTCTTTTTCAGGGTATTCGCGCTCACGATCCTCACATACGGATCCTTTTTCTTCGCGCCGGTCACGACCAGACAGTTCTTGTACGGGTTA
>Ga0256405_10011920_pt1 | contig 10924 bp, 9 predicted proteins | sample RumenRJG_02DNA_FD_189096 | JGI IMG/M metagenome (GOLD analysis project Ga0256405, IMG submission 189096) | Bovine rumen microbial communities from Lethbridge, Alberta, Canada - RJG_02 | ecosystem: Host-associated > Mammals > Digestive system > Stomach > Rumen | place: Canada: Alberta | collected... | reverse complement strand
CCAAATAAAAAAGCCGCAACGATCGTTGCAGCTGAGATCATTCTGATCTGTATTTTGTTTTTAATTCTCTTCATCTTCGAAATCCTCCGTTTCGTCTTCGTTTTCAGTTTCATCATCAGTGGCATAATCACTTCTGTCGGATTTTTCGACAAAAGCATTCCCACTGCCTAGCGCACCAAGCTTCCCGCTGGTGGCAAGCTTCAGGAACTCAGCCAGCTGTTCGGGCTTCAGCTTCAGTGCACCGACATCGGCCAGGATCTGTTCATTCTCAGCTTTTTCAAGCTTTTCCTGCGCGATCCTGAGCTTTGCCTTATCATCTTCGATTTTCTGCTCCCAGCGCTTTACTTCCGCGCGGAGCTTATCAAGTTTTTCGTACATAAGTCCTCCTTATCTGATTCTTCCGTAGCAGTAAAAATGCTGCCGCCAATAGTTACTGTCATAGCTTGCATACTGGATCGGATTACCGCAGTGGATCATGATCTTATTTGCCGGATCGACTACGATCCCCACATGACTGGCACCGGATGTATCATAAGTTCCCTGGAAAAAGATCAGATCTCCGGGCTTTACATCACTCGCATTCACCCTTGCGGTCGCATTCTTCCATCCATTTGCAGTGAGTCGTCCATAATTCCATCCGTTCCCGCAATTGTTGATCACATAGCTTACAAAGCCTGAGCAGTCAAAGCTTGTAGACGGGCTGCTTCCGCCCCACACATACGGATATCCGAGGTACCTTTCCGCTTCATTCAGCATATTTGCGAACTGCTGATCCGTAAGATACTCTGCAGGAACGTCATAGTCCTGGTATTCTGCAGACACGCCCGGATTTGCATACGGGTTATCACCAAAGATATCCGGCTTGTTTCCTCGCATCTCCAGGATCACTGCGTATCGTTGCAGCTGTTCCTCGGTAAGCCCCAGTGCGTTTACTGCAGCCTGTATGCCATTATTGGTGAGCTTCGTCTTTAAGATATAATAGTCATACTCAACTTCCACTTCGTAGGTGTATTCTTCCGTAGTGGTCGTACCGTCTGCATGATGGATCGTCCTCGTTCCCGTTCTTTCTTCCGTCCGGGTCCTGGTCTCCACAACCTGTGTAAGAGTCAGCGTATACTGATAATCTTTGATGGTCTGCAGCATCGACTGAACTTCGCTCTCTGTATAATCTTCGTACAGGACAGTAAGAAGTGCTGCCAGCTCAAAAGGGTTATGGGCTATCTCACTCAGGTCATATTGGTATTCGTCATACCCCGGATGATCAGCCTCTATCCTATTCACGGTATTCTGAAGCTCCGTTTCAAGTGATACATAATCGCCTTCAACCGCTACGATGTCTGCATCCTGGGCAGTAAAGCTTGTCGCTAGGATCGAATTGCCTCCACCGCCTGCCATAAGTGAGCAGGAACTGAGCGAGCCGGAAATGACCAGAACAATGATCAATACCGCACCGGCGATCAGGAATCCAAGAGGATGCTCTTCTATGAATTCAGCAACCATTTCGGCAAGTCTGCCTGCCATATCCTCCGCTTTATCGACAAATTTCTTCATGAATCCGCCGGATGCATTTGCGGTTTCCCTGGCACGTTCCTTAAAGGCCTGCTTTTGGATTTCTTTTTTCATGAGATTCTTCTGTGCCTGATGTTTTGCTGCATCACCCTCGGCAACTGTCGCATTTTTTGCGCCGGTTCCTCCTTGCGTCTCGCCATGCTTTGAACGATGGAGCTTTACGCTGTAACCATTGGCATCTGTCCCTTTCCCGCCTTTCTTTTTGATACTGTAGATACCGGCTTCGGTCACCTGGCTTCCTGCAATGATCGCATCACCACCGGCATTCCGGTCTTCATTGGCTTCATTCAGCTGATGCCTGATCTCAGCATTAACAGCGATATTCTTTCTTGCAGCCTTTCTTCCCTGCTTATGGATTTTCGCTGTCTTTTTGATCTCAAGCTTTGTTTCAGCCGTATCCGCCTTTCCGGTACGAAGCTTTTTACGCATGGCCTCTGCACGGGAAGTCTCGTTCTTGAGCTTCCCGGCATGTGACCTGCTCTGTGTCTGATTTTCAGGCTCTACGCGCCGTTTGGCGCTCTTATCCCTGGTATAGATCTCTTCATTCATTTATCCATATCCTTTCATGCCTTAGCCTCTTCCTTCGCCTCAGTGATCTCCGAAAGTTTCGTGGTCATGATGCGGTAGAGCTCGATATCCGTAGGGAATCTGTCTACAAAAGGAAGTATTACATTGCCGTAAAAAATAAGCCCTTCACCTGCTCCGCTGTGTGTAACATACGAAAGCTGATGAGGACTGATATTGAGCTGCTTTGCAAGGATCTGCCTGTCGCCGACCGCCTGGTTTAACATGTAGATGAAATCAGAGTTTTCAAAGATGTTCTCGACTTCCTTGGATGCCAGAAGGTCTTTAACATTCTGTGTGATACCGGTAGGAATACCGCCCCACTTTCTGAAACGCTTCCAGATCTCAACCGTATAGGCTGCTGTCTGATCTTCACGAAGAAGAAGGTGCATCTCATCCATATAGTATCTGGTACTCTTTCCCTGGGCACGGTTTTCGGTAACTCTGCCCCACACCTGATCCTGTACCACCAGCATGCCAATCTTTTTAAGCTGCTTACCGAGCTCTTTGATGTCATAGCACACAAGTCTGTTGGTGATATCTACATTGGTCCTGTGATTGAACACATTCAGCGAACCGCTTACATAGATTTCAAGAGCAGTTGCTACATGCCTTGCTTCCGGCTCATCCTGCTTAAGAAGCGCATTATACAGATCCTCCAAAAGAGGCATCTTCTCCGGTCTCGGATCTTCAAAATACTTCTGATAGATCTGATGGATGCAACGGTCGATGACCGTCTTCTCTACCGGCTGCAGGCCCTCCTTACCGCCCACGATAAGCTCACACAAAGACAAAATAAAATCTGCCTTCAGAGCGATGGGGTTGTCATCATCCGAATAGTTCATGTTGATGTCCATCGGATTGATGTACTGTGTACTGGTCGGTGCGATCTTAATGACCTGACCGCCAAACCTTTCAACCAGCGGCGAATACTCTGCCTCAGGATCCGATATGATCACATCGTCGTCCGTAACCAGGAATGCATTTGCGATCTCCCTCTTCGCAGCAAAAGACTTACCGGAACCGGGAGTACCAAGGATCAAGCCGTTCGGGTTCTTAAGCAACTTTCTGTCCACCATGATCAAGTTATTGGAAAGTGCATTCAGTCCATAATACAAAGCCTCATCTCCTGACTGGAAAAGCTCCTGGGTCGTAAAAGGAACAAAGATCGCCGTGCTGGAAGTCGTCATGCCTCTATGGATCTCGATAAGGTTGTTTGCCAAAGGAAGCGAACTCATAAGTCCCTGTTCCTGCTGGAAGTCAAGCCTTACCAGGTTACAGTTATGTTTCTGAGCGATGGACTTTGCCTGGAATACATTGTTCTCAAGCTCCTGCTCCGTTCTTCCGGTATTCATGATGAGAAATGTAAGCAAGAACATTCTCTCATTCTGGCTCTGCAGCTCCTTAAGGAGTGCCTTGGCATCCTTGCCGAAAGTCGCCAGATCCGAAGGGAATAGTGATAGGTAAGCCTTTGAGGTTATCTCCAGCTTTTCCCCCACTTCACACCGGACATGCGACTTTCACCGCATCCGGCGTTCCATCAATTGAACGTTGTCTTAGTCTCCTTAGCCAAACCTTTAGAGAGATTTAAGAAAATATTTGCATCAATAGGTTTTCTACACGCTTTCTTACGGAGCAAGTTAAGCTTTTCGATTTGTGACAAATCCTTTATCTTGGCTTTTCTCAGTAACATGGCGACCTCATTTTTATCGTAGGTGTGAATAAGTTCATGAACTGCATTTGTCACTAAGACGAGGTTTCCATATCTGTCTCCGCCATGCCATCGCTTAGGATGCTTGTGGTGACAGTAGATATCATCTACAGAAGTGAACTCGACACCAGATACTGCACATTTTCCATTTTGTGCAGTAAAGAGTGACAGACGGTTATCTGATAGCTCTATGCTGTCCACCGTGACCCGCTTTTTCATGAGTTCATGTAGGAGTATTGTGTTACCCTCCAACATATCATGAATTCGCGTTCGTCCCTCTGCGGTGTATGACGTAACGCCTCTACCGCAACTCATGGGCTTTCTGAACTTCGTATACCCTAATGGATATAAGGGTTCTTTGCTCTTAGCTTCATATCTGAGCTGAGCAGACTTGCCATATCGTTGCTGTTCTACGATAGTTAGGTCTCTGCCTTCCTTTTTAATTCTTCCAACTCTAGGATTTGTTCCTAATCTGTCTTTTAGCGTTTTGTTGACCTTAAAGGATATCCTTCCGCAGTCCAAACTGATGTTGGTTGCGATACTGTAGTAGTTTTGTATACCCATAACCATTGAGTTGTAGATTTTCACTTCATCCACTACATCTTTATGCTCCCTAGGTCTCGCTATTTTCTTTGCCTGTTCCTTAAGATTGTTTTCGATTCGCTTTGATGCTTTATCGCATATATGCGACTTTAGGACGTATTTCTTACATTTTTTGTAAGCTTTGATTTTGAAACCCAAGAATTCTGTGTATCTGTTTCTAACATCTACCACCTTGGTTTTCTCTGGAGAGATATCTAGCCTAAGTCTCTCCTTGAGCCATTTGGTTACAGCTACTTTGATGCGTTCGGCTTCATTCTTTGAGCTACATAGGATTCTGAAGTCATCTGCGTATCGGATGATATACATTTCTTTCAGATTTGTGTTTCGCATAGCTCTGTAGGCATGGCTTAAAATGGGGCATCCACTTTTGTTGACTCTGGTAGTGTATTTATCCACTACGGGGTTATTCTGCCATTGGCTGTCTATCCAATGGTCGAGTTCATTAAGTACCACATTAGCTAGGAGCGGCGAGATTATGCCACCCTGAGGTGTACCCTTGGTCGGTTCAATAATCTCTCCATTTTCAAGCTTTATAGGTGCTTTCAGAATCCGCTTTATTGTATAGATAAGCGTTTTGTCATGGATGTTTAATGCCCATAGCTGTTTAATCAGCTTCGAGTGGTCTACATTATCAAAGAAGCCTTTGATATCGAATTCCACTACAAAATATAAGTTCTGCCGTTGTATCATTCTGTATTCTGCCGATATGGCGTTCTCTACTGAACGATTGGGTCTGAATCCGAAGCTGTTATCACTGAACTTCGCTTCACAAATAGGCTCTAGGACTTGCTTGATACATTGCTGTACCAATCTATCCCATATGCAAGGAATTCCTAATGGTCTTAAATCCCCATTGGGCTTTGGTATATCCTTGCGTCTCACGCATCTTGGCGTGTACCCGTCCTTTCCTCCTTTAACAATACTTCGAACCCTGTTCACGACCTCATCCTCTTTCATCTTTCTGATGTTTATGATTTTGAGTCCGTCTGTTCCAGGAGTCATGCTCCCTTCATTGGCTTTAAGTTCTCTGTACGCCAACATGATATTTTCCCTCGATAGGATAAGCTCCATGAGGTCTTTGAATTCCTCATCGTTTTTACTACGCTTATAAAGGTCATCAAATGTTGGTACCATGTCGTAATACTCTGCGTGTCGGAGAAAGTCCACGCAGTTCTTTTTCTCTTTTGGCATTAGGCATCACTCTCCTTTCGGCGAGTGACTCTTTTTGTCATACTCGCAATCCTAATTGCGACTAAGTGCTATGACCAACACGTTCAACTGACTTGAGGCCATCCCATAGCTCCCCTCTTTTTCGCAGGGAACATCGTCGGTTCGACCTCTGCTTTTCGGCAATGGTTCGACTGCTTATTGTTCTTCGTCAGCCTATTCCCTTGGGAACCCACTACCTTTCCTTGTTCCGACAATTCTATCTTTTACCATATCCATCCTTAGGTTTCCGCTTTGGTCCTGTCAGCTTGGATGTGCCTGTAACACAACATGGACTTTCATAACATCAGTTCTTACTTGCCCACACTGACTGCGCATTTATCGCACCGATGCATTTCTACACCGTCATGGTCTAGACCCGTTCATTCGCGGTTTTCGTCAGTTTAATCACTCAAACATTCTAACCATAGATGGTTTTATTAGACCTCCGGCATATAGGTGACATACCCCACCTCTGGGGCACTTTCGTGTTCTGAAATATAATCAGCTTTTTCTTCACGGTCACTCTCTGCCGACTTCACCGAGCTTTTGACACCTCTACTATTTTTCGAAATGCCAATCGGAGTATTAAGGGGGCGTTTCAAGGCGTTACCCTATCATTCCACCTCTCGAATTGCCAGTTAGCTGGCTTGCACCAGCCCCTAAGCTTTTACCTACTGTCGAAACAGTAGACTTAGGAACAAGTCGCACTGATATCCATATCGTATCCGGCACGGACTGCCTTCTTCTGCTCCTCGATTTTGCTACGATCAAGCTCCGTGATAGTGTGTTTTACAGTTTTGATGGCTTCATTCTGATCCACCGACTGTATATGCATGGTCACGATCTGGCTGGATTCCATGTTGAGGAAATCTGCCAACATCCTGTCGGAAATGTCCGATGCGTCGATGGACAAAAAGCTCATTGCCCCATAAAGACTTCCCATCGTAAATCTCTTTCCTGTAGGAAATGAAAAGCTGCTGGGTGCGATAAAATCCTTAACGGAAAGACCGGTACCGAGAAGATACTTCCAATCGAAATGGAATCTGTCCTTGTCTCCCATATGAAACTGCTGATGCATGAGAGCCAGTCTCTCTTTTCCGTTCAGGACTCTCGCCTGAACTCCAAGACGCTTAAAGTTATTTAAGATGTCTGTCTCGATGTGGATGATCCTGGGCTTTGCTGCCTTAATGGAATCCGCATGGATACCGAAGGTCAAGAACTTCGTCTTCGTTAGACCGTTATTACCAGCCTCCATCTGATGGAAAAGCATGGTACTGTATTCATCTCTGACTCCGTTGTACTCATCCTTTTTGTGCGGGATAGCGATCCCTGTCCTGAAATCCTCCACATCCGTTGCCATGTTCATAAAGCTCAGTTCAAAGTGTACCGAGCTGTCAAAAAAGTTAAGGAATGCACACCATTCCTCAAAGATCTCCGTCTTATCCTCCTGCAGAGCAAGCTGATAGTTGATATCCTGAAACTGGATCGTCTTTGTGTAATAATCCGACCCTATCCTGCAGATACCGTCCTGAAACATTCTGTCGAAGGGAATCGACTGCTGTGCTGTCCTGGGAATGCCGTCATCATTCTCAGCTCTTTTGATGATCTCACGGATCTCCTTCTGATCAGCTCTGCTTAAATGTGCAGGCATTTTGATTTCTCTTTTTTCCTGCTTCTTAAAAATCGAAAACATCGTCTCCTCCTTTCTTTTTCTCCGGTCTCATTGCCTCGCTGTACATGATGATCTCCATGATCTCCTGATCCGCTTCCTCAAATCTTTTCAGCGCTGCATATTTGTTGTCTGTCTTATAAGGCCTTTCCTTGGGCCTTACAAAAGTTGCCTCGATCAAATGTCTTAAGATGACTTCCAGGTGCTGTCCGTTCTTCTCATACATAGCTAGGAAAAAGAATGGCATCATGATGACCATCATTCCTATAGCTGCCGTACTTGTAGAAGCTATCTGCTTTATCAAAAAGAATGACGGCACCCCGATGAGTGCCGCCACACCAAAGCAGATCAGCTGTCTTTTTGTCAGATTGAACATCACCTTACTCTTCACCTTCGTGAGGTCACGAGGCACCGAAATGTATGATGCTGCCATATTGTTAGTTCCTTTCTTTTAGTGTGCGTGAAGTATGCTCTTTGCGACCGCTCCGGTCTTAAACAGTGTGAATGCCAGAAGTATCGTATAGCCCATGACTCCCCAAAGGGATCCGATGATATCGGACGAAAATGCTACGCTCTGGATAAGCACTGCATAGATTCCTACGCACACCATGATCAAAAATCCCTGGAAGCCCAGTGCAAACAGTGACCTTAAATAGTTCTGTCCGATCATGCTCTGCTCTCTGTTGCCAAAGGTTGCAAAGGGGATCGGCGCAAGAGATACCATCAGGTAGATCTCGATCATACGTGCATATACGATGACGAAGATCAGTGCCGACAATAAATACATCAAAAACTGAACCACAAAGGATTGTAAGAGTATTGATAAAAGCGGCCCGATGTCCATGGCTTCAAGGTTGCTCTGCATCGTTGCAAGCGTGCTGCCGTCTATCGCTGTAGTTCCGCCGATCAGTCCTCCTGCCTGGGAAACCACATGCTGTGCCACATCAAATACAGCCATGGTGATGTTCATCGTATTAGTTATCAAGGTTACTGCTACAAAGGTTTTGAAGATCCACTTCCAGAAGATCCAAGTTTCAAAGTTTGCCAGATTGTTATGGCCGATGACCAGCTGGATCAGCTCGTAACAGGCGATAAAAGTTAGTATCAAGCCGGCGATCGGCATGATCACGTTCTCGGAAAGAGTACGGATCATGTTGTAGACCGCCGGTGAAAAGTTGGCGGGAGTCTGTCCCACCTCAGTTGCAATCTGACCCACCTGTGCGTTTACCGTGTCAAAGGTATTGGTGAGATTGCTCATAATGCCTGAAACAAGCAGCTCGCGAAACCAGTCCTCGATTGACTGAAGTATGCTGTCCACTTGTTACCTCCTGTTCTGTTCCCGGGAGCCGGGTTTCATTTCCCGGCTCCGCATCTTCCTCTTCCGTTCTTATCAGAAAAGTCCGGAAAGAAGGGGTACAAGAGTGATACCGATGAGTGCAACACCACCACCGGCCATGAGCTGCTTCATGCCCTGGGACTTAGAGCCGGGGTTATCGTTACCGTAACCTTCCATGAGGTTGATCGCTCCCCAGATACCAAGACCTGCACCAAGAGCTACTACGAGAGTCTGAAGTACGCCTACTGCGCTGTTGAAAAATGCCATAATGTTAATCCTCCATAAAATGTTTTTGTTTTGTTTGTTGGTTTACGTGTTCTTTGCAGAAAGCCCGTCGACTGACCTTCCGCGATACGGCCGTATATCTGCCCGCCTCCGAAGATTTAGGCATAAGAAAAGGCCCTGTCCTCTCAGCCTTTTTCGCTGTAGGAAGAGCCTTATTCTTCGGTGATTTCGATGACTTCATATTTGTCATCAGGTTTCAATATTAAGTTGTGATTCAGGAACTTTTCGATATCGAACAGGTTCCTTTTGTCCGCATCTGCTGTGAGCGGATAGTTTGGATGCTGCGTTAAGTCATACTTACTCGATAGAAAAGGTCTTACGCCTCTGACCTGGACAATACATTTGCCTCCGTCCATGACCGCCAGTTCATCGATGCTCATAAGATCATGACCTAACTTTTGGTAGTTCATGTTGTAGCTCTGACTCGTTCCCTTGGTCTCCCCCGTGTTATACATGTCAATCGTCTCTTTACCAAGAGTAGTGTTGAGGTCCTTAAGAGTCGTCTGTTCAGAGCCGCCTAGAAAGATCTGGGAATCGCAGTTACCGATGATGGTATCTGCATTGTCTTTGTAAATCGCCTTTAGCTGCGATTTTGCCTGCAACACAAGTGCTGCAGATATCTCACGGCTACGGATGGTAGCCATAAGCTTCTCAAGATTCGGGATCTGTCCGATGTTGGCCGCCTCATCGATAAGGCATCTCACATGTACCGGTAGTCTCCCGCCGTACACATCATCTGCTTTTTCGCATAACAGATTGAATAATTGGGTGTACACCATACTGATCAGGAAATTGAAGGTCGCATCTGTATCCGACATGATCAAGAACAGTGCTGTCTTCTTATCTCCCAAGGTATCAAGTTGTAATTCATCGTATGCAGTGATCTCACGAAGCTCCTTTATATCAAAGGGAGCAAGCCTTGCACCGCAGCTCACGAGTATAGACTTAGCCGTCTTGCCGGCACTTAATTTGTATTTGGCATATTGCCTTACTGCAAAGTGATCCGGGTCTCTTTCCGCAAGCTCATCAAACATGAGGTCTACAGGATTTTTGAACTCTTCATCATCCTCTCTTACTTCCATTGCATTGATCATTTCAAGTAAGGTTGAGAAGTTCTGCTCTTCCTCCGGCGCTTCATAATGGATATAACCTATCAGTGCTGAATATAACAGCTTTTCCGCCTTTTCCCAGAACTCATCTCCGCCTTTACCTTCGCCTTTTGTGTTGGCGATCAGCGTGGTGACAAGCTTTAGGATGTCCTTCTCATCATGTACATATGCGAATGGATTGTAATGCATACTCTTCTTAAAGTTGATGGTATTAAAGATCTTGATCCTGTATCCATGCTTTAAAAGTGCATTTCCGACCTCAGGCAAAACCGTGCCTTTCGGATCGGTCAAAACGTATGAACTGTGCATTTGTAAGAGGTTCGGTTTGATAAAAAACCTGGTCTTACCTGAACCGGATCCTCCGACAACCAGCGTGTTCTTGTTCCTGGCATATTTGGGCTGTGCCGGACGATTGTTCATCGTCAGTCTCTCTGTCTGTGACAGGATCACATTGTTCGCAAACACCGGATCCATATAAGGTTCTATGTCTGCATGCGTCCCCCACCTGGCGGAGCCGTATTCCTGGTTGTGCCGAAACTTCTTTGCATTCTTACTTTTCATATACACCGCCAGTCTCAAGATCCCGCCGATAGCAAGTCCTACGAGCAGATCCACCGGATGAAAACTCGGAAACGGATTGGAAAATGCCGTTCCGAAATATCCCTCCAGGATAACACTCTGCAGCTTTTCCGAGGCATTGGTACCTCCTGCTATTCGGAATGCTTCTCCGATATTGGTTGCCACAAGCCCAACGATCACATAAGGGATATTCAGGATGATGAGCTTCTTTATGTTTATCTTTTTCATCGCTCCATCTCCTTCCGTTTTTCCTTATCCTTTCGAGGCATGGATGCCACCTTTTCCTTGAA
>Ga0256405_10011919_pt1 | contig 10924 bp, 11 predicted proteins | sample RumenRJG_02DNA_FD_189096 | JGI IMG/M metagenome (GOLD analysis project Ga0256405, IMG submission 189096) | Bovine rumen microbial communities from Lethbridge, Alberta, Canada - RJG_02 | ecosystem: Host-associated > Mammals > Digestive system > Stomach > Rumen | place: Canada: Alberta... | reverse complement strand
CGACTGGCATTATCTCTGCAATTAGTGTGTATTTTTATAAAATAGAATTAAGAGTTCAAAAAGCCTTATAAAGAGGCAGAATTAGCGTTCTTTGACAATATTACACACATTTCAAATAATGTTTTCCTCCTTATCAACTCGAAACAGGAGGCGGGACAGAGGAAAAGAAGTCTGCTACTCAGGCCAAGCCTGTCTATCATATTTTCATCGAACAAGCCAAAAAACTGCGGCCTCGTTATTTGAGCATGATTATCCCGGCAAGATGGTATAATGGTGGAATGGGATTAAACCAGTTTAGAAATGATATGCTGAATGATAAATCCTTGGTCCGTCTTGTTGATTACAACAATTCCAAGGACTGTTTCCAAGGTGTTGATATTGCTGGCGGTGTTTGCTATTTTCTGTGGGATCGAGACCACCCTTCTGATAAATGCGTAATAACGAACATTACTGGAGATGGGACGAACACAGCAGAACGGTCTTTGTCAGAATTTGGAGATTTCTTTATTCGTGCGAATGATTCAATTCCTATTATCAAGAAGGTTTTGTCTAAGGCAAAATCATTCATGAACGAGACCGTTTCTGCCATTGACACTTTCGGTATCCCTTCAAAAGAGAAAGGACACAAGAAAAAAGAACCGGGCGATGTGGAGCTGTTACACACGGTTGGATACAATGATCAGGGAAACAGTTACATTTCGCTCAGCAAGGTAAAAAAGAATCAGCAACTGATTGATAAGTATAAGGTCAAAATCTCTATAATGGTGCCGCAAGGCGGCGAAGTAGGAATTGAGCCTGAGAATGGCTATCGTTCAATTTCGACACCTCAGATTGTGCCGCCCGGAATGGTAGATACATTCTCATACCTCAACATCGGCTTTTTTGACACACGGGAAGAAGCCGAAAATCTGGTTAGTTTTATCAGCACAAAATTTGCTCGTTATCTGTTGCGTACAACATACTCTTCCGTACATGTATCAAAGGAAAATTTCTGCTTTGTGCCCCGTATGGATATGACAAAGAAGTGGACGGACGCAGAATTGTACGATTATTTCGGCCTCGATCAGGATGAGCGAGACCTGATAGACAGAACAATGCGGCCTATGGATGGAGGGAACGAGTAATGGCAGAAATGGAATTCTTCCCTCAACGGCCAGAATCGCACCCTACGATATACGCTTATGAATTCGTAGGCGTGGCCTCCCATCAGGGTTATATCAAGATTGGCTATACCGAGCGTGACGTTGAGACCCGTGTAAAAGAACAGGTCCATACCGCCGCCGTGCCGTATCGTATCCTCGGCCAGTGGTCTGCCATGAAAAATGACGGCAGCTGCTTCAACGACCATGACGTCCACGCTGTTCTGAAAGCAAAGGGCAAACAGCAGCTGAACGCCGGTGAGGACCGCAACGAGTGGTTCAAATGCACGCTGAACGATGTGAAGGCCGCTGTTGTGGCCGTTCAGACCGGTGCGGAAAATGTCGAGGAGCGTACGCAGACCTTCGCCATGCGTCCGGAGCAGGAATACGCCGTGGATATGACCATGAAGTATTTCAAGTCCGCCTATGAGGAAGGCAGTGGCAGAACGCCGAAATTCCTGTGGAACGCCAAGATGCGCTTCGGCAAAACCTTTGCGGCCTATCAGCTGGCAAAGAAAATGGGCATGAAGCGTGTGCTGATCCTTACCTTCAAACCGGCGGTGCAGACCGCATGGCGCGAGGACCTGCTGACGCATATGGATTTTGAAGGCTGGCAGTTCATCACACGGCCTACCGTCCCCGGCGGTCTGACAAACGATCAGCAGTATCAGAGAGCGGATAAATCCCGGCCCATCGTCTGCTTCGGCTCGTTTCAGGATTTCCTTGGCGTGAACAAGGAGACCGGCGGCATCAAGGCCAATAATGAGTGGGTCCACACTACGAACTGGGATCTCGTCATTTTTGATGAATACCACTTCGGCGCATGGAAGGACAGCGCAAAAAAGCTGTTCGAGCAGGATGAGGATACCTACGAAGAGGACCTTTCCAAATATGATGCCGGTAACGCTTACGATGAAACGTGGCTGCCGATCACCACGACCTATTACCTCTATCTCTCCGGCACGCCGTTCCGTGCGCTGAATTCCGGTGAGTTTATCGAGGAGCAGATCTATAACTGGACCTATTCCGATGAACAGAGGGCCAAGGCCGAATGGAAAGGTGAAGGCGTAAATCCCTACGCCGCTCTGCCGAGAATGGTCATGCTTACATACAAGATCCCGGAGAGCATCCAGCGTATTGCCAAACAGGGCGAATTTGATGAGTTTGACCTGAATGTGTTCTTCTCCGCCGAAGGGACCGGCAAGGACGCTCATTTCAAATATGAGGATTACGTGCAGAAATGGCTGGATCTGATCCGTGGCTCCTATCTGGAGACCTCCGTGGACGAGCTAAAGTTGGGAGCGCAGAAGCCGCCGATGCCGTATTCCGATATACGCCTTCTGAACGTGCTGTCACATACGCTGTGGTTTATGCCGAACGTGGCCTCCTGCTACGCTATGGCAAATCTGCTGGCACAGAAGCAAAATGCGTTCTACCATGATTACAAGGTGAACGTCTGCGCCGGAACACAGGCCGGTATCGGTGTGGCCGCTCTGGACCCTGTGCGCCGTTCCATGGGCGATCCGCTGGAGACCAAGACTATCACGCTCTCCTGCGGCAAGCTGACCACAGGCGTTACCATTAAGCCGTGGACCGGTATCTTCATGCTCCGGAATCTCTCCTCACCGGAGACCTATTTCCAAGCGGCCTTCCGTGTGCAGAGCCCGTGGGAGATCACGAAGGATAACGGTGAGCATGAGATCGTCAAGCAGGAGTGCTACGTCTTTGACTTTGCGCTGGACCGTGCGCTCCGCCAGATTTCCGATTATTCCTGCCGCCTGAACGTGGCCGAGAGCAATCCGGAAAAGAAGGTCGGAGAGTTCATCAATTTCCTGCCCGTGCTGGCGTATGACGGCAGTGCCATGCGGCAGGTTAACGCCGCTGAAATCCTCGATATTGCCATGGCGGGTACATCTGCCACGCTCCTTGCAAAACGCTGGGAGAGCGCGTTGCTTGTCAACGTGGACAACGACACGCTTGCCCGTCTGCTTGCCAGCGAAGAAGCGATGGATGCTCTCATGCGTATTGAGGGATTCCGTTCGCTGAACGCCGATATCGAGACCATTATAAACAAGTCCAATGCCGTCAAGAAGGCCAAGCGTGACGGTGAGAAGCTGACGCCGAAGGAAAAGAAAGAGCTGACGGACGCCGAAAAGGAATACAAGTCCAAGCGAAAGATGATTCAGGAAAAGCTGATCAAATTCGCTACCCGTGTGCCGGTCTTCATGTATCTGACCGATTACCGGGAATACAGCCTGCAGGACGTCATTACGCAGTTGGAGCCGGAACTGTTCAAAAAGGTCACCGGTCTGGACGTGAAGGATTTCGAGCTGCTCGTATCACTGAACGTATTCAACGAGGCCCTGATGAACGATGCCGTTTACAAATTCAAACGGTATGAGGACGCCAGCCTGATCTACACCGGTATCGATAAGCACACCGGCGAAAATGTCGGTCTGTACAGCACCGTTATCAGCCGTGCAGATTATGATGCTATGGCCGGTCAGCTTGCGGCATCCATGACAGCGGACGCTCCCCGTGAGGATGATTATCCGGAGCGGCCCGTCTTCACGAATATCAGCAGCTATGATCTGGACGATGAGGACGAAGATGATCTGCCGATGGTGGCGGAACCGAAGGCAAAATACGAGACGAAACGCAAGCCGCTCGTGGAGCCGTCCAAACCGGTATCCACGCCGACATACCGTCCGTCCTACGTGCCGCCTACACCATCTGTAACGCCGGTGGCAAAAAAGCCTACCGTGCATATTGACACCTCGAAGGTCCACGCCGGGACCATCGTTTCGCATAAAGCATTCGGCCCCGGTCAGGTTAAGGGTATCGATGGAGGTCTTATTGTCGTTACCTTTGCCGGTGTGGATAAGAAGTTCCAGTTCCCCGGAGCCTTTGAACAGGGGTTCCTGAAACTGGATGAAGAATGATAAAAAAGGGAGGATACTGTGAAGCATAAATTGGTCAACTTAAAAAAGAGCCTTCAGTATTCATTTTCCATTGTTGCTGGTTTAAGCACAATCGCAGGTGTTTGGGGCTATACCGTCAAGGATATAAATCCTCAATGGCAATGGTGGAAATGGGGATTGATATTAGTTGGCGTTTTCATTGTTCTTTCTGGAATAATCTATGCTGTAATACGCTCATTTGCTCACAAATCATATAAAACATCTATCAACGGGAAACCCGTTGAAATAAAGACGGGAGATTTGTTTGCAGAAAAAGGGTGGAAAGTTATTCCTTTTAATGATCGATACGACACACAAGTGGATGATGTAATTATTGCGCACAACTCCCTTAATGGCAAAATGATTGACTCCTACGTCAAAGATTTGAAGGCTCTAAACGATACCATTTTGACAGCTCAAAACGATGCATCAGAATTAAAGCCAAAAACTATTGACGGCAAGACGGTATTCCCCCTTGGAAGACTAATTCCTTACAATGATTTTCTTATGCTTTCTTTTTCTCACTTCGATAAGCAAAATTGCGCTTTCATTGAGATTGGCGAGTATGAGCAGATGCTAATTCGCATGTGGTCGGAAATGAGAAGAGTATATGCGGCGAAACATATAGTACTTCCTCTGATAGGATCGGGAATAACAACTATTGCTGGTATGCCACAGAAAAACTATACCGAGATGTTAAAATGCATACTTTGTACTCTAAGGGGAAGCCACTTTCAACCAGAACAAGGAATTAGCATTGTTTTGACTGAAGATGCAATGGCCAATATAGACATGAGCAGCATAAGGGAGGAATTCTGATATGGCGATTTACAGAACAAGAACGTATATATCGGCGGATTTTGATCACGATAGGGACGCCGTTGACCAACTTCATAAGTGGAATGATAGCAATTACTGGAGCCTTTCATTTACAGATGCACATGATTTGCAGGTTTCCAGTGACAACAGCCTTTATTGTTCAATCAAATCGTCCTTGAAGTATCGCATGGATGGATCTAAAACCTTTGTATTGATTGTCGGGGACCATACGAACACTGTTACTAAAGGCGGATGTCAATATTGCGGAAGTTACAACAGCCACAATTATTCCTGTGCAAAGGGCTACTCTGTGGATTACCGTAGCTACATAAAATATGAATGTGATAAGGCTGTAGAAGCTGGGATAAAAATAATAGTCCTATATAATGACACCGTAGTTAACAAGTCAAAATGTCCCGAAGCGGTTAGAAATTTGGGAACACATGCTTCTATGGTCTACTATAAGGACGGAAAATATTACTGGGATTATCAATCTGTTAAGAAGGCCTTCAACGCATAGATTCCCTTTTCTTTGCTTGCAGCGGCTAAATCGCTATAAAGATTATCAATGAAATGGAGGGTCTGTGATGGCGTATAGAAACAAAACTTATGTTGCCTTTGATGGCGACAATGATATGCGGTACTACAATTTAATGAAAGCATGGAAACAATCGGATTCTACATATTTTAATTTCTATGATGCTCATGATTTGAATACCGCAAGAGATTCAAGTATGACGGAGAGTATAAAGAGACAACTTGCAATTCGAATGGCAAATTCAAAGATATTTGTTCTTTTGCTTGGAGAAAAAACAAAGTATCTCACACGTTTTGTCAAGTGGGAAGTCGAACATGCGCTGTACCTGAATCTCCCGATTATTGTTGTAAACATAAACGGAAGAAGAGACGTGGATTCAGAACGTATGCCAACGTGGTTAAACAATCAATTATGCATTTGTTGTTCATTCAATTCGAGCATAATGCAGTACTCACTGGAAAACTGGGAAGATCTACATTATCAGTATCAAAAAGACCCTGAGAAAAGAGGAACACAAAGGTACTGGACTGATAATGTATACAAGAGTTTAGGACTATAAGACAAGCCCACATCAACGGAGGTACCGATGATGTGGGCTTGTTCCCGCTTGAAGACGTGCGGACAATATTTTTTGAATTATCCCTTATCCGCTCCGCCTTTTCGCTGGTGTCTGTTTTGTTTTTTTCTTAAACAACCGAAAACACGATCTTAATGCAGTGATTGTAAATCTCGTCTTTTCTCTTCTTGCGGAAGGTGTTTTCTCGCTCTCCTCCTGCCGTTTTTTATTTCAGAAAGTAGTAAGATATAAGAGATGGAAAAACACTGCGACCTTCATTCCCATTCCACCTTTTCCGACGGTACCCTGACCCCGACGCAGCTGGTCGCTCTGGCTGAAAAGCAGGGTCTTTCTGCTTTGGCTCTGACAGACCACAACACCTCGGCCGGGCTGAAGGAATTCATGGAAGCCGGAAAGAACAGTCCGGTCATCACCGTACCGGGCTGCGAATTCACGACCGAATGGAACGGGATCGAGATCCATATCGTCGGGCTCTTTTTCCGGGAGGAGTACTGGAAAGAAATCGAGGATTTCCTGGAGTTTTCCAATCTGGCCAAAGCCAACAGCAACCGCGCCTTGATCGCGAACCTGAACAAGGCCGGGTATGAGATCACCGAAGAAGAATGTGCGGCTCTGAGCGCCGGCGACTTCAACCGCTCCCATGTCGCCCGTGTCCTGATGGCTAAAGGGTATGTGAGCAGCGTTTCCGAAGCTTTCGATAAACTGCTGAAGGAAGGTCTGGGTTATTATTTCCCGGCCAAACGGATCACGCCGATGGCGGCGATCCGGTTCATCAAGGTCTACGGCGCTGCGGCAATCATGGCTCATCCGCTGCTGAACCTGAACGAGGAACAGCTGCAGGTCTTCCTGCCGGAAGCCAAAGAAGCCGGTCTGGACGCCATTGAAACGCATTATTCAAAATTTGACGATTCCATGACGGCTGTGCTGGTTTCCCTGGCGGAACGTTTCGGTCTCAGGCAGAGCGGCGGTTCCGATTTTCACGGGACGACCAAACCGGATATCGAGCTGGGGACCGGACACGGCAACCTCTTCGTGCCTCATTCCTTCTACGAAGATCTGCTGACATGTGCCAATCAGAACAAATAAACAAAAGGCCTGTGATTGGTGTGTACCCCGTTCAGTGTACATTATAAAAAAGACTGTGAGAAACTATCTCCGAAAGGAGGTAGTTTTTATATGGCTAAAAAAGGACAGAAACAGAGTCCTCGGGCTTCTGAGTTCAGGGAAGAGATCATTCAAAGATACGCAAAGGGAGAAAGGAATCCGACAAGACTCTCAGAGGAATATGGAGTATCGAAGAAGACGATTCAGAACTGGATCTATAAGCTTGAACATCCCGAAAGATTTCCGGGTCTGGGCATGAAAAGAGGAAGACCCAAAGATTCAGAAACAGACTGGAAAGAGAGATACGAAATTCTAAAAAAGTACCACGCCTTCTTAAGGGCACAACGAGAGAGAAAGTGACTTTCATCAATCTGTATAGAAGTACTTACTCTCTGGCCAATATGTGTATGGCTCTGGACATCACAAGATCCACCTACTACAAGTACAGAAACAGCGAAGACAGAGATTATTACGATTACCTGATCATAAAGGAGATCTTCGATGATTCCAAAGGCACATACGGCTTCCGGAGGGTTTTGGAAGGCGTAAGGATTAAGTACGGTGTAATACTCAATCACAAGAAGGTACGCAGGATAATGAACAAATACGGGCTTATCCCCAGGTATTACAAGGTTTCAAGGAACAACATCGCCAGGCAGAGAAAAGAGGAGAACGTCAGAGACAATCTGCTTAAAAGGGATTTCAGGGCAGATAGACCGAATAAGAAATGGTGTACAGATATCACTTATCTCATATTCAATAATCAAAGAGCCTATCTGTCGTCCATCATCGATCTGTATGACAGGAAGATAGTGGCTTACGTCATATCAAGGCACAACGACAATAAACTGGTCACAGATACGCTGCTGCAGGCTCTGGCCAAAAGAAAGGACGCATACGGCTGTATCCTGCATTCAGATCAGGGTTTCCAGTATACGTCCAACGAATACAGAATGATATGTGAAGCCAAAGGCATTCAGATATCCATGTCCAAGAAAGGAAGCCCAGTCGACAACTCACCAATTGAAAGCTGGCATTCCTTACTTAAGAAAGAAGTTCTGTACACCTATAATATATCATCGTTATCCCAATACATAGCAGAGGTGGAGAACTGGATCGAATACTACAATACATCCAGGATCAGAAACAAAAAGAAGTAAGTTCTCACTTACTTCTTTCAGTCGATCTTTTTTATAGTGTCTACTATTCGGGGTACACACCAGATACAGGTCTTTTTCATTTAAGCGGTCTGAACCTGATATATTGGACAACGGACGATATACTGCCTATAATTTTAATAATAGCAAGGGGTTAAAACCATGAAGAAAAACATGAAAAAAATACTGACGATGCTGGCGATACTGCTGATGGCTGTAACGTTCAGCGCATGTCAGAAAAACATCAACGTCGAGCTGCGCCTCTGCGATGTCGACGGAAAAGAAGGCGGGGTTGCGGCATCTGTTCCGGAGAAACATACCCTGAAGGATCTGTTCGATGATTTCGGAAAGATCGGAGACTTCACCTATGAACTGGATAGTGAAGGCTATGTGACAAAGATCAACGGAGTCGGAAACGACGAATATGGCTATTGGGCCATCTGCAAGTTCACGGACGGAGTGGATGATCCGATCAATGACGTCATCGGCAACATCGCACTCAAGGACGGTGACGTCTATACCGTGACCTACGTTCCGAACCTCAGTCTCAACGGAGGCTGGAACATTGCCGATATTGGCAGGATCGAACTTTCCGAACCGGATGCCCAGGCTTTTGACAAAGCCTTGGAAGCGCTGACCGGCGAACAGTATACGGCTGTTCAGGTACTTGCCACACAAGTCGTCAGCGGTATGAACCGCGCCTATCTGGCATACGGATCCATTGCCGGCGAACCGGGAGGCTGGTATATCATCACGGTCTATGAAGACCTGAACGGCAACGCCGAGCTCAAGTCCATCAGTCATATCGATGTGGTCGAAGTCCTGACCACAAACGAAGACAGTGAGAATCTGCTGGGCGGCTGGGAAGTCAAGGGCACCGGTAAGGCCGGCTCCCTGGGTTCCGCAGAAGCACAGGCCAGCTTCGACAAGGCTCTCGAAGGACTGATGGGTGTCGGATACAACCCGATCCAGCTGCTGGGAACTCAGGTCGTCGAAGGAACCAACTACAAGGCTCTGGCTCTGGGTGCGGTCCCGGGCAACGAAGATCATCCGGGTCTCTATGTGATCACCTGGTATGAAGATCTTGCCGGAAACAGCACCGTCACTTCCATTGAGAAACTGGATCTGCTCAGTTACATAGACTAGCAGACATCAGACAGAAGATACAAAACACGGGGCATGTCGTTCCGTGTTTTTTTATTATTCAGGTTCAAAGCCGGTCATTTCTGGGAAACGGTGACCGTCAAGTGAGAAAGAATCTATAACCATCTGCTAGAATGGAAACAGATGAGTCTGTTTGCGATCGGTGATCTCCATCTGCACTACGGATCCTTGTGTAAGGCAAAGACGCAGCTCTCGGACCCTTTGTGGATCGGTCACGAAGAAAAACTGATGGACAACTGCAGAAGACTGATCAGTCAGGACGACGTTTTGGTGTTGCTTGGAGACCACTCCTGGGGCAAAAACCTCAGCGAATGCGAAAAGGACTTTGAATACATCATGTCCCTTCCGGGAAGAAAGATCCTGACCAGAGGCAATCACGACATGTTCTGGGACAGTTCAAAGACGGCGAAACTCAACGAGGCCTATCAGGGACGTCTGACTTTTCTTCAGGACAGCTATGAGACCTATGGCGATATCGCCCTGATCGCTTCCAAAGGCTATTGCTTTGAAGGTCCTTTCTATACCGACCGCAAGGGCAAGATCATCGGCTACGATCAGAATGAGAAGCAGCATGCGGAGAAACTCGTCAAACGGGAGGAACAGCGTCTGATCAGAAGCTTTGAAAAGGCAAAGGCTGACGGTTATGAACATTTCATCCTGTTCCTGCACTATCCGCCTACCGATGTCCTGGAAAAGGATTCCGCCTTTACCAGACTAGCCTCCAGATACAATGTATCCCAGGTCCTCTATGCCCATTGCCATGGCAAAAAACGCTTCCATGACTCCATTGAAGGCAAATACCGGGGAAGACAGTATTCCCTGGTTTCCGGAGATTATCTCAACTGGGTTCCCAAAAAGATCTTATAGGAGCTCAAACTTTGCTCACAATATAATTTGTCCATCAAAAAAGCCTTTTAACAAAGGCTTTTTGAATGTTTATCGTTATTCCCGCTCAATTGTGCTGACCGGAGATTGAAGGATATTCATTGATTATTTCGTTTGTACTAATATCTATTTGAAGCACGGTTTTCTTAACCTTATACTTGTGTGGTTTGATATCAGAATGATCACCAGTATCATATTTCCATTGATAGCCGTATGCAATATCACCCTGTCTGTTTGGATTGACGGCCGCACAAACTGCGTTCGATTTTGATCCGTCAATGCTTTCACATGCTGAAGCGATGCTTGGAAAAGTACAGATATAGTGTCCTTCCATATCATATTTGTTTATCGGTTTGGATCCTTCAAGGTTTCTGGTAATGGTTGTCTTTCGCGACTCTTGATCCTTATGATTCTATTATAAACCTTTCTTGGCGGACCTCTATCTTACAAGCGCCTTCCTCAGGTTTGCGAAGACTTTTTCTTTGACGGATGCATACTGTTTGAGTTCCTCTAAACTCAGCCCATCGTAACACAAAGCCCGATAATCTTCTTCTGCCTTATCAAATTGGTCATCAAGCAGC
>Ga0256405_10011917_pt1 | contig 10926 bp, 9 predicted proteins | sample RumenRJG_02DNA_FD_189096 | JGI IMG/M metagenome (GOLD analysis project Ga0256405, IMG submission 189096) | Bovine rumen microbial communities from Lethbridge, Alberta, Canada - RJG_02 | ecosystem: Host-associated > Mammals > Digestive system > Stomach > Rumen | place: Canada: Alberta | collected... | reverse complement strand
CGTTAGGTAAAGAAACAAGAAGTTTCATTATGACCTGTTCGACATTTGTAAATCCAGAGTCCTCGATTACACATACACGGTTACCACAAATGAAAGCCTCTCCTCTGATAAGATTGTACTTCGACATCCTCTCATATGAGATACTAAAAAAGGGACCTGTCCAAACGGACAGGTCCCTTTCATTATATCAGAGAGTTTAATTACTCCTCAACGGCGGCCTGCGCGGCGGCGAGGCGTGCGATGGGCACGCGGAAGGGAGAGCAAGAGGCGTAGTTCATGCCAATCTTGGCGCAGAACTTCACTGAACTGGGCTCACCACCATGCTCACCACAGATACCGCAGCGGAGGTCAGGACGAACGGCACGGCCTTCCTTCACAGCGTACTTGATGAGCTTGCCGACACCCTTCTGGTCGAGCACCTGGAACGGGTCAACCTTCAGGATCTTCTTGTCGAGGTAGACGGGCAGGAACGAAGCGATGTCGTCGCGGCTGTAACCGAAGGTCATCTGCGTCAGGTCGTTAGTACCGAATGAGAAGTACTGAGCCTCTGTTGCGATGCGGTCAGCGGTCAGGGCAGCACGAGGAATCTCGATCATGGTACCTATTTCGAACTCAACCTCGATGCCATACTCCTGGAATACCTCCTTGGCGGCGTACTGGATAACCTCCTTCTGCTGCTTCAGCTCGTAGAGCGTACCAATCAGCGGCACCATGATTTCGGGCTTCGGGTTCTTGCCTTCCTTCTTCAGTTCGCAGGCAGCACCGAGGATAGCCTTGGTCTGCATAGCGGTGATTTCGGGGAAGGTGATGCCCAGACGGCAGCCACGGTGACCCAGCATCGGGTTGTTCTCGGCCAGAGAGTCGACGCGGCGCTTGATGTCCTCAACGCTGACGCCCATCTCCTTAGCCATCGTCTCCTGACCGGCCAGATCGTGGGGCACGAACTCGTGGAGTGGGGGATCGAGCAGGCGGATGTTCACGGGCAGACCGTCCATAGCCTCGAGGATGCCCTTGAAGTCAGCCTTCTGGTACGGCAGCAGCTTGGCAAGTGCCTTCTCGCGTCCGGCAACGCTGTCGGCGAGAATCATCTCACGCATGGCGATGATTTTCTTGTCCTCGAAGAACATGTGCTCTGTACGGGTCAGACCGATACCCTTGGCACCGAACTGACGGGCGAGCTGTGCGTCGCGCGGTGTGTCGGCATTGGTGCGAACCTGCAGTTTTGTGTACTTGTCGCAGAGGTCCATCAGTTCCTTGAAGTCGCCAGAGAGCTCAGCAGCCTTTGTGGGCACCTCGCCAGCATAAACCTGACCAGTAGTACCATTCAGAGAGATATAGTCACCCTCCTTATATACGACGCCGTCGATTTCGACAGTCTTGTCCTTGTAGCTAACGTTCAGCGAACCTACGCCCGAAACGCAGCACTTACCCATACCACGAGCCACAACGGCAGCGTGAGAGGTCATACCGCCACGAGCGGTCAGGATGCCCTCGGCAGAAGCCATACCGGCAAGGTCCTCAGGCGAAGTCTCGATACGAACGAGCACCACCTTGTGACCATCTTTATGCCAAGCCTGAGCGTCGTCAGCGTGGAACACGATCTGACCACAGGCAGCACCCGGAGATGCGGGCAGACCCTGAGCAATAACCTTTGCCTGCGAAAGAGCTTTCTTGTCGAATACGGGGTGCAGCAGTTCGTCGAGCTTCTGAGGCTCGCAACGCATGATGGCGGTCTTCTCGTCGATTTTACCCTCGTGCAGCAGGTCGATGGCAATCTTCACCATGGCAGCACCGGTGCGCTTACCGTTACGTGTCTGGAGGAACCACAGTTTACCTTCCTGTACGGTGAACTCCATATCCTGCATGTCGCGGTAGTGCTCCTCAAGCTTCTCCTGAATGCCGTTCAGCTGGGCATAGATTTCGGGCATAGCCTCCTCCATAGAAGGATACTTGGCTACGCGCTCCTCCTCGGAGATGCCGGCACGCTTAGCCCAGCGCTGAGAGCCAATCTTCGTAATCTGCTGCGGTGTACGGATACCAGCCACGACGTCCTCACCCTGTGCATTGACCAGGTACTCACCGTTGAACAGGTTCTCACCGTTGGCAGCGTCGCGGCTGAAGCATACGCCGGTAGCTGAGGTGTCGCCCATGTTACCGAATACCATAGCCATCACGCTGACGGCTGTGCCCCACTCGTCGGGGATACCTTCCATCTTACGATAGAGGATGGCGCGCTCGTTCATCCAGCTGCGGAACACGGCGCAGATAGCGCCCCAGAGCTGCTCGATAGGGTCGTTGGGGAAGTCCTTACCGGTGCGCTCCTTGATGGCAGCCTTGAACAGCTGTACCAGTTTCTTCAGGTCTTCGACGCTCAAGTCCTTGTCCAGAACGACGCCGCTCTCCTTCTTGACCTTCTCGATGATCTCCTCGAACGGGTCGATGTCGGTCTTGTTGACGGGCTTCATCTCGAGCACCACGTCACCGTACATCTGTACGAAACGGCGATAGCTGTCATATACGAAATGAGGATTGTTGGTCTTCTTCACCATACCTTCAGCCACCTCATCGTTCAGACCGAGGTTCAGGATGGTATCCATCATACCAGGCATAGAGGCACGAGCACCTGAGCGAACAGAAACCAGCAGGGGGTTCTCCTTGTCGCCGAACTTTGAGTTCATCAGGGTCTCAATGTGCTTTACAGCAGCCATCACGTCGTCGTTCAGCAACTCCATGATCTTCTGCTGACCTACCTGATAATATTCGTTACAGCAATCAGTGGTGATTGTAAAACCAGGAGGAACAGGTACACCAATCAGGTTCATCTCAGCAAGGTTAGCACCCTTGCCGCCAAGTTCCTCACGCATCTTTGCATTACCTTCGGCCTTACCGTTACCGAAGAGGTAAACTCTTTTTTGACTCATAAGTTGTTTTTTATTATAAGATTAAAACTTTGTTAGGTTTTTTCTTTCAGTGTGTACAAAGGTACGGTTTTTTCCCGAATCGCCAAAGAAAAAACAGATTTTTTTGCAATACAGACCATTCATTAACAAAAAGCATTAACAAAAAGTGGACTTCAGTCGACATAATCCACCTTAATGACAATGACGCGTATGTTCTGGTCTTTAGCCTTTGGCGAATTGATTTTGGCGATGTGCCAATCAGACGGAAAGAAGATAAAGAACTTGCCCGGGTCGGAGTCGTAGAATCGCGTCTTCGACACATCATAATCATAGTGTATGACGTCAGGTTTGTACTTGTCCTTAGGCACGGAAGTCAGATGGTCGATGATGCCGAACCGCTCAACGCCCTTCACGACATACTGAAAATCAATATGGTGGTAATGGCTTTCGCTATTCCGCTGGGCGAGCGGTCCGTTCTTCGAATCTTCTACACTTGCCACCAGCTTGGTACCGGCGATGGGATGCTTTCCCGCTGGTATTGCCAGCAAGTCCGTATCTGCCAGCCAACGAAACAGCGCCGTCCACTGCAACGTGTTCTTTTGGTATTGCTGGTAGAATTCAACGACATTCATTGAACTATGCGGGCTGGCCTTTTCGAAATCATGACGCCAGACCCCCGACTTGACCCATGCGCGAGCTTTCTTTTCCAATACTTTGTCATTGAACTCACGGGTGAAATAGCCAGATTGCGCCTTTGCCAAGGTGCAAACACCCAGTAACAGAGCAAGCAGAATGGACTTTTTCATATCGTTATCTGTTTTTATGTTTTAAGAACCACTTGTGCGTGTAGAAGTTATACATGACCAATGCGACGACCGTCAGCACCATACAGGTTATCAGGTTTCCCTTGTCATCGTTGAAGAAGAATCCGTAGCCTATGCCGAGGCCAAGGGCTAAGCCGCTTTCCCATCCCAGGAAATACATACTCTGCGATGTTCCCCGCTGGCAATGCCTGCTGAGCTTGATGAAGAAAAGCAGGAACCGCGAACAGACGATGCCTATCGAGAAGCCCAGCAGCAAGGGTGCGATATACCATACGACCGGCAAGGGCCGTGTGAAAATCAAGATAAGCACCATCAGCAAGATGATAAAGCCCGTCACGATTTCGCTCTTCAAGTCAGCATCGGGGAAGACGACGCGCTGGGCTACCAGAGCCAGCAGGAATCCGGCCATGATACACGCATAGAATCGGTCGCTGAGCCCTAACGACATCAGCATTCCGACGACAACGGCAAACAAGATGAGATTGATGTAGAGCGGGATGCTGTTCGTCAAGAAAAAGCGGTCGGTACTGACGATATAGAAGGAGTCGCTCGGCGTGCGGAACGGGAAGTTCACCGCCGATATCAGTATGACGGAGCAGGCTGCGCAAAACAGCGATGCCAGCAAGACGGCATCAAAATTCTTGTAATAGAACAAGACGTATCCCAATATAGGACCCAGCGACAGTGCAAACCTGGTGAACCAGGCGGCCGAATGGTTGGCTTCCGTGCGGCGATACGACTCGCTGGCGTCGATAATCAGTGTGCTGAGCATAATCATCTGTGCCAAGCCGAATGTTGCGCCCAGCAAGACGCGCTGGATGAGAATCAGCCAGAACTCTACGAAATCGCTGGTGAGCCCGTGAATATAATACAACAGGGATATGGAGCCAAGCATTGCCAATATCGAGAGGATGCAGATGCTGTTTCTGCGGAATCTCTGTACGAGCCACGAGCAGAAGAACCCAAAGGCATAGAGTCCGAAGGCAAAGGCCCCCATTGAAATACCCACTTCAGTAGTAGACAACTTCACTGTTTCCAACAGCCATACCGGGAAAGAGGGAACAAATACATAGACCGACATCGACAGCAGCAGGCTTGCCAATGACAGCAGCCAGAAGTCACGATGCCAAAGTCTTACGTGTATAGGTGTGTTCTGTGTATTCATCAATCATTTATTTTGTGGGTGCAAAGATACAATAAATTACGCAAATATCAAAAGAATTGAATGACTTTCTTTCTCGATGCAATAAAACCGCAACGAATCCGTTATATTATTTGCGATGAAAGTAATATCATATTTGCGCATACTGGCTGCCATCCTGTTGCTTGTATCTGCACTTGACGCCGTCTCTGCTGCCGACTTTACGCTGAAAGGTAAGGTCGTCGATGAAGACGGCAATGGCTTGGAATTGGCCTCTGTGATGTGCCTCGAGCAAGGTAAGCTGGCCATGACAAACCTCAAGGGAGAATTTAATATCAGTCTGCAATCATCTGATTCAGTGACGGTTAAGTTTTCTATGGTAGGTTACAAAGCCCGTACCAGGAAGTTCATCAGGCCACGCGGCACACTCACCGTACAGATTATTATGTACCAGCAGGAAGCCCTTGACGAGGTGACCATCACCGAGCGGCGCCGCCAGACAACGGGAACGGAGCAGCTTGACATCAAGGACCTGAAAAGCAGTCCTTCCGTCACGGGCAATGCCGTCGAGGAACTCATTCAGCAGCAGGCCGGCGTCTCGACGCACAACGAGCTGTCAAGTCAGTACAACGTGCGGGGAGGTTCCTTCGACGAGAACGTCGTATATATAAATAATGTGGAAGTGTACCGCCCTCTGCTCATCCGCTCAGGCCAACAGGAGGGCCTTAGCATTATCAATGGCGACATGGTCGAGAAGGTGGGATTCTCCACGGGCGGCTTCGAGGCCAAATACGGCGACAAGATGGCATCGGTATTGGATATTTTTTACCGCACGCCCCAACAGACGGAAGCCTCGCTAACAGGCTCGCTGCTTGGTGGCAGTGCCTATCTGGGCGTCGGCAGCAAGAAGTTCTCCATGAGCCACGGCCTGCGCTACAAGACGACAAAATACCTGTTAGGCTCGTTGGAAACGACAGGCGAGTATCGGCCAGACTTCCTCGACTATCAGACCTATGTCAACTGGAAGCCAAGCAGCCGGTGGTCGGTAGATTTCATTGGCAACATTTCCGAAAACAAATACCAGTTCACGCCCAAGGACCGTGAGACGAGCTTCGGAACGATGGAAGACGTCAAGTCGTTCCGCGTCTACTTTGACGGCCAGGAGAAGGACGTGTTCCGCACCTTTTTCGGCACCCTCTCCATTGCCCGCCACCTTAGCGACTCCACGACGGTCAAGCTGCTGGCCTCTGCCTTCCATACCAAGGAACAAGAGACCTACGACATTCAGGGACAGTATTGGCTTGACGACACCGAGTCGTCCGAGAACTTAGGCGTTGGCACGTATATGGAGCACGCCCGCAACTATCTGACGGCCGACGTCCAAAGTCTCAAGCTGATGGCCAACCGACGGTTCCGCAGTCACAACGTCGAGGCCGGCATCACCATGAAGTGGGAGCACATCAAGGAACAGTCGCGCGAATACGAGATGCGCGACTCCAGCGGCTACTCCATACCCCACAGCGAAAGCCGGCTGAACCTCATCTATTCGCTGTCTTCCAAGAACACCATGTCGTCAAGACGGTTAGAGGGCTACATCCAGGACACCTACCGCTGGCAGACGCCCGGCGAAACGTTCTACACGCTGAACTACGGTGTGAGGTTCAGCAACTGGTCGTGGAACCGCGAGACCACCGTTTCGCCCCGTCTGTCGCTGGCCGTCATTCCCTCTTTCAACAACGACGTCACGCTGCGCTTTGCCACAGGACTTTACTATCAGGCGCCTTTCTTCAAGGAACTGCGCGACACGAGTACGGTCAACGGGCGCACCATCGTCACCCTCAACGAGCGCATCAAGAGCCAGCGGTCTATACATTTCATCGCCGCCTTCGACTACCGCTTCCGCATGATGCAGCGCCCCTTCCGCTTCACGGCCGAGGCTTATTACAAGGCCCTGTCGAACCTCATTCCCTACAACGTGCAGAACGTCAAGGTGACCTACTATGGCGAGAACCTCTGCTCAGGCTACATCGCCGGCCTCGACATGAAACTCTATGGCGAGTTCGTGCCCGGCACCGACTCCTGGCTCACCTTCTCGCTGATGAAGACGGGACAGAAGATGGACGGCGGCAGCTACTTCCCCATGCCCACCGACCAGCGCTACGCCATCAACCTGCACTTTACCGACTACTTCCCCGGCACCGACCGCTTCAAGATGACGCTGCGGCTGGCCTATGCCGACGGACTGCCCTTTGGCGCACCCCACCGCGGACTCGAGCAGCAGAACTTCCGGGCCCCGGCCTATAAGCGTGCCGACATCGGTATGGCCTGGCTGGCTTACAAGCGCCTTCAGCGTTCGTCATTCGGCCTCAGACGCCTGTGGCTCGGCATCGACTGTCTGAACCTCTTCGGCATCTCAAACGTCAACAGCTACTACTGGGTGACCGACGTCACCAACCGGCAGTGGGCCGTTCCCAATTATCTCACAGGACGCCAACTGAACGGGAAACTCACCTTGGAGTTTTAATAATCTTTAATATTGTCTATTGCCGTTTCTCAATTAGAATTACTACCTTTGCACCCAAAATAGTTTTAACATTTACTATTGATATGAAGATTTCCCACATTGAGCATCTGGGCATTGCCGTCCAGAGCATTGAAGAAAGCCTGCCGTTCTTCACGGACGTGCTGGGGCTGGAGTGTTATGCTACAGAAGTCGTTGCAGACCAGAAAGTAAAGACCGCCTTCTTGAAATGCGGTGAGGTGAAACTTGAACTGCTGGAACCCACGTCGCCCGAGTCGACCATTCAGAAGTGGTTGGATAAAGGCAACAAGGGCGTACACCACGTTGCCTTCTGCATCGAAGACGGTGTGGCCAACGCTTTGGCAGAAGTGTCAGAGAAGGGTGTCCGCATCATCGACGAGAAGCCCCGCAAGGGCGCCGAGGGTCTGAACATCGCCTTCCTGCATCCGAAGTCTACCTGTGGCATCCTCACAGAACTTTGTGAACACCCGGAGTGATAAATTGTAAATCGTAATTTTGTAAATCGTAAATAGAAAGATGTCTAAACAATTAGAAAAGATTAAGCAGCTCATCGAGAAGCGCGAACAGGCTCGCCTCGGTGGTGGTGAGAAAGCGATTCAGAAACAGCACGACCGCGGCAAGTACACCGCCCGTGAGCGCATTGACATGCTGCTCGACCCAGGTTCGTTCGAAGAGTACGATATGTTCAAGGAGCACCGTTGCCACAACTTCGGTATGGAGAAGAAGCAGTTCCCGGGCGACGGTGTCGTTGCCGGCAGCGGTACCATCGACGGCCGCCTTGTCTTCGTCTTCGCACAGGACTTTACCGTCCATGCCGGTTCACTCTCTGAGACCATGAGCCAGAAGATCTGTAAGGTCATGGATATGGCCATGAAGATGGGCGCTCCCTGTATCGGTATCAACGACTCGGGTGGCGCACGTATTCAGGAGGGTATCAACGCTCTGGCCGGCTACGCCGAGATTTTCGAGCGTAACATCCTGGCCTCGGGTGTCATCCCCCAGATTTCCGGTATCTTCGGCCCCTGCGCCGGTGGTGCCGTCTATTCGCCAGCCCTCACCGACTTCACGCTGATGATGGAGAACACCAGCTATATGTTCCTCACCGGTCCGAAGGTGGTGAAGACCGTCACGGGCGAGGACATCGACCAGGAGCACCTCGGCGGTGCATCGGTACACTCTACGAAGTCGGGCGTGACCCACTTCACGGCCAAGACCGAGGAGGAAGGCCTGCAGATGATTAAGACGCTGCTGTCGTATATCCCCTCCAACAATATGGAGGTGGCTCCTCGCCGCAAGTGCGACGACCCCATCAACCGCATGGAGGACACGCTGAACGAGATAATCCCCGAGAACCCCAACGAGGCTTACGACATGTACAAGGTCATTGCCGCTATCACCGACAACGGCGAGTTCTTCGAGGTGCAGCCAAAGTTCGCCAAGAACATCATCGTCGGCTTTGCCCGCTTCAACGGCCAGAGCGTCGGTATCGTGGCCAACCAGCCTACCTGCTATGCTGGTGTGCTCGACGTGAACGCCTCGCGTAAGGGTGCCCGCTTCGTCCGTTTCTGCGACGCCTTCAACATCCCCATCGTGTCGCTCGTCGACGTACCGGGATTCCTGCCCGGCACGGGTCAGGAGTACAACGCCGTCATCCTGCACGGTGCCCAGCTGCTCTACGCCTACGGCGAGGCTACCGTTCCCAAGATTACGGTCACGCTGCGTAAGTCGTACGGCGGTTCGCACATCGTGATGGGTTCCAAGCAGCTCCACACCGACTTGAACTATGCATGGCCCTCGGCTGAGATTGCCGTGATGGGTGCCTCGGGTGCTGCTGCTGTGCTCTATGCTAAGGAGGCCAAGGCCAAGAAGGAGGCCGGCGAGGACGTCAAGGCATTCATCGCCGAGAAGGAGGACGAGTACAACGAGCTGTTCGCCAATCCTTACCAGGCTGCCAAGTATGGCTACATCGACGATGTCATTGAGCCGCGCAACACGCGCTTCCGCATCTGCCGCGGACTGGCCCAGCTCGCCACCAAGCGCGACGCCCTGCCCGCCAAGAAGCACGGTAACATCCCTATGTAATGTAATTGACAATTGAACATTGACAATGAACAAAAACGAAGTTTATGCTGCCATAGCTCTGGCCCTGCACGAGCATCTTGGCAATAACGTCCACGATGTGGAGCCCGGCATCATCACGATTGCCGAGCATCCCACACAGTGGAACGGCTATGCCCAGACGATGACAGCCCACCCCTAAATCATGAGTAGAGAATGAAACAGTATAAATATACCATTAACGGTAATAAATACGAAGTTGCCATTGGTGACATCACCGACAATGTGGCTACGCTGACGGTCAACGGCGAGGAGTTCAAGGTAGAAATGGAGAAAGAACCCGAGCCCGAGAAGAAGAAGCCCGTAGTGCGTCCTGCGGCTGCCGCTGCTGCTCCCGCCGCTGCTGAGGGCAAGCCCGCCGCTGCTGAGGGCAAGGCTAATGCGCTGAAGGCTCCGCTGCCTGGCGTCATCACCGACATCCTGGTAGAGGTTGGTCAGGAAGTAGAGGTCGGCCAGAACGTGGTTGTTCTGGAGGCCATGAAGATGGCCAACAACCTGCAGGCCGAAAAGTCGGGAAAAGTCACGGCGATCTGCGTGCAAGTTGGTCAGAGCGTGATGGAAGACGAGGCACTGATTGTCATCGAGTAGACTTCTGGCACTTATCAATCCACTCTTTAAGCACTCCTCGGGGAATACCTCGCTGGAGTGCTTTTTCTAATACCTCAAGGGCCTCCTTGCGTCTTTCGAGCCTGAGCAGCAGGTCGGCCTTGCTCACCACATAGTCTGCGTTCTGCGGCTGCCGGCTGATGGCTTCGTCCCAGTCGTAGAGGGCCACGTCGTATTGCTGCTGCTGTGTCTCGAAGACGGCACGCGCCACGTAGCACACCACGGAGTCGGGAAATATCTCCACCATCTGGTTGTACTGGTCGCGGGCGTCGGTCACGCGCCCCATCCGTGCGCAGACCGTAGCCAGCCCCAGACGGGCTTCCATGTGGGTGGGTATCTTTCTGAGAAACGCCTCATAGTCGCTCCGTGCCATCGCATATTGGCGCTGATTCGTCAGGCAGTAGGCCCGGTAGTACAGGGCTGCCGGGTTGTCGGGGTCTATGGCCAGCACCCTGCCGTACTCCTCGACGGCATAGTCCCATTGTCCTAACTGTATGTTGACGGCCGCCTTCTTGAGCCTCAGGTCGGTAGAGTGGGGGCGGTGGTCAATCATCCTGTTCAGCACCGTCAGCGAGTCGCGCCACTGCTGGGCTGTCTGCGCCGCTGTCGTTGCTGTGGTTGCTGTCGTTGCAATGGCTGTGAGCAGTAGTATGAGCTTTTTCATTTCCGCAGTTCGGCTAATTCCTTGTTGTAGTTCTTCTTCAGCCGGCGTATGGCGCGGTTGCGTATCTGCCTGACGCGCTCCCGCTTCAGATTCATGTCCTCGGCAATCTCCGCCATCGTCTCGTGCTCGCG
>Ga0256405_10011916_pt1 | contig 10926 bp, 9 predicted proteins | sample RumenRJG_02DNA_FD_189096 | JGI IMG/M metagenome (GOLD analysis project Ga0256405, IMG submission 189096) | Bovine rumen microbial communities from Lethbridge, Alberta, Canada - RJG_02 | ecosystem: Host-associated > Mammals > Digestive system > Stomach > Rumen | place: Canada: Alberta | collected... | reverse complement strand
TATGAGCAACAAACTATTGAAAGTAAATATCCAAAAGGAGCTTAATGAATTTGACTTGAATGTTGATTTCGAATTGAAAAACAAGCGTTTGGGTATTCTAGGGCCATCAGGCTGCGGAAAAAGCATGACCCTTAAATCCATTGCAGGAATTGTCGACCCGGATAATGGATTTATAAGCTTGACTGGTGAAGAAGAAACCACTTATTTTGATTCAAGCAATAAAATTAATTTAAAGCCCCAGAAGAGAAATGTAGGATATCTCTTTCAGAATTATGCTCTTTTCCCTAATATGACTGTTGAGGAAAACGTTGCCTGTGGATTATCCAAGGAGGATGACGGCAAGAAAGTTTCTGAAATGATCAAGCGCTTTCACCTTGAGGGATTGGAGAAAAGATATCCTAGGCAGTTGTCAGGAGGCCAGCAGCAAAGGGTGGCTTTAGCTAGAATACTGGCATACAGTCCTGATGTCATATTGCTGGATGAGCCATTCAGCGCCATGGATACTTTCTTAAAAGACCAGTTGCGTATCGAGCTTCTTAATTTGCTGAGGGATTTTGAAGGATTTTCCATCATGGTCACCCACAACCGTGACGAGGCATTCCAGTTCTGTGATGAGCTCATCGTACTGGACAAGGGCAAGATCATTGCAAAGGGAGATACCTATGACATATTTGAAAATCCGAGAAAAGTTCAAGTTGCAAGGCTGACAGGGTGCAAGAACATTTCCGAAATTGAAATCATAGATGACCACCATGTCAGATCCCTGAACTGGGGGGTTACATTCGAAACTGCAGAAGAGGTGTCTGATAATATAACCCATATTGGAATAAGGGCTCATGATTTCCATGCCTGCAACAGGGAGGATATCAATGTTTTCAATACTGAAAATTCAATAATGGTGGAAAAGCCATTTGAATGGGAGATAACACTTGAAAATGGCTTGTGGTGGAAATACGACAAGGGAATCTACGAGCACGAATTTGAAATTCCGAAATATCTAAGTGTAAATCCTAAAAACATCATCTTGCTTGAAGATTAGTTTTTTTATATTTTTCTTTTTTCATTTTTTTTAGATTTATTTTTTCTAATTTTTCATTATCTTTTTTTTAAAATTCTCTATTTTCATTTTTTTAGATTTATTTTTTCTAATTTTTCATTATCTTTTTTTTAAATTCTCTATTTTCATTTTTTTAGAGTTATTTGTTCTAATTTTTTATTATCTTTTTTATATTTTAGTTTTATCATATTCACATCTTTTTAATCTAATTTTGTAAAATAATATTGTTTTCAAAACTTATTTGATTTTAGAGAATAAATGCAATTTATTCATTTTATTGGCTGAAAAATTTTGCAAAATTAAAAATATTATATGATGAATCTTATTTTAATAAATAACTATTTTTAATTTAAAAAATAAAATAATAATATAAATTTTTTCCAATAATTGCTATCAAATAGAAATTATTGAGTTGTTTTTTTAAAGATGATACTATGAAAACACTGGAATGGGAAGATAACAAATTAAAGCTTATTGATCAAACCAAATTGCCTGATGAACTGACATATATCTACTGTGAGACATATCAGGAGGTAATAGTGGCTATCAAGGACATGATTGTGAGGGGAGCTCCAGCTATTGGAGTTTCAGCTGCCTACGGGCTTGCTCTTGCAGACCTCTCAGGAGAGGATATGGAGAAAGCTGCAAAGGAAATGAGGGCGGCTCGCCCTACTGCAGTCAATCTCATGTGGGCTGTAGACAGGGTCATGGCATCCGATGACATACTTGAGGAAGCCCATAAGATGGCTGAAGAGGACATGGCAATGTGCAGAGCCATTGGCAAATATGGCGCCGAGCTTATCGACTATGGAGATACTGTTTTGACTCACTGCAATGCGGGAGCTCTTGCCTGTGTGGATTATGGAACCGCTTTAGGTGTTTTCAGGGCTGCACATGATGAAGGAAAGAACATAAACGTCTTGTGTGATGAGACACGTCCTAGGGGACAGGGCGCCCGCTTGAGTGTTTGGGAAATGCAGCAGGAGAACATTCCTGTAAAATTGATTCCCGATGTTGCAAGCGGCTACCTGATGAGCATAGGCAAGGTGGACAAGGTAGTCATAGGCGCTGACAGGGTGGCTTATGATGGAATTGCAAATAAAATAGGCTCTCTGATGGTTGCTCTTGCCGCAAAAAGATATGGCATTCCATTTTATGTGGCAGCTCCGACAAGCACATTCGACGACCAGATTTCAATTTTCGATACTGAAATCGAGGAGCGTTCCGCAGATGAGGTGACTCATTATGGAAGCTGCAGGATATGTCCTGAAGGCACTGAAGTAATCAATCCTGCATTTGATATTGTTCCATGTGACTTGATTAGTGGAGTGATTACTGAAAAAGGAGTGTTCTTATTAAATAATGAGTGGGAAGACTTCAAATACTTCCTTGAAAAAGAATGATGTTTTCATCATAGTTTGGAAAAATGATTTATTCTATTTAAAAGTTTATATGGAATTGGGGGCGTAATTATTAGCGAAGACAGTACAAAAGGAGTGGAAATCCTGCTTGGAGACCCTAAAGCAGCAATAAGAAGCTTGTCAGGACCGTTGGTTGTCTCCATGCTTATTACAAGCATTTATAATCTTGTAGATGGAATATGGGTTGCAGGCTTAGGTGCAGATGCACTTGCAGGTGTTGGATTTGTCATTCCTTTATTTTTAGTGCTCATCGGACTTGGAAACGGCCTTGGAGGAGGAGCCACAGCAGCTATTTCCCGCTATATAGGCGAAGGCAACAAAGCCAAGGCGGATAATGGTGCAGTCCATTCAATAATTCTAACCATCATCATTTCCATAATTGTAACTGTCCTCCTGCTTTTGGTTTTGGATCCTGTTTTGACAATCATGGGTGCTGCTCACACACTGCCATATGCTCATGAGTATGGCGTGATAATGTTTATGGGCACCATCCTTTTCGTGCTTCCAAATGCAATGTACGGCATACTCCGGGCGGAAGGTGATGTAAAGAGAACAATGTATGCCATGATTTTATCAGCCGTTTTGAATATTATTCTTGATCCTATTTTAATTTACGTGCTGGGCCTTGGAGTAGCAGGGGCTGCTTTGGCAACATTAATTTCAACAGGCTCCGTGCTTCTGGTTCTTTATTATTGGATGTTTGTAAAAAAGGACACTTATCTCAATCCCTACCTTTTCAATTTCAAGTTCAGCAGACGAATCAGCTTGGACATTCTTGGAGTGGGGATTCCAGCAAGTTTGGAGATGATTATGACAGCCACTTTCGCCGCGTTTTTTTCAGCTATTCTAGCTATTGTGGCAGGCACTGATGCTGTTGCCGTTTATTCAACAGGCTGGAGAGTGGTTAACATAGGCATGATGCCGACAGTTGCAATTTCAACAGCACTTGTATCTGTTGTAGGGGCTAATTTCGGAGCACGAAGATATGAAAATATTCGCATAGCTCAAAGATACAGCATTCTTCTTGCAGTAGCCTGTGCAGTTGTTGTCGGAGTTCTGATTTATCTCTTTGCTCCTCAAATAGTTTATGTATTCAGCTATTCAGACAACAGCGCTCATTTGGCTGCTCCAATGGCTGCATTTCTGGTGACAATGATTCCCTATTTCATTCTTTCCGCCATAGGGGCTCCGGCAACACTTACATTCCAAGGCTTGGGCAAGGGACTTACAGCAATGGTTCAAACAATTTTCAGGCAGTTGATTTTTTCAATAATCTTTTCATATCTCTTTGCTATTACTTTAGGACTTGGAGAACATGGTGCATGGTGGGGAATAATTGCAGGGTCTCTGTGTGCATGCATGCTGACATTTGCATGGTCCAACTGGTATGTAGGCCGTTTAATAAAATATGGGAAAACTTAACTTGTTTTCACTCATATGAATAAAAGTAAAGAATATTTTTTAATATTTTTTAAGATTTATATAGTATCGGATAGAAATTATACTTGAAGACTGGATTTTTCAATTAGTAATTAATAATTTTATTTGAAGACTTGATTTTTCAATTAGTAATTAATAATTTTTAGGTGTTTTTATGGATGTCATAACATTGTCAAATCTCTCTTATGAAGATAAGATGGCTGCAATGGATAAGCGCATTTCAAGCAGGGCTTATTTAGATCAGGAAATCGAAGAAGAAAAAATAGATGCAATCAAGGAAGCTATTGATGAAATCAACAAGAACAATGAAAAGTTTTATCTTGAACTCCACGGCCCTTGTGAAGATGCAGGCAAGGAAGTTGGAATTTCATCAAGCATGTTTACAGGAACCTTTCACTACTATGTGACAATCTCCAGTGAAGTTAACTATCAGGCTCAGGAATACTATGGATGGTATGCTGAAGAGATCATTCTGCTTGCTTCTCACTTAGGCCTTGGAACCTGCTGGGTTGCAGGGACTTACAAGAAGGAATTAGTTGCAGATACCGCTTTGGAAGGTCAAAGAAATGATGCGATAATTCCAATCGGTTATGAAATGGAAAAAGTGCCATTAAAGCAAAGAACAATCAGAAGGACACTTGTCAGCCGCAATAAAAAGCCTAAAAAGCTTATTGACAGTGATGTGGCATTTGATGACATTCCTGACTGGATTAAAAAGGGTTTGGATGCAGTTATAGATGGGCCAAGCGCTATTAATCTGCAGCCTGTAAGCTTCTCTTACAAGGATGGTGTTTTGAGGGCTCATTTCGATGAGTCTGTTGGACGATGGGAAGCTGTTGATTTTGGAATTGCAAAGCTTCACTTCCACTTGGCTGTTGGTGAGATAGGCCACTGGGACGAAGGTCAGGACAGCATCTACCACTTGGATTAGTTTTTTTAAATTAGTTAATTTTCCCATTTTTTTAATTTTTTCTTATTTTTTTCGCGTTGTTTGCGTTTTCGCATTGTTTGTCTTTTTTATTTTTTTTAATTATTTCTGATTTTTTGTGTTTTTTGTTCTTTTTTTAATATTTATTTTAATAATTTTTATCTAATTTCATAGCTATTTTAACAAAATTTAAATATCTAAAAATTAAATTTTATTTATAAAAAATCTATTTTTTGTGATATAATGACAAAGTTATTAATCATCGGACCCATTACCAAAGATGTGAATATATATAATGGAATAACCGAATCTGCAGTTGGCGGAGCTGTTTATTACGAGTCTTTTGTTTTTGAAAATTTAGATATTGACCATGTTATTCTAACTACTTTAAACATGGAAGACTGGAATCTTTTAAATGATTTTCCAAACAAGGATAATGTTTTGGCAGTCATCAAGGATGAAACTCTTGTATTTGAAAATGAATATCTGGATGACAGCCAGAGAATTCAGAAATCCAATTTTGCCAATATTCCAATCACTCTCTCTAATTTCAAGGCAGTAAACATAGATATTGATGATTTCGATGCGGTATTGATTAATCCTCTTGTTTTAACAGACTTGGATATGGATTTGATTAGATATTTGAAAGAGTCCGATTTGCCTGTTTTCCTCTCACTTCAAGGCCTGCTTAGGGAAAAGTCTGAAGGAGGCAGGGTAAGGCAGGTAAAACCTGCAGTTTTAGATGAAATACTGGCTTATGTGGATGTTCTGTTTTTAGATGTTTATGAGGCCAGGTTTTTATATTCCGATTTATCAATTGAGGATGCTGCCAGAAGGCTGGCTCTCATGGGTCCTGATGAAGTCGTTATCACTCAAAATAAAGACGGATCTTTGATTTATAGGAATGGCGAGGAAAAGATTTATGATATAGCTCCATTTCCTGTAAAGGAAAAAATTTCTCCAACAGGTGCTGGAGATACTTATATGGCGGCATATGTCATCAAGCATATGGAAGACGGGGATGTTGTAGAATGCGGTGATTTTGCATCTAAAGTCGCTGCTTTGAAGCTGGAAAACGAAGGTCCTTTCAATAAGACATTGGATGATGTTTTAAATTTAAAATAAGTTATTATGTTTGAAGATTTAGTTTAAAATTTTAATAATCAATTTTAACTGTTTATTTTCATGTTTTAAGATTAAATTTAATATTATTAATAGTGTGATAAAATGGCTTTATTTGGAAAGAAAAATCAAAATCCTGAAGAAAAAGCGGCTTTGGATAAAATTAATGATTATATTGGAAAAATAACTTGCAAGGAAGAGCCGTTAGCTATTATTTCTGCTTTCACAAAACAAAATTATCTGTGGGCGGAAGCTCGAAAAAGGATGGTTGAAGAGACTTATTCGGGCATGCTTTCTGCAGACATGGTTGAAGACCGCTACTGCGAACTTGTCTCTGAAATCACAGGAGTTCCTTCAGACCGTGTTTTTAAAAGAAGGGCGGAGCTTAGAGGAGAAATTCTGGATGATGGAAATGCTGATGTTGAGGAAGAGACAGTTTCTGAAAGCCCGCCATCTCAAAAGAACAAGATTTATGTCATGAATGGAAATATCGTAACTCAAGGCACCAGTTTTACAGGAAAGCCTAAGGATGAAGTCATAAGATGCAAATGCGTTCTGGATGATGACAGTCTATTGATAGAGAAGAAATCATTGTTCACATCAAAGAGCAAAGGACTGGAGAAGGTTTATTACAATGAAATCCAAAGCATTGAATTTGTTCCTGGCCCTATCAACAGCATTCAAATCCTAACTCAATACGGCGAGACTTTAATCCAGCATATGAGCAAGGATACCCTGACAGGTTTTTACAATGGACTGATGGAATATTATGAAGCCAGCAGGGATGATGGTGAGATTTAGTTTTTTTCATCTTTTCATATTTTTTTTATTTTGAATTATATCTATTTTCTATTTTTTAAAAATTTAATAAAGCTTTTCAGCTGTTTCAATCATTATATTTTAATTAATTAAATGCTTTATTAAATTAAAGATTTTGTTTTTTCTTATGGTTTAATTGCTTATAGATTTAATTATATCATACAATAGATGTTCTAATCAATTTCTTATTTAACCCATATGCATTATTCAATTTAAATAATATAAAAACAATAAATAATGATAATTAAAAATATTTTGGTGATTTAATGAAAGTATTTCTTATTAATGGAAGTCCTCATAAAAACGGATGTACAAATGAGGCATTGACTGAAATCAAAAACGAGCTTGACAAGTGCGATGTCGACAGCGAGATTTTCTGGATAGGAACCAAACCTGTTAGGGGATGCATAGCATGTGGGAAATGTGTTGAAGATGGTTTCTGTGTATTCGACGATGATCCTGCTAATGAAATGATTCAAAAGATCATCGACAGCGATGCTGTCATTATCGGCTCTCCTGTTTATTATGCAGGTCCTAATGGTGCATTATGTGCCCTTTTAGACCGTGTGTTTTATCAAAATGGAGGCAGGTTCTCTCACAAGCCTGGAGCAGCGGTAATAAGCTGCAGGCGTTCAGGTTCTACTGCAAGCTTTGACAGGCTGAATAAATATTTCACTATATCCGGAATGCCTGTTGTATCAAGCACATACTGGAATGCAGTTCATGGAAACACTCCAGAGGAAGTTAGGCAGGACAAGGAAGGTCTCCATACCATGAGAACCTTGGCTCGAAACATGGCTTGGATGTTGAAGGCTATAGAAAACGAACCTAAGCCTGTTTTAGAAGAAAAAGAATTTACAAACTTTATAAGGCCTTTCAAATAAACTATGTGATGGTGGAATTAAGTTTTTTTAAAGAATTTAGTTTTTTTAAGAATTGTTGTGCATGGGAGGATATTATGGTTGATATTACTGTTGTTAACTGGACTTTTGATAGTGAAAGTGATTCATTGGTTCTATTTAGAAAAGATGCTCATGATCATGATTTTTCAGTTAAACTGGACAAGGATGCCATAGCTTATTTTGACAGCGAGAAGCTTCCATGCATGTTTGAATTTTTCAACATATCCAAAGTCTTTAGAACAGATCAGATTCATCACGAGGACATAGAAAAAATCAGATTCAACATCTCAATCACTCGAAAGTATGTTGAGGTTAGAATGGAGCTTAATGTAGTGGTGGATTATGTTTTAAGGCGTAGAAAATTGGAATTTCAAACATTCAATAACTCAGCCATTCCAATGTATTACAAGGACTTTGTTTTTGTATTCAATGACAAAATGGTCATTTGATACTTCTTTAAAAAAAGGTTAAGCAGTTAATAATACTGCTGTCTTGTTTTTTTTTTATTTGCAGTATTTTGATGGCTCTTGTCTATTTTAAAAAGCTTAAAGCAGTTAAAAATTCTGCTGTCTTGTTTTTTTTTATTTGCGGTCTTTTGATAGTTTTTGTCTATCTAATCTCACTTTAGGCCCATTCAATCTCTCAGTTCTCAACCGCCTTATCCTTCGGCCTATCACTCTTCTGTTGTCTATTGCATGGGTCAGAATCAGTCCGATTAGAAGCAGAATGGCTGTAAAGTCCATCACCATCTTCATGGCATCTGCCAGAACTATGTTGGCGATTTTAGCTTTTACATCTTGGGACAGGATGCTGCTTTCATTTAAATTTCCTAGTTTTTCCAAATAATTTCCTGTTCCGACTTCGAATTGTGTCTGGTTGGCATCAGGCACATAAATATCTACTGCATCGGCTATTCCTGCAGTTGCTCCGATAATGAGAATGCATCCGATGACTGCAGTACCTATTGAGCTTCCCAGTGTCTGGCTTGTTGTTAATAGTCCTGATGCAGTGCTTTGAGATTCCTCATCCATTCCTTTAATGGATATGTCAATTCCAAGAGCAATCACCAGGCCTAATCCAATGCCTAGGAGAAATAGTCCTGGAGCTATGTCAAGGAAGCTGACATGCAATCCGAACTGGAATCTTAGAATTATTGCTCCGATAATGGCCAGCACGAATCCGACAGACATCAGAATCTTGTGACTGTATATCCTGGAAAGCCTTTCTGCAAGCAGTGCGGATATTAGAACTCCTCCTGTTGCGGGAATCAGGTTGATTCCAGTATCAAATGCGTTGAACTTCAATGCTCCCTGTAGAAATACGCTTACTGCAAACAGACATCCCATCATTGCAATCATGGCGATGAATCTTATTGCCATGCCTGCAAGCAGGTTATTGTTTTTAAAGATGCCCATATCCACAAGAGGGATGGCTCCACTGGCCTTCAATTTCATTTCATATGATATGAATAATCTGAGCATTATAATGGATATGATGAATAAGACTATGCTTAGCAGTACGTTTTTCTTCAGTTCCAAAACCCCTAAGACAAGCAGGACAAGAGTGAAGATTGAAAAAATTCCCCCAATTATATCAAAATTTGTTTTTCCGGACTGGGGCTTGAAATTTTTGATATTTTTAGAAAAAGCGAATATGATGATGATTACTGCAAGCTCGAATGCGAATCCAAATCTCCATGATAGAAAAGTAGTTACAAATCCTCCAAACATTGGTCCGATTGCTGCTGCAATTCCTCCAATTGCACTTGCAAATGCAAGAGCGAAGGTTCTTCTGTTTTTATCATAAGTCCCGATTATGATGGATATTATCGCAGGAGTCATTAGTGCTCCTCCAATTCCCTCTAATAGGGACCATCCTATAAACAGCATTGCGGAGTTCTGGCTCAAAGCGGCTATGATGGCTCCGATTCCGTAGATTAATGCTCCAAGCATGAATATTTTTTTCTTTCCTATTATATCCTGAAGTTTCGAAGCTATCAGCATTAATGAAGCAGTTGTAAGGGTATAAAAACTAATGATGAGATGAATTGTGCTTAATGAAGTATTTAAATCGAGAATAAGCTGGGAAATACTCACATTCATAAAAGTCGCATCAAGGGTTATTATAAAAGAAGCAAAAGCTACTAGAACAAGGGGCAGCCATGATTCCTGTTTATTGGCATTCATTTTTTTCACTTTTTTTATTTTAAAATAAAGCGATTTTTAATCGTATTTTTGCTTTTTATTAATTATATAATCTTATTTTGATAAAAATGATATAAAAATCTTTTTAAATTTATCGCATGTTTGGTTTGAAATCACTTAATGTGATATTCAATTAAGTTTCCATATTTAATTCGAAAACAAGTTTTATAAGCCTTAAAACCCATATTAATCTTTATGAATAAATTATATATTTTTGATTTTGATGGAATGCTTGTAGATACTATTCATGATTCAATAGCTTGTCTCAATCAAGCTTTAAGAGAATTTGGCAAGCCTTCATTCGATGAAGACCTTGATTCATTTGTTTATGAAGATTTAAGACAATTTCTAAGGGATAATTCCTCAAGCAAGGACACTCCTGTTTATCCAAGATATATAGAACTCTGCAATGAGTCTGATTTCAGAACAACAAAGGCTTATGATGGAATGATTGATGTTTTAAATGAATTGGAGGATAGGGGCATCTCCCTGGCGATATGTTCCAATCGTGAGCAGAATGTGCTGGAAGACTTTAGCGAAAGATTTTTACCAGGAATAAGATTTAAATATATTTCAGGTTTTAGAAAAGGCGTTCCTGACAAGCCTGATCCATTCCGGTTGAATGAAATAATTGAAAAAGAGGGCATAGAAAAGGAAAATGTTTTATATTTCGGCGATAAGGACGTTGATATAATCGCTGCACGCAATGCAGGCGTTAAGATGGTTATGGCAACATATGGTCAGGGCAATGAAATGGATTACAGGGATTCTTATATTTTCACTCTCATAGATGATCCAATAGAAATTCTGGATATTGAGTTTTAATTATTTCTTTTAATTTTTATTATTTTTTTCCAGTTTCGATTTTTTCGTTGTATGTTTTTTTTTTTTTTGGTTTTTTTGTTTGTTTTTTTGTTTTTCTTTTTTTTTTTTTTTTTTTTTGTTTTTTTTTTTTTTTTTTTCGTTAGAATTATTTTCATCCAATTTTTCTTCATTTTCATTATCCTTTTTTTCTTTATTTTCATCAGCATTG
>Ga0256405_10011915_pt1 | contig 10927 bp, 8 predicted proteins | sample RumenRJG_02DNA_FD_189096 | JGI IMG/M metagenome (GOLD analysis project Ga0256405, IMG submission 189096) | Bovine rumen microbial communities from Lethbridge, Alberta, Canada - RJG_02 | ecosystem: Host-associated > Mammals > Digestive system > Stomach > Rumen | place: Canada: Alberta | collected... | reverse complement strand
ACGTACCACGGCTCCGTCAGGTTGAGGGAACCGGCTATCATATCTGTGAAACCGTTGACCATTAAATCATCACCGAAATCAGTATACCACAGACCTATCTATCAACAAACTTTGGAGTAGAGCCAATTTAACAGGCTATGTCAAAGGGAATTGCTAAATGAGCCGGATAATATTGGGCAAGCTATATAGTAAAATTAGGTGGGCGGTGAGATGTATGGAACAGCAGGATTTTAGCCGGCGTTTAGCTGAGCTGCGGATGCAAAAGGGCGTATCTGCGCGGGATATGAGCCTGTCGCTTGGGCAGAGTGCAGGGTATATCAATAACATTGAAAACGGTGTGAATTTTCCGTCTATGGCCGTATTCTTCTATATCTGCGAATACCTCAACATCACGCCGAAGGAGTTTTTCGATACGGATACCGGCAATCCCACAAAGGCAAACGAGCTGCTTGATGTATGCCGCCATTTGAACGACGCACAGATTGATCATCTGCTTGCGTTGGCAAAAGACCTGAAATAAGAAAACACGCCCCGCCTGCTCACGGAAAAGTCCGGGAACAGGCGGGGCATTGTTTATTCGGCATAGTAAAGCGGCCTACCAATGGACGTAAAGCCGCTGACGCCGGTGACGACGGTGCCGTTTGCACTGCTGGCACAATGGATAATCAGTAGATTGCCGTCCGCGTCCTTGCCTCCGACGATGCCGACGTGTTCATCGCCGGGATAAAACACAAGGTCGCCGGGGAGCGCGTCCTCCCATGAGATCGTGGTGCAGTAGCTATGCTGCATGGACGCGCCGCCGCCGTGTCCGGGATAGTACGCGCCGTTCGTGGAGTTATAAAACGTCCAATCGACAAACCCGCTGCAATCCAGCCCGTAGGGGCGATAGGTGCCGGTGGTTGAGCTGCCGTCCGCCCATACCTTTTGCAGCGTTCCCCAGCGGCTGTCCCAGCCGAGGACAAGAGACTTCGCGCCCCAAAAATACGCCACCTTGCCGACAAGAGAACAGGCGACGCGCACCACCTCGCGGCGTTCCAGCGAGAGATCGGCGGGGAGCCGCTTCATCACGTCAGCGGCGTCCACGCTGAAGGCGGTCAGATTGCCCACAAGCTCCATGAGCGCGACGCGCTCGGCAAGCAGCTCGTTCATGGCGTCGGTCTGGCGCGTGGTGAAGCCGTAGACGGTCGGCATATCCGCCGCAATCTTTGGCGTCACCGTGATGTGCAGTATCTTCTCCGTCCAACTATCATCGGTATCATCGTCCGGGTCGCTGTCGGGGTGGTCGATGGTTTCCACCTCCGACGTGAGGGCGTTCATATCCCAAAAGACCGCTTTGAGCCGGTCAATGCGGTCGGCGTCTATCGTGGCGACGTCCGTCGCGTCCGTGCCGTCGCTGCCGGCGACTTTCGCCGCAAACACGGCTAATATCTCTACCCAGTCCGCCGTGGAGCCGTCCACGGTGATGTCGTCATAGGTATCCGCGCCTTGCAGCTCCTCCAACCGTGCGTTGAAGTCAAAATTGACCTGCGCCACCGCCGCAGAGATCGGCACAGTGTCCGATGACGCGCTCTCATTGGAGAAGAAAATGCCGAACGGTGAGGCGACGATGGCGGCGATCAGCGTAATTACCACAAGCACCACCACAAGGACGATACCGCCGCCGGCAATGGCGGCGATGGAGCTGACGGCGGACTTGACCGCGCCGACAACCGCTTTCGTTGCCTTGACGGTCAGCCGCGCGGCCTGCTTTGTGACCTTTTGCGCGTTCTCCGCGTTCTTGCGCACCATCTGCCGCTGGAGCTTCTGTGCCGCGGCGCGTTTCGCCTGCTGCGCGGCGGTAACGGTGTTTCTCTGGAGTTGCCGCCCTGCGGCGGCTCGTTCTTTTAGGGCAAAAGTGGGCTTCGACGGCGCTCTGCCACCAGAGATACGCGGGCGCGCGGCTTTGCCCTCGGCTTTTCCGGGCTTCTCCGCAAAGTGGGACGGTGTGCGCGTGGCGTCAACGCCGGACTTTGTGCGATAGGACAGCTTTGACGGCAACTTGCCCGCGGCCTCCGTGTTGACCGCGCGATCCACGCGGAAGATCTCCGCGTCAATGCCGCGGTGGGCTTCTTGGCGTGTCCGCAAGGTATCCTGGACAACTTTTTGGCGTCGCAGTTCTTGGGGGGACGGTGGTATAGGCTGGTTGCTCTCGACTTCTGTGCGCCCTTTCGCGGCGTTCTGCCGCGTTTTGGGCGTGACTGTGGTATTGACCGCTTTGCCCGTGTGAGGGCGCGCAGCGGCTGGCAAAGGCGTGTCGCGGAACTTCTGCGCCGCCGTCTGGACGACCTGCCGACGTCCGCGGTGCTGCGGGGACGGAGACAGAGGCTTGGCGCTATCGGTTCCCACGCGCTCCTTTGCGCTGGCGCTCTGCCGTGTCTTGGGCGCGGCATGCCGCTCCTGCAGGACGCGGCTTTGCTCTGCCTGCCCGCGCTCGGCTTGCTTGGGCGCGCGTTCGAGCTGCCGGGGCGTGTCCTGTGGTGGCTGCTCCCCGGTGGGCGGCTCCGGCTCCTGCGTTGTGGGCGCGTTTTCTTTTTTCGGCTCGGTGTCCGTTGGCTTTTCCCCGCGTTCCCGGCGCTGCTTGGCTTTCCGCACGGCGCGGCGCGTACCGTCAGCGGCGAGGGCAGCGCCGCGCCTGCCGTCCGATTCCACCTTGTCCGTGGCATACTGCACGGGGCTTTTTGCTCCGGGTTGACGCTCCGCTTGCTTCTCCGCGTATTGCTGCCGCAGAATGCCCGCAGCCTCTTTCGGCGCGGCGTTGCTCTGCCTTACCTTTGGCGCGTTCATTCCGGGCTTTGTCTTAATTTCGGGCATGGCATCAACCCTCTCCGGGCTTGGTCGTCATCAGCTTATAAAGGCTGGTGTCCTTTGGAAACTCGTTGACAAAAGGCACGATGGAGCCGCCCACCTTGATAAGACCTTGACCGGGCGGCGCATTGCTGACGTGATCCATCTGCTTGTCCGACGTGCCGAGGAGCTTTGCCAGCTCCACGCGGTCGGTGGGTGCTTGGTTGAACATCATCAAAAACTCGCTGTTGGCGAACATCATGCGCGCCGTGTCGGCTTGCAGGCATTCCTCCACATTTTGCGTGATGCCCGTCAGCGTCGCGTAATACTTTCTAAACCGTTTCCAGCACTTATAGAGAAATTCGCCGCTGTAATCGCTGCCGTTGTTCGCGTTGCCGCTCATGCTCTTTTTGGCAAAGAACAGATAGATTTCGTCGATGTAGACGTGGGTGTACTGTCCCGCGGCGCGGTTCCTTATGACACGGTTCAAGATGGCGTCGAGCATGACAAGCAGACCGATGGGCTTTAGATTCTCGCCCAAATCTTGAATATCAAAGCAGATAATACGGTTGTTGGTGTCGATGTTCGTCTGATGGGAAAAGACGTTCAAGCTGCCCGTGGTGAACATCTCCAGCGCAAGCGCGATTTCGTGGGCAAGCGGTTCTTTTTGCTTCATCAAATCGTCGTGCAGGTCTTTGAGCGTGGGCGGGTCGCCCTTGTAGCTCCTGATATACTCGCGGTAGACGTTCGCCGTGCAGCGGTCAATGATGGACTTTGCCCGCGCGTCGATGCCGTCCGGCCCCATGATCTGCTGACAGAGGGACATGATAAAGTCGCTTTTCAGTCCAAGCGGGTTGCTGCCCTCGCCGTACTCCGCGGACAAGTCCATCGCGTTGATGTAGCTGGTGCTGTCCGCGGAGATCGTGATGACCTCGCCACCGAGGGCGCGGACAAGCGGGCCGTACTCGCGCTCCGGGTCTACGACGATAATCGTGTGCTTGCTGGCGAGGGCGCGGATCACGATTTCGATTTTTGCCGCCATAGACTTGCCGGAGCCGGACACGCCGAGAATAAAGCCGTTGCCGTTCATCAGACTTTCGCGGTTGCAAATGATAAGGTTGTGCGACACGGCGTTGACGCCGTAGTAGATGCCGCCCGTGTGCTGGATTTCCTGACTTTGGAACGGCATGAGGACAGCGGTGCTTTCGGTGGTGAGGGTGCGCGTCGCGTCAATGCGCCGCAGGCCGTAGGGCAAAACGGTGTTTAAGCCGTCCTCCTGCTGGTATTTGAGCGTCGCAAATTCGCAGTTGCCCGTCCGCGATCTCAACGATTCCGTGTCTTGGTCGAGCTGCTCCACGCTGCCCGCGAGGTGCGTCAGCGTCACAAGCCCGAACATGATACGCTGGTCGCGCTCGGTGAGGTCGTCCATGTACTCCTTGCTGACTTTCTGCATTTGCTCCACTTGGTATGGCAGCTTGGCAAGATAGAGGTTTTTTGACATTTGCCGCTGCTGGATGCGCGTCGCGTCCGATTCCACCGACATGATGACCTTATCCACCATCTTGATTGCGTCGTCCATGCCCATAGGGATAATGTCAATGGACAACATCATATTGCGGGGGAAGTCCATCAGCGAGGTAATGAGGTCGTCTTGAATGAAGCTGCCGTAGTCGCGCAGGAACAGGACGCGCCCGTACAGGTCGCCCATTTCATAGTAGTTTTTCTTGAAGGACAGGCAATCGGGCGCGATGGCGTCCTTGAAGTCGTGACCGCGCCGCATGGTTTCCATGAGGTCAAAGCGGAAGTTCTGCTCCTCACCGGGGCGAAAGAAGTCATGGAACAGGCGCAGGCGCTCGTTGATGTTGACCTCGCGGATCGCAGAGTCGAGCCGCGCAAGGCCGTTTGTGAGGTCGGTATGGACGCGGTTGAAAAACGTCCGCGCCTCCTCGATGTTCTTTTTCTCCACCGAGATCGTGATGTACTTCTCTTGAATGAGGTTGTTGCTGTCCGCAGCCTTGTCCGTCAAGAGGTCGTTGTACTCGGCACGGTATTGGTCTTGCCCGTCGCCCTCATATTCCAGCATGAGGGCGCTGCTAAATGCTTTTTGATTTAGGCGACGGTTGAACAGCGTGATTTTCGCCGCGGCGCTCACGGGCAGCGAGTTGAGGAACGCGCAGTAGGCCATAAATAGCTCCATCTGCTTATCCAGCGACGCAACCTTATAATTGACATCAAAAAAGCGCCAAGTCTTTGAAAACTTGCCGCTTACCTCAAAAATGCCGTCCTTATAGATGCGCTTGATGGGAATGGATTGCTGAACGCTGCGCGGGATGGCGAACGGGTCGCGCTCCGCGCTGCGCTTGAATTGAAACAGTTTCAACGCTTCTTGCCCTCCTTTTCGAGTGCGGATAGGTAGTAGTTTTCGGACTTCCAGACGCGGTTTCCAGCCATAAGAAACTCCGACTGGAACCACGCCCACGCGAATTTTTCCAGCGTCATGCCGTTGTACTTGAAAAAGCCGGCGACGGCAATGGGAGCCGCGCCGACGATACAGAGCCAACTCACCGTTTCACGGTCAAGCACATTCCGCAGCGCGAAGTAAAGTCCGACGGCGACACCCACGGCCAGCAGCGAACAAACGAATTGCCGCAGGGACAGGCCGAAAAAGAGCGTTTCCTTATAATTGCGGATTTCCTTATTTATTTTGATTTCCATTATCTCGCCTCCCGTGATACTGTCCGTTGCGGGAAGCGCCAGCCGTAGACTTTCCCGATTTCATCGCCCAGCCGACGTGTCAGGCGCGTTATTTCCGATCTTGTTACAACGCCGGAGTAAATGCGGCTTTTCAGCCTAGGAGAGCGCGTCGATGGCGCACTCAAAGACGCAGAGCGTGTTGCCGCTCGCCTTGAGCGGCACGGCAAACGAGAACCGTTTGTCGCTTCCGGCAACGTCGCCCACGAAGGTCGATTGCGAGAGCGTCCCTCTCAAAGCTGCATAGCGAGGCACGTCACCCTCAAAGCCGACGAATACGCAGTTGTGATGCTCGGCGTCCTCGTAGAGCTGACCGTGCTTGATACAATGGTTGATGATTTCAGGGTCGATACCGCGGCTGCGCAGGTATGAAAAAACACGCCTGTTATCGGCGTGTTTCGGCGGCAATTCAAAAGCAGGGGGCGGCTGCGGCTTTTGCGCGTAGGCCGGGGCGCTGCTGCGGGGCGCGCCCGCGATGGCGTTAATGGCGTCGGGCAAGGTCATGTTGCAGACCTTTATGAGATAGTCCAGCGCCGATTTACCGCCGATACCGCGTGACCACCAGCACCACATACCGTTGGAGATTTTCAGCGAGTCATGGGTGCGGGTGGAGTAGACGTTGCCGCCGACGTGGACAAGCTCATTCGGCTCGCAGCGTTGCAGGTAGGTCAGCAGGTCGATCTCGCGGGCGCGGGCGATCTCATCTTTAGTATAGCGAGGCATGAGCATCGCTCACGCGCTCTCCTTGGCGAGCTCGTGGTCTGCGATTTCGGAAAGGCAGCAAAGCAGATAGTCCCGCATTTTCTCAAAATAGGTTGCGTAGAAAAGCCGGTGAATCTCCGCAAGGACAAATGGAGTTTCCAAAAGCGCCTGCATCTGCTGATCGGTCAGCGCCTTTTCTTTCAACAAGGCAGTCTCCATGCTGCCCGTCAGAACAACCTCGTATGCGATCCTCTCCGCCGTCTTGGATCGATTTGTCCTGAGAAGGTGGAGCTTCGCCTCCTCCAGCGCGGCAACGCGCTCCAGCTTGATTTTGCTGATAAGATCGTCTTTCACGGTATTCTGTTTCATTGCTGTAAGCCTCCTCGTGGCATAAAAATGGCGCGGGCATTTCTGTCCGCGCTGTGGTGTGATACTCTAATTTACTCGTCCAGCACGAGTTTTTTTCGGTTTTTCTTCAGTTGTTTGAGCTGCTCTTTTTCAATTTGCGAAATGCTCTTTTCCGGCGTAGGTAAGTCCTCCGGCATCGTGCCTCCGATTTTTTCGATGGTTTCGCGGACTTTCTTGCCCACGGTGTAATGGATGGCGCTGGCGGCGTCCAAGCCCTGCGGCTCGTCGCGGCGCATTTTTGCCTCGGTCTGTGTGATACGGAACAGATTTGCGCCCAGCTCCTCGCTGCCCATGTGGTCAAGAATCTTCTGATCGGGCGCGAGACCCTTGCGCGCGTGGATGTCCGCTACCTTAAAGCCTCCGTACAGCCCCATGTAACCGGCGTTCTGGAATTCAGCGTACTCTACCTGTTCCGTGATACCGGCGCGGTGCGCGGCTTCGGCGAGCATGGAGTTCCAACTTTTGACCTCGCCACGAATCACAAGGCGCTTGTTGTCCTCATCGAGCTGGTTGAATGCGTCTGCAACTTCCTGCCTGCGGGTTTGAATGGCAAAATAGGTCTGACCGAGGGCGATGACCTCCTTGCGGGGATCACCGTTCTGCATGATAAGGTAACAGGCATAACGCGAGAGCATATAGTCAGGAACATTTTTGGTTCCACCCTTTGGCATTTGGATTGTTTTGCTGACGTCAGCAAAATGTTCAGAAGTTGCAAAACCGCTGTTTTTGCAGGCAAGCATTGCCTTATCAATAACTTTTGTAAAATTCCGCCATTGTGCGTATTCCAATGCAGGGGCAAGCTCGCGCGCATACCAAAATTCTACGCCCTCGTCGGTCGTGTGCTTGATGTCCTCAAAACGCCGGTATTCTTTTGCGTTCAAATCTGCCATATCTATCACCCTTCGCAAGTATAGCACATCTTTGAGCTGCTGTCAGCAATAATTCCAAACTGTCCAAAAAGCAGCGGCCAGCGCCTCTCGCCTACCGCACCGCCTCATGTTTCTTTCTCGGCCTGTCCCGTGCCCGCTTGATAGTCAGCGATGATAAAGCTCCGCGGCGGCGAGGCAAGCCGTTCAACAAAGTCGGTTGGAATGGTGCGTCCCTCTTTGTCGCGGTAGACGACAATGTTCATAGCAAGACCGTTGCGGCTATCGTCCTCGGCGTCGCGCACGAATTGCTGCTCGTCTGTGTATTCGCTGGTATATTCGATCTTGCCGTTTTTGTTGGGATAGTCGATACGACCGACCGGGCGAGAGGCAACCGGCGCGTCTTTATGATAGGATGGCAGGGGATAAGTCCCTCCGGCATCATCCACAACGAAAACGTCATGCCCGCGCTCAAGCAGCATATTGAGCGGTGTTTGCCCCGACTTCACGGGAATGCCGCACATCGGCACACGCTCTTTCAGCCCTACGTTTCGAGTGGTCAGCGTAATATCCAGCGCCTCCGCTGCGATGCGGGCGTCCTCGCCCAGCACCTCATAGAAGTCACCGACCTGATAAAGCACGATTGCGCTGCTATGCTCGGCTTTGACGCTGCTATACGCCTGCCAAAGATTGCCTCCGGGCGATTTTTGCTCCTTCGCGGGGCTTGGCGCGTCCTGCTCCTCCACAACGACAAGCAGGTGGTCGTTCTGCGGGTTTTCGGACAGCTTGCGGTCAAACTCCTCGCGGGGCATGGTTTTGTTGAACAAGGGATACTCCACGTCGTAGAGCCGGACTTCCTGCTCGTCAAAGGACAGCAGCTCATATTCCTGTGCTCCGAGATATACCGTGTCACCGAGGGAAAAGCGGTATTCTTTCTTCGGCGGGTGCGGCGGGTTCAGTTCCTCATACGTCGGCTCCAGGGTTTTTGCGAGGTCGCCGTCCAGTGCGGTCAGCATGGCCTCGCAGCGTTCCGTAAAGGGCGTCTTTTCCGCGATGATGGTCTGCATGGTCTGCCTCATCATGGGGAGTATGAAATCGCCTTCGGCTGTGCGGGCGTGCATCTTTTTCTCGCCCGCTGAAAAGGCGCTGGTGCAGGAAACGAGTTGCCACCGATCAACGAGCTTGCTCTGCTCACCAATCCCATCGACAAACTTCATATAGTCGTCGATGATGGTGTCAAACTCTTTGGAAACGGCTCGCCGCGCCGCCTTAGTTTCTTCCTCGCGCCGGTATTCCGGGTACGCCGCTTTGTCCGCGCGGCTCAAATAGCGGTCTGCGGCAATCAGCTCACCGATACGCTTCTCCACACGTTTCCATGACAGGACGATCTCGCCTTTGTCCTCGCCGTAGTGGTTGGAGATGGTGATGCCCTTGCTGCCGTGATCCTCCCAATAGCCGCTGCCGGGGATGGCGTCGGAATGTCCGCCCTCGCCATAGGTGCTTTTCAGATACTTGATATTGTCCGCTGCGGGGTTCTTTTGCTGGAAATACTCATAGATGCGGAATTTCTGATACCTGCCGATGGCGGTGAGGATGTAATCGACCGCTTCCTGCGGCAAGGCAAAAGCGTTTTCCTTGTCCGCTGCCGCCTCCGCGATCAGTGACAACTGCTCCGGCGTCGCCGGGGCAAGCTTTTCATCGGGATCGAGCCATTGGTCGAGGAGCATCATGCCATAGATATTATCCGCTACCTGCGGCCAGCGCATGAAGTCCTCTCTTTCGCGGGTGAGGTAATCGCCGCGCCAGAGGTTCAAAACGTCCGCGTAGGCGCGGTAGCCGGCGCGTTGGTCGTTGCTTAGGATTTTCTCAACAAAGGTATTGTCAAAGAACGAGCGAATGAAATTGCCGCGTTCCTTGCTGTCCTCATGGACGGCAAAGAATGCGGCAATCTCTGCTCTATGCTCTTTTAGGGCGTCGCTGGTGCGGAGTAGCTCGTTTTTCTCCGCGTCGTGGTAGTAATAGGGTATTTCAGACGGTGTGTCGAAATCGTGTCGGCTTAGTTGTAAATCAGTTGCCTCGTAGCGATTTCCTCCGCCCTCTGCCGGATGTTGTTCATGCTCTGTACCCACAACATCTGATCCGTCGCCTTCATGCTCTCCGTCACGCCCTCCGAGCGCGCCATCTGCGCCGTCAGCGAGGATACCATCTCCGTCGCCTGCCGGTCGATTTCCACCAAATGCGCCGTCAGCTTCCCGGACAGCAGCAGGCGGTTGTACGTCGCCGGTCGGCTCTGCTTGAGGTACTTCTTGTGCATCAGACCGTACTTGCCCAGCGGCATCTCCTCCGTCTGCTCCGGGAGTGTCAGGTCGGGATACTGATACTCGCCCTTCGTCGTGTACGTCAGCGTTTGTGTCATGATCGCCTTCCTCCTTTTCTTTCTCGGCGGGTTGTTGTTCTGCTTCCCTGCTTGCAGAATAACCGCTCTGCTCGCGGTTTGCAAATTTTTGGCGCTCGACGCTCTTGATCGTCCGCTCGATCTCCAGCAGCAGCATACGGGACACGTCGCTGGTCGCCGTGCCGAGGACGGTCATGGTGTCGAAGGTGTTGAAGTCGTATAGACCATCGAAGTCCTCGCTTTCGAGGAATTGCCCCGCGTCGATGCCGCAGCGCGTCAAGACCGCGAACGCGACGCTGTTGCCCAGCAGCTTGCGGAAGCGGGTTTCAAGGTTGAAGTCGTCCAGCTCTTCCAAAAAGCTGTCCGTTCTGACGTTTCGCAGCTCGTCGAGGTAGTCCGCGAGGTTGTCCTGCGCGGCGATGCGGCTGACGGCGATGATGTGGTCGGCAAAGGACGCAGCCTCGTCTGGACTGCCGAAGGCGTTATCCAGCGCCTCCGCTGCGGCGTCTTGGTATTGCGTACCCATACGCCAGAGGCGCGGGGTGAGCGAGCGGTAGTTGCCGGGATGGGTGTCAGACACGTCAAAGACGTATTTGAGGCGCGGGCGCTCGCCGCTGTCGTCGATCAGCGCGATGCCCTTTGCACCGCGGTTTACCCAGCGCCCCATGCGCTCATTCCATAGCTCGATGGGCGCGCAGGCTGTCGCGTCGGGGCGCTGCCCGTAGATCAAAAGCTGCTCTGGGAACGGGTACTTGTAGACGCGGGCGGCGGTCAGCAGATAGCTCTGCCAGACGCCGCGCTGCTCGGCAAGGTCTATGGTCAGCTTTTGCGCGTAGTCAATGATGGTTTGCAGCTTGCTTGCCACGATAACCTCCTATCTTTCCGGCTCGCTCCGCTTTTTCTTGGGCGAGCGGGCGGAGTTCTTATTCGCCTGGTTGTGTTCGGTGAGATAGTTGAGGAGCTTTGCCAACCGGTCGTCGGG
>Ga0256405_10011914_pt1 | contig 10928 bp, 9 predicted proteins | sample RumenRJG_02DNA_FD_189096 | JGI IMG/M metagenome (GOLD analysis project Ga0256405, IMG submission 189096) | Bovine rumen microbial communities from Lethbridge, Alberta, Canada - RJG_02 | ecosystem: Host-associated > Mammals > Digestive system > Stomach > Rumen | place: Canada: Alberta | collected... | reverse complement strand
ACGCTTTTCTCTGCTGACGAGCGCACCAACGGTATGGACATTTTTGTTCGTCTGACAGCCATCATGGCTTATTCCGCTGACAGTTCAAGCTTCGTTGTTTCCAATGCGAAGTCCCTGAAGGTCATTCCTTACTTTGTTGAAGCCCTCAACACACCTCCTCACTGCTGGTATCTGGTTGGTGGTATCATTGCCGATGGTACATGGGGCAACTCAAAGAGTGGTATTGGTGTCAGCTTGATTCCATTCTACACGAAGAAGGGCGAGACCTACAGCAAGGCTACCGGCGATGGTGTCTTTGAGTACACTGGCTACTTCGCTGCTGGCGAATTCAAGATTGTGGAGAATGCCGGCGACTGGGATCACGGTATGTGCGGCGGTACAGAGGCTGGCGGTCAGGTCTATCGTAATGGCGGTGACGACCCAGGCAACATCAAGGTTGAGAATGCCGGTTATTACACACTTACCCTTGACACCAAGGCTCACACACTGCAGATTGCTCCTTACACCGAGGTAGTGGCTACCTATTCGAGCATCACCATGCCTGGCGACATCAACTCTTGGGATCAGGCTAATGGTAACCCGCTCACACCTATTACCACTGTAGCAGAGAACCACGACTGGGTAGCTGATGTCACCTTCGACGATGACTTCACCGATGGTGTGAAGTTTGCTGCAGACGGTTCTTGGACAGTCAACTGGGGTGCTGCCGAATTCCCATGGGGTGTTGGTGTTGGCAATGGCCCGAACATCCCCTACAAGAAGGGAGCCTACAAGGTATTCTTCAACGACATCACCGGACAGTATATGTTTGTTGAGAAAACTGAAGAGTAGTATTTAATAACCAATAAAAACCGAGTTAGATTATGAAAATCAAATCATATATGTTCGTCGCAATGGCAGCCACCATGCTGGCTGCCTGCGACCAGGACTTCGGCAACTGGACGGAGCAGAAGGTCAATGACCAAGATGCCATCACTTCGTTCCAGAAAGGTACGGTGACACCTGCTGCCACCAACACCAATGTCAATCTGAACACGCTTGCCGACGGAACGACAGACATTCAGGTATGCACCATTGCGGCTCCTACTGTCAGTGATGCCAATTATTCCTCTACTTATAAGATTGCACTCTCGGCTGTTAAGTCCGACAACACAGAAGTGGAGCAGACCTTTGATCTCACAGCAGAAGGCAACATGGCTGTAGCTGACCTGCAAGAGTTCCTGACTGGTATTTACGGTACCAATCCCAACATCCAGCGCACGGTAACCGCCAAGGTTCTTTCTATTGTCAGCAATGGTGTCACCACGACGACCTACACCTCTGACCCATTCACCATCAACGCCAACGTCAAGGCACCTTTCATTGATGCCAATGGCTACTATGTTGTGGGCAATATCGACGGATGGTCATGCAGCAGAAAGGATGAATACCACATGGTCAATGGCGGCGGCGATGTTTATGACGATCCCGTCTTCACCGTGACGATTCCCGCTGTGGCTGACATCACCACGTACGAGGTGAAGATGATTCCTGCTTCCTCATTCAACGATGACGGTTCTGTAGCCAGCTGGGACAAGGCTGTCTCAGCCGAGCCTGGTGCCGACGATCCTGCATCGGAAGGTAATGTGTCGCTGAGCAATGCTGGTGGCAACCTGAAGTTCAATGCTGTTCCCAATGCCGAGAAATACAAGATCTCCGTCAATATGCTGTTAGGCACATACGCCATTGAAGGTATCTTGCCTCCCGCTCTATTCCTCACTGGAGACCACTACAACTGGGGCGGCACATGGCTTCCCTTGCACCCAGTGAACAACAACTGGGGTGGCACATCACCTTACACCTTCTGGACTATCATCTATCTGCATGCAGGCGAACTGTTTAAGTTCTCGCCCGTAGCAGGATGGAGTGGCGACTTCGGTGGCAACCAGCTTGCTGTGACCGACGAGGCCGGTGCAGGCATCAGTGAAGACGGTACCAACTGTAAGGCAGACAATGCCGGATGGTATCTGTTAGAGGTTAGCTCCGCTAATCGCACAATGACCGTCCACAAGGCAGAGATATTCCTCATTGGCGACGTGACGGGCGACTGGACAAGCGGTGTAGAAGCCAACAAGTTTACTGTACCCGCTACAGAAGACGGTGAGTTCGTTTCACCTGTCTTAGCCAACAACGGTAATCTGCGTATGTATGCACAAGTTGGAAGCATAGACTGGTGGCGCACAGAGTTCAACGTCATCAACGGTCAGATTGTTGTTCGCGAATCTGATGAACTGCCCGGTGTCTCTTGCACTGCAGGTCAGAAAGTAACACTTAACTTCAAGAACAACACTGGCAGCATCCAATAACAAAAAGTTTGAAGTATTATTCTATATCCTACTGAGGGTGTGTCATATGACACACCCTCATTTGTTTATGAAAGTTAAATCACAGGATTTAAACACAAATAAACAAAAGATTATTTTAGTAATAAAAAAAATGTTTATTACCTTTGCGGTGAACATAAAGATTTTAATATGCTAAATGATTTAGAGTTTGCCGAAGAGCAATATCGTCAAATGCATGAAATGGCAAATATCTTGCAGAGATTATGCCACCAAGTAAAGAACGGGATGAGGCTATAGAACTGTGTGTAGATGTTATGGCAGATTGTTTGTCAAGAATTAGAGAATTAAAGAAAGGAGAGTAATGGTATGAAACAGCCAGTAGAGTTGATTAAGGATGAAAGAATGAGGGAAGAGTTCTCATCTTATCTGAGCGCAAAAACGACAGAAGAGAAAAGTCGTATAGTTAAAGAGTATAACGAAAGGTTCTCTCAACTTTCTGAAGAGGAGCAGGCAAAAGAAACCGCTGCAATTATGGAGAATCTTCGTGAAGTTGTCTCAGGGGTTCGGGATAATTTGGAAGAATTGGATGGAGCTATTCTTAAAAAGAAATTAGGTGAAGTACCTCAGGCCATATCACTAAGCTATATTGCTGCCCAATGTGGAAAGAGCAAGTCTTGGCTTTCTCAACGGCTAAACGGAAATACTGTTAATAAGAAAGAAGCTCGATTTACAGCGAATGAAGTTAAGATGTTCCAAGATGCATTGCATGAATTGGGACATAAGCTCCTTCGTGTGAGTCTCATCTAAGATATTCTCTTTTGCTACTCATTGTGAATGCTACCTACCTTCTACCAGGTCATTCGATGACCAGAATAAAGACCGACTTTTGGTCATCCAATGACCAGGTATTGGTCACAGCATGACCAGGCATCGGTCACAGCATGACCAGGCATCGGTCACAGCATGACCAGGCATCGGTCACGGCATGACCAGGCATTGGTCACAGCATGACCAGACTGCGGTCAAGGTATGACCAGACAGCAGTCATTACCACGCATTGGTGTGCAACCGTTTGCATTCAAGTATCTGTCATAACAGGTTGCTGGGAGCGGCAGATGTCGCGCTTTTTTCTTATTTTTGCAGACATAAACCAACAACACAACTATATGAAAAAGATTTTACTTCTTCTGTCATTTACCTTATGCCAATTGTCGTTATGCCTTGCGCAAGGATGGCCCGCACAATATGGCGGTGTGATGCTGCAGGGATTCTATTGGGACGGCTATGCAGATGCCCGCTGGAGCGTTCTCGAGAAACAGGTAGATAATCTCTCTACAACCTTCGATCTGGTGTGGATACCCCAGAGTGCCAACTGTGGCGGACAGTCGATGGGATATGACGACTTGTATTGGTTCTCCAATTACGACAGTTCTTTCGGAACTGCCGAAGAACTAAAGTCGATGATTCAGACCTTCAAGGCAAAAGGCATAGGCACAATTGCCGACATAGTCATCAACCACCGTAAGAATGTAAGCAACTGGGTGGACTTCCCCAAAGAAACCTACAAAGGCGTTACCTATGAGTTGAAATCAACAGACATCTGTGCAAACGATGATGATGGTGCCACCAAGACCTGGGCCACCAGGAACGGCTATTCACTTTCTTCGAACAACGACACCGGTGAAGGATGGGGAGGTATGCGCGACTTAGACCACAAGAGTGCTAATGTACAGACTAATGTGAAGGCATACCTGAAGATGCTACTGGAGGATTTTGGCTACGCAGGCTTCCGATACGACATGGTAAAAGGCTATAGCGGATCATATACTAAATTGTATAATGAAGAAGCCAAGCCACGGTTTTCTGTTGGTGAGTGTTGGGATGGCTCAACGACCATCAAAAATTGGATTGATGCTACTGACAAGACCAGTGCTGCCTTCGATTTCCAGTTCCGCTATACGGTGCGCAATGCCGCCAACAATGCCGACTGGAGCAGACTGGGACAGCAGAACGACGGCAACTGGCCTTTGGTGAGTGCCTACTTCAATAGCGGCAACTATCGCCAGTATGCAGTGACCTTCGTAGAGAACCATGACACGGAGTACCGTTCGGCCACCGCCCAGCAGGATCCTCTGCGCAAAGACACTCTGGCTGCCAACGCCTATCTGCTGGCTATGCCTGGCACACCCTGCGTGTTCCTGAAGCACTGGCAGTCCTACAAGCAGGAGATTGCCAATATGGTGGCAGTACGCAAAGCTGTGGGCATCACCAACATGAGCGTACCTACTAACATGGCATCCAGCAAGGATTACTATGCCGTACAGGTGGTAGGCAGTGACAACAAGAAACTGCTCTGCGTCGTAGGTACGAAGGCTGCCACTTACACTCCTGCCAGCAGTGCTTGGAAAAAGGTAATCAGCGGCCATCACTACGTGTACTATGTTCAGGGTATCGAACCTAATAGTATCACACTACCTCAGTTAAAAGAAGAAGAGAAACCACAAGATGGAATCTATAGTGGCGTGCCTTCGTTCTGCACTGTCAATGAAGGAGATATTTGTGCGTTCTTTGAGGCTCCATCATCGTGGGGTAGTCAAATCTATACTTGGGCTTGGCTGAAAGGCGGCGGCGGTGAAGCTTATGTAGGCACTGGTTGGCCAGGTGTCAGCGCTACATTGCTGGGTACGGCAGATAATGGAAACAAAGTGTTTAAGTGGACATCCACCAAGACAACGGCTCCCAACTACATCATATTCAGTGGTGGTGGCAACCAAACGTCCGACTTGACTTTTGTGAATGGCGGTTACTACAACAAAGACGGTCTGAAGACCAATGTCACTACGGGTATTCAGACTCCTCAACTTTCAAGTTCTACGGTATCCACCATATTCGATCTGCAAGGACGAAAAGTGAGTCAGCCCAAGGCTGGTGTCTACATCATCAACAAAAAGAAGGTGATTATCAGATGAGGAATGCCATCATTCTTTAAAGAATACTCTTTCTGACCACAAACCAGCAGTGCATCAGAAACGTACTGACCTGGCCATAATGACTCGCCATCACCCTGTAGCGCTCACGCAGCGACTCGCGGTGGTGGCGAGTTGTTGCGCCCTCTTCAGTATAATTGGCCACCACCATATTTATATTACATAGCGTCAGGCCCATACGTTCCGTCTCGCGCATCACGCGGATGCACCAGTCCACGTCGGCACTATACTTGTATTTGGTGTCGTACTGCAAGTTCTTGGCAATGTCGGTTCGGGCATAAAAGGCCTGATGACACACCAGCATTCCATGTAGGAACGAACGCCATGAGAGCTGTGCTGGCGGTTGCAGTCGGCGAGGATGCAGATAGCGACCCTCGCCATCCACGATGTCGGTGTTGCCATAGAGCACACCAGGGAGTGCATCGGAAGGCAATTCCATGAGCCTGCAACGGCGCACAATCTGCTCCAGCGTATCGGACTGGGGAAAGAAATCACCTGCATTCAGAAACACCACATAGTCGCCGTAAGCCTGCGTAAGTCCTTTGTTCATCGCATCATAGATACCATCATCGGGTTCCGACTTGATAATGACCTTATGACCGCCGTCCGAAGCGTCCGATGCCTGCTTGTAGGCCTCAGCCAAAGCCAGCGTCCCGTCCTTCGAGGCTCCGTCAACAATCAGGTGCTCTACGCCCTCGTATGTCTGATGCAGTACGCTCTGCAGCGTACGTTCCAACACCTTTTCTGCATTATAGGTAATGGTGATAACCGTGAATCGTATCATAGCTTGAAGTGTTTTTGTGCCAAGGCCTGCTGATAGACCTCAGAATACTGCATGGCAACACCAGTTTGGGAATAGGACTTCATCACCTTGCGTACCGACTGGCGCGACAGTTCTTCCGCACTGGCTTCGCAAAGCACCCAGCCGATGCCTCGGGCCAAGTCATCACTATTACGGAACTCGGCCACATAGCCCGTCTTGCGATGGTCTATCATCTCTGGGATGCCACCCACACGGAAGCCCACACAGGGTACACCGCAGGCCATCGATTCCATAATGGTATTGGGAAGATTGTCCTCTAAGGAGGGAGTCACAAAGACATCGGCAGCATTATACACATTAACAATCGTCTCTACATCGCTCACATAGCCCAAGGTATCGACAGGCAAAGGCAACTCACGGGCTACCTCGTCGGCATGGCTGCCCAGGATCACCATCCGCGTGTCGGCCTTCAACTCAGGATGCTGGGCTACCAACTTGCCCATCGACTCTATCAGGTAGGCAATTCCCTTGCGCTCGTCGGTCACACGCTGCGATACGAATAACACATAGCGTCCCTGCTCAGGCAAACCCAAACTGCGCCGGGCCTCAACCTTATCCTTCGGACAGTAAATGCGCGTATCTATAGGATTAGGGATGCTGGTAATGAAATGGCCATTGAGAAGCGCACTGCGCTTCGCCTCGCCTTCCAGCCACCGGCTACATGCCACGAAAGAGACATTGGCTGTGGATAACAACTGAACTTTCCGTTTCCATACCTTGGCCGCCAGGTCACGCTCACTGCCACGCCCCGGCAAGAGCACACAGTGATGACAACGCGACATATACGACTGGCAGCCGCGAGCGTAATGGCAGATAGCCGTGGCCGGCCAGATGTCATGCATAGTCCACACCACAGGTTTTCCGGAACGGAGTATCTTTCTGATGCCCGAGAGCGACAGCATACCCTGATTGATCCAGTGCAGATGGATGATGTCGGCCTCCTTGAACTCACGCAGCTTCGTGATATCGGTACCACTGTTGGCTATATCCACCTCAAACAGGTGGTCGCGCTTGAAATGCAGATGGAAGAAAACGACCAGACGTTCCCACAGAAAATGCCACCGCTTGCCCAACGTGCCTTGAAGTCCAACGACGCAGATATCGTCAGTCGACTTGTCGCGTACCAGCATCTTGGCTTTCACGCCATGATTATTCAAAGCATTCATCAGACGGTTGGCAGCAACCGCTGCCCCACCCGTCTGTTCACTTGTATTTACTATCAGTACTTTCATACTGCTTGCAAAGTTACGAAAAGTCGAGAGAAGAACAAAACAAATCGATTTGTTTTTTCTTCCGAGACACAGTAACTTCGCGACTTTGTCGCAAAGTTACGAAAAGTCGAGAGCAAAACAAAAGAATTTGATCTTTTTTTGCCGAGACGGAGTAACTTCGCGATATTTTTCGCAAAGTTACGAAAAAAGACTGTAACGAAAGACAGATTTTGGAAGATTAACGCAGTTCGGCCTAAAATAAAGGCCGCTCGGCGACAATAGGAGACGCTTGCTACCGTAGGGGCGCAAGAATATAGGGGAAGTTCCGCGTAGCGCAAAATTAGGAGGATTGGTGAAGGAGTTAGGTTTCTAAATCGATTTCTAAGATAAAACCAAAAGAATGCCCGTTAATCAAGCTGTTTGCATGGGAGCGCGGGCGTCCTCGCCCGCCACCATTGCGGGCGAGGACGCCCGCGCTCCCATAGTTGACTGCAAAGATACTCAAAATTATACGGAAAAGCAAGGACTTTTACAGAAAATATAAAAAAGTGATGCAAATAGTGTAAGGTTGAAAAAACCTTACACTGTACGCTACGTTCTGACTATCAATAAATTAGATCTAAAAGTGACAGATTCTATTATTCATGTTGCGGACGTGTGGGTGCTTTCTCTTTTTTCCTCTTGTTAACTTGCCGGATGATAGCATGATTCCAAGACTTTTTGCAGATCACTCTCACGATACAGCACCTTACCACCTAATAAGATATAAGGTAGCACCCCATCATTGCGATATTCTTGTAGTGTTCTTCGACTGACTTTCAGAACTTCAGCCACCTCCCTATCCGTCAGGTATCGTTCTCCATCAAGCAAAGGGCGATAGTTGCCCGTGACATTCTTGTATAGGGCAAGCACCTCCTTCATGTTCTCCAACGCATTCTTTACGCCAACGTTATGAGGCATTATCAATTCGTTCATAGGCACTCCGTTTTGAGGTTACACATCTTGCTATCCTTGTCTCTACCAGCCACAACATACAGAATTCTTTCCACATCCTCAGGCTTATAGTATACCTTGTGGTTGATTTGAGAATAGGCCAACGTCCCGTTATCCCGTAAAGTTTGTAATGCTCTTGGACTGACATTCAGCATTTGGCAAACGTCCTGGTTCTTGCTCTGGCAAACGTCCTGGTTCTTGCTCTGGCAAGCGAACAAGTTCGAGCGGTCAAGCCACTCACCAAGCCGTTTGTCTGTTCCTCTACCAGCCATTTCCTTCATTTGTGAGACGTTTGAAGTCCCTTGATAAGGGGCTGGCGTAAGCCGGGGATGTAGTTCCTCATAGGTACTGCGCTCAATTGATATTACTTCCATAGTCTAATTCTGTTTTTGTGAATTTGAGGGACAATGATGCGATTTAGCGAGAGCAGTGCAAGCTTGTTTGCTAACTGCCGAGCGTGAGCATCATCGCTGTTTTCGACAGCAAAGGTACATCATGATTTCCGGATAAGATCACTCTGAAAATTTCTTGTTGTGAAATAACAATTCAGGTAAACAAAAGTCTAATGTCTGTCGAGCTTGCTCATCAGAAAGCAGACAAGCATCTTTGTGTGGAACTCCACAGAAAAGTGTGCATTAGGCTACACCCTTCTGCTGTATTCGTATGTGGAATTATTATGTGCACAATTTCCCAACTTAAGGTTCTTGATACTTCCGTTCACATAGTTCTCTCCGCGACGAGAGTAGTACGCAATCAATGTCTTTCCCATATTCTTCGTTATTGTTTAATTCACGCCGCAAAGATGCGAATAAGCGAGTGCAGAGCCCGCTCGACCTTTGGTCGCTTGTTCCCGGAGGGTCTCAAGAAACTTGTTTGAGCTATGCCGAGCAGAAAGGCTACGGGTAGGCGAGCTCTGCTCGGGAATGCATCTTCGCACGAGTTTACGAGTGCAAAGGTACGACAATCCCCCGAAACTGCATTAACACAATTTTCGGGGGATTTTACAAAATTCGGAAAAAACAATCACGCTAGTCTCGTTGGCGTTAGGCCCTACTCACCGACGGTAGCTTATTGGTTTTAGTACTTATGTTACATTCACTTGAGCGGACCACCGCCGTCGCTTGTGGGATTGCCCCAAAGCTGTTGCTGGTTGGTACGCAGCCAGTTGCCCCATCCCGTCAGTTTGTGGAAGGTGGTCTGCTCGTAGCCTTGGTCGAAATTGCACAGGGCATTAGGATGAAAACTGATAAAATTTGCCGTGTAGATAATGTTGTCAGTCAGGCAGACGCTCAGCGTGTAGTGGTCCAGATGCTGTTCGTTCGTGCTGACGTCGGCATAGTGGACGAAGGCTTCGCTGAAGGCCTTGTCCAGACTGGCTGAGATGGCTGTCATTTCTGCGTCGCCAGTCTCCTTTGTCAACAAATGGGCATAGTCAGCCAAATCGAAAAAGGGAGTCATGTAGGAGTTTCCCTTACTCTTATCGGGGAACTGTTTATTTTCAATATAGGTGTGGAACCGATACACCTCCTTGGTGGCTTTGTCGATGGCATCCTTCTGTGTGGGGTAGAGTGCAAGGAGCCTGTCTGCGAGGCGCTTGGTGGCACTGATGATGGCATCGAGTTTGGCAGTGCGGATGAGCTTGTAGTCGCCGTTGTTCCAGTACTCTGTCTTACTCCCAGCGTCTTCGTCATTAAAACCGTGATAGGACTGTTCCCATTTCGGATGCACGCGCTCAAACATCTGTGCGATGGCATCCTCGGTATTCCCCTTCTCCAGCAGTCCGCGGACGTATTCCGTGAGCAGTTCGCCCTCGCTCTCAAGCAAGTGTGCCGAGGCCACGATGTAGTCGGACAGGCCGCGCAGTTCGGTCAGCGTCTCCATGTTGCCCATCAGGCAGTTGTGGAAGAAGATGGTGTTCAGCCGGCTCAAGCCTGCGGAACGGATGGCGGCACTCAGTTCATACATATCCAGCTCTTCACGTTTATTCCACTCATCGGCAATGACCCCTCGGGTAGCAGGTGCAGCGGCGGGGTCTTCGTATTTGCCGGGGACATCGGCCATGGGGCTTAGTCCGGTGCCATGCCCCCAGATGCTGAACACATACTGCTCGGCAGGACACACCAGACTGCTGATCTGGATGAACGCGCTGACGGTCTTGGGGTCGCACAGTTTCATTGCCTTGGCCTCCTTTTCATACCCATATGCCTGAAGTCCTCCGTTACGAATATTCTCCAGGTTGGTCGTGTCGTTCAGCTCAAACCATACGATGTCGCCCGGGTCGGCATACTTACCTGAATGGGAGTTTTTCTCATCAGACGGTTTCTTGCCATATTTGTAGAAGCAGACCACACGGACGTTGTTGTGGTCCTTGAGCAGCGGCTGTATCTTCTCCCAGAAACCGTACTCAATAATTGCGTCCATGGTGCCTCCCGCATTGCCATAGACAAAGACGGTGTAGCGGGCGGGCTGCGGCACATTGACCAGGTTGTCCTTCCTGTTCCACGCATCAAAGTCCTTAGCCTTCGCGTCATCCATCTTCTGCATGGCCAGTTGGTGGTCACCCTCCGTCAACGTCAGCTTGCCGTCGCTC
>Ga0256405_10011912_pt1 | contig 10930 bp, 12 predicted proteins | sample RumenRJG_02DNA_FD_189096 | JGI IMG/M metagenome (GOLD analysis project Ga0256405, IMG submission 189096) | Bovine rumen microbial communities from Lethbridge, Alberta, Canada - RJG_02 | ecosystem: Host-associated > Mammals > Digestive system > Stomach > Rumen | place: Canada: Alberta... | reverse complement strand
AAATGGCAGAACCGGACGCCTGACCATGAATTATTTTCTGGTCATGAACGGACACCCGCCAATCACAATCCACCAAGAGGACCGCAAGGATTATTATGCTGCTCTGGAGGCTTGGGACGAACGACAGGAGCTCGCTCCGATGGAGTCTTTCCTACGCGCACAAACGGTGAAGACCTGGGCAAAGCAAATCGAACGCTGTGAACGCTCTGCCCAACATGATAATCTCATGCTCTAAAGCTCCTGTTCTTTTTTCGTATGCCTTTCTTCATACTCCGGCCCTTGCAGCCGGAGTTTTTTCAATATTGGCCTTGACGGTCTGCAGCTCCTTTTCGCGTTTCTGGCTCTCACGGTAGTCTGTGTAAGCTTATACTGCTGCCCTTCATAAATGAATAACCCTTTTCAGGTGGGTTGAAATCTGCTATAATGACATGGCGATATTCTAATTAGGTCGAAAGAAAAATGAGCTTCGCTTTTCCGAACTTTTCATCCCAACTTTCTTTAGGCCGCAAAAAAAGAAAAACCACTCGAAATCAAACGATCTCAAGTGGTTTTCATGCGTTAGGACACCAATAATCATACAATTCGGCGTTTCTTACCTCCAAGCGGGGGTGGGTGCAAAGGTGGGTGCAGATTATGTAAACTATATCTGCGCCCACCTTTTTCCCCGAATACATCCAATTAGACGTTGTGCCCCGGAATCGGACTTAGTATAATTGCATTCAGTCGCAAGAGTATCGCTCGACCTCGCTGTGCAATATACACCAAGGTTCTATACGATTTATGTATTAAGCAATCGTTCCCATCTGCCCCTGGGAAAGCTCTATAACTTCTTTATCAATATCCGGGTTCTTGTAAAAGCGGATATTTCTAAACCCGGTAAAACCTTCAATTCCAATGTCATCCTTAGCAATAGCAATTAACTCGTTTTCCCTCGCACGTTCTTCAGGAAGACTCTCGTGGAATTTTAAAAGGCGGATTCCATATGCTAAACAATAAGCCTGAAGAGAGCTTTGCAGTCTTTTTGAAACAAGGCCGTCAGTAGACTTCAAGCCAACGCTGGTCGGGCTCTTCTGAGTAATCAAAGAAAGATCCCACAGATAGGTGAGCGGGGCGGCTTTTTTCTGATTTCATTCGGGAGCAGCATGCCCCGCCTGCGTCGAAAATGCAGTGGGACGCCTGCATTTTCGCAGGAATCCCACTACTGAAAGAGGAGTGAAGAGTACACGTTTCATTTGGCCCAAAAGGGGCTTCTCCGACCCCCTTCGAAGGGAAGGCGTCCCGCGCTTATTCGGCGAAGACCTTTTCGGACAGCTCCGTCAAAAGCCGCTCCGCCTTCTCCGGGTTGAAAATCCCGCAGACACAGGGCTCAGCCAGCTTCTGCGCGGCCTTTTTGGGGGTGATGATTCCCTTGCGGATATCCGCGATCATCTTCTTCACCAGATTCACGGAAATCATGGCATGTCCGCACATGGTCGAGATTTCCAGGATCTCCTCCGGCGGGAGCTTGGACGTATCTCCCCAGGTCCCCAGGGTGATGTCAACAGAATGGCGCTGGATACCGGCTTTTTTCGCGCAGCAGTCCACATCGTCCACCAGGCCGGAAACCACCACCGAATAGCCGTAATCGGCGTCACGGATGGCCTTCATCGCCTCGATGAGCGTGTCTCTGTCGCGAAACACAGCGTGCATCATGGGCGCGTCGGGAGAAATGTTGGCTTTGATCTCTTCAAAGGTGTTCGTCACCAGCGTACCCATTTTCATGCCGCCCATGTTCACAGGATGGAACGGATAGAGCAGATCCAGGTATTTGCGGAACACCTCCACGCTGTTCTGATTGTTGATCCCGCGGGCCGGCATGATCAGGATAACGTAATCGTCATATTTCCCGGTCTCGCTCTTGATTCTGTGTAAGGTATGCGACATCAGACTTGGCCCTCCTTTACTCTGTCTTCATATCTGGGTCTGCCAAGACCCAGATTCGTTTTTGCCGAAGTGTGGTCCACGTCATAGCCAAGCTCGTCAACGATCTTTCTGGCGGGGATGCTGTCGTCCGTCTCGTCCACCTTGCAGATCAGACAAAGGCTGAACACGGTGGACACCTCATGGGACACCTTTTCCAGTGCCTGAAGCACGGCTTTCACATTTTCGAGCTTGCAGGAAAACTCCACGATCGCAGACATGACCTTCTCTCCCAGCACGCTGGGATCCAGCTTGCCGGTGGTCTTATCCTGAATGAGCGGTGTGACCGGATTGTTGACCTCAAAGGTCAGTGCGTAGGGCGCCACAGCCATTGTGATCTTCTCCAAATCGGCAAAGGACGAGCCAACGCTGGGCCTGCCCATCTCCACCGCAAGAGAAATCGCGTCCAGCGTGTGCACCACGCCGGTTACATCGTTGGTCTTCACTTCCTCCGTGCCCCGGCCCATGTGCTTGAGCGCGGTGTTTTCATGTTTCCCGAAGGGATCGCTGAAAGCCTTGCGGTAGGCGCGGGGAACATCCAGATGGACGTTGTAGATCGCGTCTCTCGGGCAGCCTACCTGACGGGTGCACACGCCGCACTCCACGCACAGATCCAGGTCAATGGTCATCACACCGTCTTTTTCCAGAATGGCGTTGCGCGGGCAATAGGGAACGCATTTTTTGCATTTGATGCACTTGCTTGAATCAATATACATAAGCTCCTCCAATCATCAGATACCGCAGAGCGCCTTGATCGCCGCATATCTTTCATCTGCAGACCTCTGGATCCTGTCCAGCTGCTCTTCCGACAGGTTCTTGAATTTGCCGATCCCTGCGACGAATTCTCGGATGGAGATTGGCGTCTGGTTTACATAATTCAGTTTATACCCGTCACAGCTTTTCTCCCAGATCGGAAACATATTAGACCGGACAGCTCGTTTTGCCACCTGAATGGTCTGGTCCTGGCCGAAGGACCATCCGGTGGGGCAGGGAGAAAACATGTGGAGATAGGCAAAGCCCTCCTTGCTGGCCTCAAGCCCCTTCTGTACCTTTTCCATCAGGTCCTTCATATTCCAGGGGCTTGCCGTCGCGCAGTAACTCACCCCGTGCATGGCCATGATCAGCGGTACATACTTCTGAGCCTGCTGTTTGCCGGACAGCGCCGATCCGATGGGCGTGGTCGAGGTGCGGGAGCCCAGGGTCGTCGTAGAGCTGCGCTGATAGCCGGTATTCATATAGCCTTCATTGTCATAGCAGATATACAGGATCCGCTCTCCCCGCTCCGCGGCGCCGGAGAGGCTTTGAAAACCGCAGTCTGCGCTGGCGCCGTCCCCGGCGAAGGCGATCAGGTTCACGTCTTCACGGCCGAGGCGCCGGTAGAGATGGGTAACGCCGGTGAGGAAGGAGGCGCTGTTGTCAAGCAGAGGGATATGGATCGGCACCTTCATGCCGGTGTCGTAGTTCCAGCCAACAACTCCGCTTCCCGCCATGCATCCGGGAGGAACGCAGAGGATGGAGTTTTGTCCGGCCACCTGCATCACGCGCCGCAGGATTAGCTCGCCCCCGCAGCCCTGGCAGGCGGAAACGCCGGGAGAGACCATATCCGGGTTTTTCTTCAGAACATTCAGATATTCCATCATTCTCCCTCCCTTCAGTCTTTCATCAGCCAGCAGGTGTCATATTCGCCGGGCTGATCCTGGATCTGACACAGACGCTCGATCATGGCGACCATGTCCTGGTAAGAAATATCTGCGCCGCCGAGGCCGCCGATGGCGGAAAAGCTGGCATAGCGCTCCTGGCCAGCTGCCAGCGCTGAAAGCGTTTCCACATACATGGACCCGCAGTTCCACCCGAAGCTGACGCTGCGGTCTACCACGCAGAAGGCCTTTTTCCCCTTCAGCGCCGCAGCGATCCTTTTGGCCGGGAAGGGACGATAGAAACGGATTTTGATGAGTCCCGCGGCGATCCCCTTCTCCCGGGCGGCATCCACCGCGTCCTTGCCTGCGCCGGTGCTTCCTCCCATGGTGATCAGCACCAGATCCGCGTCCTCGCAGCGGTATTCCTCGATCATGCCGCCGTAGGAACGTCCAAATACCTGGGCAAATCTGCGGTCCACGTCGTCGATCACGTCCTGGGCACGCTGCATCGCCTCCAGGTGGCTCTTGCGGTAGTGCATCAGCAGCTCGCCGGGAGTCATCGGATCCAGTGCCAAAGGACTGTCCGGATCCAGGATGGGGGGATGATGGAGCCTGTGGGGCGGGAGGACCTTGTCGACCTCCTCCTGATCAGGAATGATGACGCCGGAGGTCAGATGGGAGGAATAAAAGCCGTCATAGCACACGTTGACCGGAATGCAGATCTCCGGATCTTCGCTGATCATATAGCCCTGCACGATCATATCCGCGATCTCCTGGTTGTCGTCGCAGAACATCTGGATCCAACCGGCTTCCCGGACAGACACGGCATCCTGCTGCCCGCTCCAGATGGTCTCGGGAGAGGTCATCTCTCGGGTAGCGATCGCCATCACCATGGGCAGGCGCAGCGTGGACATGCGGAAGTAGGGCTCGTACATCAGGGCAAGGCCCTGCGCGCTGGTTGCGGTAAAGACACGGCCGCCCGCCACAGCGCCGCCCTGTACAACGCTCATAGCGGTATGTTCGGACTCCACCTGCACCATATCGGTGTCGATCTCGCCGTTATAGACCAGCTCCGCCAGGTGCTCCACCACGGAAGACTGCGGCGTGATCGGATATGCGGCGATCAGGTCAAGACGGCATTTTGCCGCGGCCTCAGCAGCAGCGTAGTTGCCGGTGAGTACTTTCAAAGTGCCCATATCTCACTTGACCTCCTTTATCATGCTGATAGCCTTTTTGGGGCATTCTGCCGCGCAGATCCCACAGCCCTTGCAGTAGTCGTAGGTGATGAAGCAGCCTTCCTCCTCGCTGAAGCGGATGGCGTTGACCGGACAATAGCTCAGGCAGATGCAGCAGTTGATGCACAGGGCTTTCTCCATGACAGGTCTGTGGGTGCGCCAGGTAGAGGTGTCCAGCACATACATGCCTTTGTTGCCGACAGGTGTTACAAATACTTTCTCGTACATCTCACAGCTCTCCTCTCAGGATGACGACCTGGTCGAAGGCCCGTCGGGCGGCCACCACATTTTTCTCGCCGAAGGCCTTGTTGATCTCGTCAAAGAGGATCTCTCGATCCACAAGATCGACAATTTTCGCGAAGGCGCCCAGGACCGCCGTGTTGGGCAGATTCCTTCCGAAAATATCCTCTGAGATGCCGGAAGCGTCTACTTCCGCCACCAGGCCAGCCTGATCCGGTATGGCAAGTTCCGGAAGCGTCTTTGTCGAATTGATCAGGATCACGCCGCCGGGTTTCAGTCCGTCATATGTCTGCGGCAGGGAAACCAGGCTGTCATCCATGATGATCAGCATATCCGGCTCATAGATCTGGGTCTTGCGGCGGATCTCTGTATCACTGAGCCGCAGATAGCCAAAAACGGGGGAGCCCTTCCGCTCCACGCCGAAGAAGGGAATGAACTGCCCGTTTCCACCGCCGACAACCGCTGCGCGAACGATGATCTGGGAGGCCTTGACCACACCCTGGCCGCCCCTCCCATGCAAGCGGATTTCTTTCATTGAGAATCTCCTTTCGGGAATAATGGGGCAAGCCCGCCCCATTATTCCCCCGTATGATCTTATTTTCTCTTAGGACGCGATTCCGGCGCAGAGATTGCCGAAGATCGCAGCGCTGACTCCCACCCAGATGATGAAGCAGGCCGCCACGATGATGAGCTTCATGAAGTTCTGGTTCTGCTCTTCCTTGCTCATATTGGGAAGCAGCGCGGACATGGCGCCGAGGGTAAGCGCGCCGCAGGTGGACATGGGGCTGAAGCCTGCCAGAGAGCCGCCTGCAACGATGGCGGATATGACCGCGATGGGATTGCCGCCGCCGACGGATCTTACCAGGTCCGAAGCCGTCGGGATCAACGTGGGATATACGACCCCGAGACCAGAGGACACCAGGGACATGATGCCCGCCGTCACACCGCTGAACGGAGCCACCGTGCCAGGCGACATGACGCTGGCGAGGGCGTTGCACAGCATGTCGATGCCGCCCGCCTTGGAAATCACGCTCATGAGCACGCCCACGCCCAGGATCATCACGATGGTGCCCCAGGGGACATTCTTGATGGCGGTCTTCTCGTCAACCACGTGGAACAGGAAGAGGATCGCCGCGATGATAAAGGAGGTGAGGCCAGTGTCAAAGCCGAGGATCACGACCAGGACCAGCATCGCCACAATGGCGCCAAGCGCGATCAGCTGCTGAGGCGTCGCCTTGGCAGATTCGATCTCCACCTTCTCACCCTTGACCTTATGTCCGCCCATGACGAAGAAGAGGGCGACAGCGGCAAGCACGGTGGTAACGATCTGGAACAGGCAGACGGGCAGGATCACGCTCGAGTTGATCCCCTGTTCCGCTGCCAGGGTGGCAACCAGGTTTCCTTCCGGGGTGATGGCGGCAACACGTCCCCCCATCAGGCCCAGTCCGCCGATGACGCCCATCATGATGGGGTTGTAGCCGGCAGAGATGGCGATGGAGACCGTCATGGTCACGACCAGCGTGGTGGGCGGGATCGCGCCGGGGCCGATGATGGCAAGGATAAAGCCGATAAGATAGGCAATAATGGGCAGCGTCCAGACTTTTTTGCCGAAGATATTAGCAATCTTTTTTGCCACCAGTTCCAGCGCGCCGGTGCTGTTAACGGCAGAGAACAGCAGCGTGATGCCGGTCAGCGTGACAAACAGGGAGGAGCTGAGGGTTTTGACGATTTCCTTATCCGTCATCCCGATCAGACGGCCGAGGATCAGCGCCGCGCCGAAGGCGAGAACGCCCATGTTCGTTTTGCGGGTAAACGCCAGGATCAAAAGAACGATAAATACGATCCAACATACAATTGCCATGATGTTCATTCCTCTCTTTTTTATAGTTTTTCAAGTTTATGTTGTTCCGCCGAGACCGGTTTGAGAGCCCTCCTTCCCCAGATTTTGGCCCTGCGGCGGAAAGATCAACCGATTTGCAGCCCCATGGGCTCTTCTGAAAAGATCCTTCGGTCCATCAGCTTCAGTTCGGGAGAAATGATGGGCTTGAAGTCCATGCTGCGGAGAATATCCTGTTCCAGATCTACGCCCGGCGCGATCTCGATCAGCGTGAGACCCCGACCTTCCAGCCGAAACACCGCCCGCTCCGTGATGTAAAGGACCTTCTGGCCTTTCTTTCGGGCGTAGTCTGCGGAGAAGGTGATCTGCTGTACCTGCTTTTTGAACTTGCGCTCTCTTCCTTCGGCAAGGATCCTGAGCTGATGATCTGTCACGGCGGTTTTGAGCCCGCCGGCAGTGAATGTACATAAAAAGCAGATGGTATCCGTACTCTGAACGATATTGATAAAGCCCCCGGGGCCGGTGGTTCTTGTGCCGAATTTGGATACGTTCACATTGCCCCGCTCGTCGATCTCCCCCGCGCCGAGAAACGCGATATCCAGGCCGCCGCCATCGTAAAAGTCGAAGTTGTCCGAAAGCCGATAGACAGCCTCCGGATTGGCGGAAGCGCCAAACGCCACGCCGCCTGCGGGCACGCCGCCCAGGGGCCCGCTCTCAACGGAAAGCAGGAGCTCTGAGGAGACGCCTTCCTCAGCGGCTACTGCCGCCACCGTATCGGGGATCCCGATCCCCAGATTGATAACGCTGCCCTTTCGCAATTCAAGGGCTCCCCGACGACCGCAGATTTTTCTGCTGCCAAGCGCAGACAGCACGGCTGACTGCTGGGGGAGAAAAGCCATGCCGCACAGTTCAGGCCGGTACTCCGGGCAATCATATCCCGGGGGACAGCGATGCTCAGAATCCACCACGATATAGTCAACGGAACTGCTGTGCAGCAGTACCTCCCGCGGCGGCAGATTGGACTCTGCAAGAGCATCCGCCTGAACGATCACAGTGCCTCCTCCGGCTTTGACGGCCAGCGCCATCTCAAGCTGATCGGCCGCGAAAGGATCCCTCATGGCGGAAATGCTGCCGTTCCGGTCCGCAAGACCCGCGCGAAGAATGCAAACCTGGGGCCGGATAACGGGATAGAAAAGATAGTCCCGATCCTCAAGGGAGACCACGGAATTCAGACGCAGGCCCGATTGAAGGGCAGCCTCATTCAAAGAGCCCCCCTCGATCCGGGGATCCACAAAAGTACCCAGGCCAACATGTGTCAATACGCCGGGTTTTCTGCCGGCTGCGGCATGGAGCAGGTTCGTAACGACCCCAAGCGGGAGGGAAAAGGCCTCCACCCGATTTTCGGAAATCATACGTCCAAGACGGGGAGGCATCCCCACATGCGCGGCAATGACGCGGCGGAGAAGGCCCGGAATCGCAAGCAGATTCATGCCGTGATCCAGGTCTGTAAGATCACCGGGAAGAATACCGCCAAAAACCGTGAGCTGTGACGGACTGCCGGTCGCAAGAAACCGATCCCGGAGAGCGGAAAAAACAAGATCCGCTCCCAACCATCCGCCAAAGCAGGAAATACCCAAAACGCAGTTGTCCTGAATGAGGGAACTCACATCCTCTGCCGAAGCAAAACGAGTCATGCCTGCGCTCCTTTCCGTTTATCGGAACATTGTTTCTATATATTGCGAGAAAAAATGCTGCTTGGCAACATGTTTCGAATATCGGAACGACGTTCCGTTTTATTGTGAAAAACAAATCGCATCTCTGCGAATCTACTGTTAGTATACAGCATCAGCGTCTTTTTGTCAACGCCTTTATGCTATCAAAGCATGATGCTGGATTCTCTGATACAGATGGGCAGAGATGTGATTTTGTTTTATCCCGCTATTTCACGGCGGCGGCGATTTGTCTCTTGATATCGGCTGCGATGGCTTCTATCTGGGAACAGAGCATTTCCTTCCTTCCGCTCACAGAGATCGCCGCAAGGGGCCTTTTTTTTGCGTCCAGAACCGGTACCGCGACACAGAAGAGTCCCTCATGGGTCTCTCCGTCATCCAGCGCGTATCCCCTTTTCCGGATCTGATAGAGTTCTTCATAGAGGTCCTGCGGATTATCAATGGTTTTATTCGTTATTTTCTCCAGAGGGACGGTATTCACATATTTGTCAACCTCTGCCGCCGAGGAGAAGGCCAGGATGCACTTTCCCGTAGCCGTGGCATAAGCGCGGAGCGAGCCTCCGACTCTGCTTGACATGTAGATGAAGGCGCCCTCGGAGATTTTGTTGAGGATGATAATCTCATTGTCGACCAGAGCGGCCAGATGCGCGGTTGCTTCGTATGTTTTCGCCAGGTTTTTCAGCGCCGCGTCAAAGGAATTTGCCAGCACGTTCCTTTCTCTCGCATAGGAACCGTAGACCAGGAAGGACAGCCCCAACTCATATTTCCCGGACATCTGATTTTTCATCAAGAAGCCGCCCTTTTCCAGTGAAGCCACCAGTCGGGACACGCTGGCTTTGCTCAGGGAGCAGGAGCGGGCAAGATCCGATATGCCCAGCTGCTCACTGTCTGTAAAGCAGGAGAGGATCCGGCAGGCGTTATCCACCGAATTGGAAAGCTCCCGTTTGCTGTTTTCACCGTTCATCGCTCTGACCCCCGTTTCCTCCGCAAGCTTCGACGTAACCGCCACCGCGCTCGCGATTCCCTGCGCGGCGAAAATATTCCCTGTTTTTCATTTTATCACAGCATTCCACACTTGGCAATTGCATATGCCGTCGTTTTTTCGCTTCTTCCAAATTAGGTTTACTGCTTTCAAGATAGGCAGCAAAAACGCCCCGCTCATGCTACATCCTCGTTCAAAAAGACGTTGTATTCACTAATCTCCTGATTGTCTTCGATAGTTATCCTGCTCGGGTAATAATCTAACACAGACTGCTGATACGACTTTAGTGTAGGACTCCAGCTGTCGGGATCTTTCCCTTTGGAATCTTTGCGAAAATCAAAAGTGATATCTATTTTCACAATACTGCCCTCACAAGAAAAACGCTATGTGAGTACATCGATTTTTTGATGTACAACCCATATATCCTGCTAAAAGCTAACTCCGAAGCAAGGGACACTCTTTCCGCATATATTGAGGCATGGTCTAATCTCTACAGTTTATTTAATAAGCACAAAGACGAAATGAAACTGCGAGAGAGCGGAGCTACAGTCTTTATTGGTCGAGCTCTAATTGCACTGGACGTTCTGGGTGCGGAAAAACCTACTGCATAATGATCAAGTAATTCACTTTTTGGCGAATCTTGAGAAACGCCAAAAGGTATAGGGGTGGGTGCAAACGAAGAGCACCCGGCAACTGGTCAAAATCTGGTAAAAGCAAAAAAGCGAGACAGGTAGATGCAAGTTTGCACCCACCTGTCTCGCTTTGCCCTTGTATCAATGGTTTTCCCGGGTAGAAACGCAAAAAAGTACACAGGCTATTGTATCATAGCCTGTGTACCAATGTGGCAGCGGGAGAAGGATTCGAATTATCGGATCTGTGTAAATACATGTAAATCACATCGTCCAGGAGTCCAGTAAATATGGGCTCTCTGGACTTTTCTGTTAATGGCTGTAAATACTCAGAAATCGGGTAAGCAGGAAAATAAGCAGGAAAATAAACAGGGAAAACCATGCTTATTTCTCCCTCTCCATCGTTTCATCAATGGCCCTATCTCCATTCATGAAATACGCAACTGCTTTCAATATGAATTGTTGGACACTCAAACCAGAATCAGCAGCAGCCGTCCGGATCGCCGTACCGGTTTCTTTATCTGGTCGGATTGTGATTGAATCGCGGCTTGCTTTCCATTTAGCGGCAGCTCGCTTTTGTGCATCAGATGGAGACACATTATCGTCGAGTAGACTTTCTCGACTTCCTCCTCTCTTTAACCCAATGTTTCGTTTGAGTGAGAGGTTCAGTCTTACAGCCCC
>Ga0256405_10011910_pt1 | contig 10930 bp, 9 predicted proteins | sample RumenRJG_02DNA_FD_189096 | JGI IMG/M metagenome (GOLD analysis project Ga0256405, IMG submission 189096) | Bovine rumen microbial communities from Lethbridge, Alberta, Canada - RJG_02 | ecosystem: Host-associated > Mammals > Digestive system > Stomach > Rumen | place: Canada: Alberta | collected... | reverse complement strand
ATTACAGTGATTCAGAAAAGATGCTTTACATTGACGATGCTTTCAAGGGTATTATCAAATATAAAGCTGATGGTTCATATGATTCCACCATACCTTTGAAGGTGAAAAACAGGCAGCTCTATGTTTCCAATTCAGGAGCCTTAATCATCAATAATCTCAATATGCTTGGGAAAGAGAAGTATTCCCTGATTGAGATGACTCCTCAGAAGGACACTCTTTTCTCTTCCGCCAATCATTGCGTATTCGATTGTGAGAATGCATTCTTTCTCCCATCGCATCCCTCATTCAAATCCAATAAGGATGGATTACTCTTCAATCCTGCATGCTGTGACACAATTTATTCATATTCAACCGGGAATTTAGAGCCAAAGTATATAGTAGATTTCACGCATCCTGTCACCGCCAGTGAATTGAAGGATTTCAACAAATATATGATTGACACCCAGTTCATAATGGACTATTCAGAGGATGATAAAAACCTATATCTAACCATTTTCGACAGGGATTGGGATTACAAACAATATATAATGAGAAAGCGTTCCGGTGAAATCCATCGCGCGCATTATCGGATTTCAGATGACTTTAACACAGAGTTCAGCCCTCGCTGGCAGTATGGAGACATGCTGATCGATGTGTTTGATCCGGCAACCCTCAATTACACCTACTATAAAGACATTACCCCAGAGGATTCGCAAAAGGCCTTCGCCTTCTTTAAGAATCACGGCGTACCAGGAATAAAAGAGGATTCGAATCCGATAATCATGGTCACCAAGGCGAAGTAAAGTCAGTTTGTAAGTCGCTAGTCTAAGTTGAATCTGTTGTTTTTTTCAATTCTTTCTTACGCTTCTTGAGAATAGCTTTGGCACGTTTGAGTTGTTCTTTGGCCTTTGAGGGATCCTTGTGATACTCCGTAGGGAGAATGGCTACTGTGAGGTATTTCCGTTGCATGGTCTCCCTTTCCTCTTCAGTGAGATAAGGGGAAACATATACTTTGTTGAACTGTCTCCCCCAGTAGGTTTCACTATTGAAATGAGCGATGCCGATGATTGTAATAATAGAGGCAAGGACCAGCGAGGTTAAACCAAAGATCATGCACCTTTTCGTCAGTCGCATGTCCGCGACTTCCTTAAGGTCTCTCTCAAAGCAATAGGAATGGGTGTGCTGTACTGCAACCGTAGCGCCCTTCAAGGCTTCGTCAACCTTTTCTTTGATGGTGGAACCTATATCTTCAGCAACCTTTTGCACCAGTGCCTTTGAAAAGGAGGCAACGTCCGGTGGAGCACAAGGAGTTTCGGAAATCTTCTGAAGTTCAGACTCGGGTATCTCGGCCTGAGGGCGCTGTTTGACGGCGTCCGCAAGAGAAGATACAATGTGCCCTGATGTCGCTTTAAAGGTTTCGGCGGCTTTGACGAGCGCAGGAACCTGTTCCAACGCTTCAACGATGTCTTTGTTTTCCATACGATTTGGTTTCTTGATTCTGTTCTTGATTTGTAGATAGTGACTTATCGGTTTCTTCCTCTTCGGCTTTGTTCACAAGCCGATGAGCCGGTGTCTGCCCGGTGAGACCGCACCATTTCTCCAGCATGGCGGCCAGTTTCTCATCGGTGTAGACAGTACTTGCCAGCGAGGTGTTTCCGTCGATGACGAGATTGAAGTCGGCCACGCCTCCGTTGGGATGGAAGACCGGTTCAATGACCGTGTTGCTGGTCAGCAGTTCAATCTCCAGATCAACCTTTGTCTCGGCAGACATCAGGGCTCCGTAGATGCCGAATGCAGCGCAAACCTGACTCATCGAGGTTTCCTTCCGGTCAGCTTTTCTCCGGGATAGCTCTTGGGCTAGCGTGTCCAGGTTGATGGTCTCACGGGGCGGTTCAAGCTCTTTCTTGAGAGCCTGAATCTGTTGAGTCAGTTCCGCTTTCTTATCCTTGACCTCGATATACTGGCGGAGAGAATCATGCTGGGCGTACTTCAGTTTGTCCTGCTTTGCTTTCAGAGACTCAATCTCCTCACGGATATCATCGACCTGCTCGCGCAAGGTCTGAATCTTTTCCTGGTCATACAGTTTTTTCCCTTCGAGAAGAATCTGAAGCGCCAGGCTTGCCATCAGAACCGGCAGCGGGTTGATGAAGAGCATCATCTTCGTGAAAATGCGCAGAAGCTCCTTGTACGTGCGGGCCCTTTTCAGCTCTTTCTGTTTGGCCAAGAGGAGATCATAGGTGAATTTCAGTTTGCGGTACTGCTCGGAAGTTTCTTCCCGGAGGTCCGCTCTTTGTGCCTTGATGTCATCAAAAAGGGAGAATGCGACGTTGCATTGTTTCTTCAACTCGTCAAGAGCCGGACGGTAATAGCTGTGGTAGCTATTCCAGAATTCGTTTTTCTTCTTCTTTTCTTCGTTCTGACGGGCCAGTTCTGCTTGTCTTTTACGCTTCGCCTCCTCGGTAGCCGCCTCTTGGGCAAGCCGGGCAGCACGCCTGGCCAGGGCAGCCGTCACCTGTTGGCGGATCTGCTCTTCCTGGACGGACGCATGAATCATGGCGGCCCTTTCCTCGTTGCTCCCATGAGTCATCGTGTTGCGGTAGTCATAAGACTCGCTGATCCGCCTCTGATATCCGAAGGAGGTATCAAAGATGCGTTCGCAATCGCGGTAGAAGGAATCCCGGTTGAATCCGGACTTGATTACCCCGGGAGACCCGCTCCGGTGATTTGTCATCGGAGAAAGCTTGTACTTCCCGGTCTTATCTTTCCTGCTGACGATGATGTGGACATGGATTCCGGGCCGGACCGTACCATCATCATTCTCGCGGTATTCGTGAATGGTGTAGAAATAGAGAAGATCCTGATGCGTCTGGACCCCTTCTTTGTTGAACCCCTCAGCGTAGCGGTCCATCATCCTGTCGACCATGATGCCGAGGGATCTCATCTTCTCCTCCCGCGTACCGCCCAGCTTGGCGGCTTCTTTTTCGGAGGGATTCAAAATAAGGGAAAAGAATTTGGCGTCTTCGACATGCAGTCCAGACTTATTCGAGTCAATGGCGGAGATGACTGTCTCCAATGATACCGCCTTCCCCTCTGGGTCAAAGAAGGGAATCCGTTTTTCATCCTGCCCGTGCTCTTTCTTCCATCGACTCTCATGATCCAGGTAATAGGCATACACGGCACAGCTGCCGGTATTGGGACCGCCAGCGATACCTTTGCTCTGAAGTTTGGGATACATCGGACAGGATGATTAGTGGATACTCTTCAACGCATCCAGGATGTCCTGAAGTTTTGAATGGAGTGTATCGATCCTGGCACTCATCGGCTTGAGAATCTCTTTTTCCTGGGTTCTGAAAAAGGATACGATGGTGTCCCTCGGGTTCTCCCTTTTCTCAATCTTTTCAAGTCGGCGGTTGATCTGGTTGAGGGCTTCGGGCACATCGAGTTGCTCGAACTCCTCACGTTTTTTCTTGCTGTTCACCTTGTCCCTATGGACTTTCTCATCCATGATGAAGGCAAGGCATTTCCGCTGGGTAATACCCATCTTTTCCGCTATCTGTTTCAGGGCATCCCGAACGCTCGGATCGGCCGATATGGTCGTGGGTTTCTGGTCTTTCTTGGTCTTTTTCATGATATAAGCATTTTATAATGGTGTCAAATCGTGGTTACAAGGTAGCGAAGCGCTGTTTTTGGGCTCCCTTAAGGGCGAGAAGAATGGTACTTTGTGCCATTCCCTCTAGCTCCATCAAAATGGACAAAGTCCTTCTATCATTACGGTAAATCATTCAAGTCACCCGTATCGTCTTTATTCGATACGGGTTCGTTACAAGGGGTGCGGAGTTCCTGAACCGGAAGTCCCTCCTCAAATGCAGAATAGGTCTTATTGGGGACCAGTACTAAAGCAACGTCACGCGGGCCATTCCGGTTCTTCCTGAGCCAGGCGAAGATGCGTCCTTCATCGTAGCGTGGCTCCAGCATTATGACAATGTCGGCATCCTGTTCAATGGATCCTGAATCACGAAGGTCAAAGAGTTCAGGCGCCCTTTTTTCGCGTGCCTGGTCCCGGTTCAGTTGGCACAACAGCACGATGGGGATTCCTAGCCGTTTGGCAACAGCCTTGAGGTCCCCCGTGATTTTTGCGATGATCTGGTATAGTTTGTTGTAGCCAGGATTCAGTGTGTCTTGGATCAGTCCAAGGTAGTCGATGAAGGCAATTTTGCAACGGCCCTGTTTGACGGCACGGGTCAGGCGGCTCACGATTTCATCAAGGGACCTGGAGAAATCATTGATATAAATAGGCAACGGGCTGAGCATATCATCGGCCAAGGCAAATGCCTGCCATTCAATGTCGCCGTTGGCCAGTTGGTAAGGCTGCACCTTGCCTGTGGAAAAGAGGAGACGCTCGCAGAGTTCAGAACAAGTCATCTCAAGAGAGAAGACCAAAACCGGGTTGTCGGAAACTGCCGCGGTTTTGGCCAACTGGAGCATGACGGCCGTCTTTCCGACAGAAGGTCGGGCCGCCAGTATGATGAGCTGGCCGGGCTTAAAGCCCTTGTTAAGACAATCGTCCAGATAATGGAAGCCGGTCGGGATGCGGATGGTTTTGCCCTGTTCTTTAAGGGACTTGATCTTTTGGACTTCCTCCTTGACATCGCTGATTCCCTGAGCAAGTTTCTTTTCTGTCATAAGGGGCGCTTCTCCTTCAACCAGTCGGGAAAGGGTCTCCGTACTCGAGAGGATGTCTTCTTCCGTGTTCTTGGGATTCATGGCATTCTCCAGGAACGAGATGGCGGCACAATAGGCGCGTCGCCTTGCAGCCCCGGTACGAAGAAGGGCAGCATGCTGGATTACGCTGACGGTTCCTCCGGCATCGGAAAAGCCAGGGAGAATCTCGTCGAAGAAAGGCTTTCCAATTTCTGCAGCGATGGTTTGCATGTCAAAGGAAAGGCCTTTGTTGTAGTGGTCCTCTATCAACTCCCATATGCTTTGCCGGTCAGGATTCGTGAAGAAGCCCTTGTGGATAAGCTGCTGTACGTCGCCCATCATATACGGAGACTGGATAACGTCGGCTATCACCTGGCGTTCCATTCCTTCAGTCTCCGGGAATGGGATGTCACGGATAATATATTGCGGTTTCATAGGGTTTACTGTATAATCTTATTCATAAACTCATCATCACTCATCTGGTGTAATACTACCGAAGGCTCTTTGAAGCTTTTAGGATGAAAGAAGACCCTATCCTTGTCGTACGGTTCCCAAGAACGAATGTTACACTTCCAGTCGTTTATAGGCCTTCCATCCTTTCTGCGCCATCCGCTTTTCCGGTGGTATGCAAGATAGAAGTCGGTGAATCCTTCCGGATCCTTCCATCCGCGAGAGCGGACATATTCCATAACCTCGGACTGGGAAGGAGGTGAGAACTTCTCCTTCTCCTCTTTTGACAATGAGTCTTCATCTTGGATTCTAACATCTCTATCTATATCCCCCACTTTCTCCGACATCGATTTCCACCCGTCATCGGATTCTGCCGACGTCGGTATTTTGGCCATGTCGGTAAAAGGCTCGGAACCTATCAAATAGTCCCAACCACAGAACTTTCCGTTCTTATCATGGGCGCGGGTTCTTTTGAGATATCCTGTTTTCTCAAGGGCCGCTAATGAAGCCCTGACCTTATCTGCCGATATGCCTAGTTTTGTCGCAAGTCCCCTGACGTTCAATTTCCATTTCTTCCCCAGGCAAAGGACCTTCACGTAGACGCCCAGCGTGAGGACATCAATCCCTTCGTTAAAGATGATGTCCTTTGCAACTTTCTGGAAGTTGTCTCGGGGCTCTATAATGGTGATATTCCCTGCCATTGCTCTGCGTATTATCTATCATCGGAACGTTGGAGGCGTTGCTGCTCCTGGAACTCGTTCGCGCAGCGTCTAGCAATCTCTCCGTCGAAAACGATCTTTTTGCCGATTCGTGAGATGATAGCTTCGTCAAGGACGCCCTCCCTCCGAAGCTTGTAGACCAGGCTGTCACAGCACTCCATGTATTGGGCGAGCGCATGTACGCCAGCTATACGTGTGCGCCTGGAGGCGATAGGAGTATCCGTCACCATTGCTGGGTTTGATTCACTGTTCGGACCGCCGTTCCCAAGCGCATACTGGATAAGGCGGTACTGTTGCTCCCCGGTCATTTGCCAGACAGGAGTGTTCAGAAGTTGCTTTACATTTGTGTCCATATGTCCTTGTCGTAAAAGTTGTTTATTGGTCTAATGGAGCCAAGAACATCTGCTTGGCTGGTGCAAAGATAAACGGAATAATACTTGTAACATATTGATAATGAACGGAATTGGCGGAACTATATGACGTAATTCCGCTAATTCCGCTGATTCTTTCCAGACTTGTGAACTATAACGGTCTTTTTGTTTTTTAAAACTAATCCTTATCTTTGCATGGAATTGCAACAGGCGTTACAGTAATGGCTGTTGCTAAAATTGATACACCATGAAGTTTTACGACAGGGAAAAGGAAATGGCGGCGCTCAAGAAGATTGAGGCACTGTCCGCCAAACATGCGCAGATGACAGTCATCACTGGCCGTCGGCGCATCGGCAAAACCACACTCATCAAAAAGTCTTTCACGGATATACCGTTCGTGTATTTCTTCGTAGGGAAGAAGAGTGAAACGCTGCTCTGTGGTGAACTAGCTGAGATCGTAAGGGAGACCCTTGGCGAAGATATAGGCTCTTTCAGTGACTTTCCCCGCCTGCTGGGAGCGATTATGGGCATTGCCAAGCATCGCAATTTTACCCTGGTGCTGGATGAATTCCAAAACCTTTCCCATGCACGTGAATCCATCTTTTCCGACATCCAGAACGTATGGGACACCAACAAGGAGGACAGCCGGATCAACCTGGTGGTCTGCGGTTCCATCTACTCCAAGATGAAAAAGATATTCGATGACAAGGAAGAGCCTTTGTACGGAAGAGCCACCGCCCGATTCAAGATCCGTCCTTTTACCATCGACACCTTGAAGGAGATCATGCGTGACAACAATCCCTCCTACACTAACGAGGACCTGCTGGCCATGTACATGATTACTGGGGGCGTCGCAAAATATGTAGAACAATTGGTGACTAGAGGGGCTCTAACCAAGGACGGAATCATCCGGGACGTTCTTTCGGTAGGATCCTACTTCCTGGATGAAGGTCAGGAAATGCTCAGGGACGAATTCGGGAAGGATTATGGCAACTACTTTTCCATCCTGTCGGCTTTGGCGACGGGTGAGACATCCCGCGGGGAAATCAAGAGCTATACGGGAGTGGAAGCAGGGGGATATCTGGACAAGCTGGAAAACGATTACGGCATCATCGACCGCAGGCGCCCCTACCTGGCAGGAGAGAAGTCTAAGAACGTGGAGTACTCCATATCCGACAATTTCCTCAATTTCTGGTTCCGATTCATTTACCGCTATCGCAGTGCCGTAGAAGTCGGCAATCTGGAATGGCTCACTGCCAAGGTAATGACCGACTACGATTCATATTCCGGTCTGGTCCTGGAACGCTATTTTAGGCAGTCATTTGCCGAGACTGGTCGATACAACCTGGTTACCAACTATTGGAAGAAGAAAGACGGAAAGGACGAAATCGATCTTATTGCCGTCAATGAGGCCGAAAAGGAACTCGTCCTGGGTGAAATTAAACGCAATCCAGAAAAGATAAACCTGGCTGAGGTTAAAGAGAAGGCCAAAGGGATTGTCCTGCATCACAAGAAGTGGGACATTCGTTACATTGGCCTGTCATTGGAGGATATGTAAGGATTCTATTGACAGTTCTGTTTGATTACACCAAATTCGGACCGAATATCATTCCGAAGTTCAATATCAATTGTGTCTTTCCCGTCATAGAGGGCACCGCCATTTTTAAATGAGCATTTGCCTCCGAACTCTTTAAGTAGCAGGTCCCCGAAATGTGCCACTGTACACTTTTTCTCATGGATAAACCCAAAGTCCTTTAATTGAGTGAAAAGTTCATAACCAAACGGTCCGTTGATTCTCTGATGGGAGGCTATCCGTTTGTTTGCTATTCGAATGACGGTCTCATATACTTCCTGGGAAGGAATACACTGACGAAGATCCTCAAACGTCCCCGTTCGCTTGCCTGTACCTTCGGTCTTTTCTTTGGAATTCGATTCATTGTCTCCCATATCTAAGCTTTCTCCAATGCGAAGAGAAAGTGCCTCAATCAGTGGATTCAACTTCAGGTTGATCATCTGGAAAACATCTCTTTCAAACAGAGGGTAAAGCTCGCTCTTATACTGCCTGCATTTATTATGAACCTCATCCCGCAGCTTGTAACAGCGACGCCATTCAGGTTTGATCTTCGTCTCGTATTCATCGTACATCTGTTTTAGATTCACATCCGTACGATCAAAGTGCTTCTTGAATTCCTCAAGACTTCCCGAGATATAGTTCCAATCATCCTCGGTCAACATGGAGTCTGGTTTCGTCCCGCAATCGGATCGTGATCCATATGCCCTTGCAAGAGCGTGCCAGACCTTCTCGTCTTCACAAATCGAATGATATTCGTCTTCCGCCTCCTTCCTTTCTTTTCCATATCTATACTCGACTTCGGAGTCAATCACTTTCTCTATGGCCTCATACGAAAAAGAATCGTTGATAGTCTCAGCGTCAGCAGAGTACCAGTTAATAAAGGACAATAGCTGCTGCTTCAGGGAAGTAATCAAGCGTTCATACTGTGCTTTGTTCGTTTCAGTCCCGAGGAGGGTTGGAAGGAACTCCGGCTTTGGACCAAGCACTTCTTCAAGCGTTCTATATTGTTTGCTTGCATTTTGATACACGACGGATAAATACCTGGTGTCTTTCTTATTTCCAAATTCCGATGAGAGGCTGTTGATATCCTCGAGCACCCCGATTAGGGATACGACCGTTTGTGATGCTGACATAGTTCGTTAAAGTAATGAATCGAGTTTTGTCATTTCGCTTGCTTTGATACTGTCCACAATGTCGATATACGGTTTCATGGCTTTATAGTCAGAGTGACCGGTCCACTTCATTACAACATTTGGTGGAATGCCTAGAGAAAGGCAATTCACGATGAAGGTTCGGCGGCCGGTATGAGTGCCTACGAGTTCCCACTTTTCCTTGATCTCATCTTTTCGTTGATTACCTTTGAAAGTCGTGATTCGGATTTGCTCGTTGATTCCGGCGAGTTTACAGAGATCCTTCAGATGCCTGTTCATGGGTTGGTTCTGGATGACAGGTAGAACTCGGTTGTCGGCGAAGGGATAATCCTTGTACTTGCGGAGGATATCGCGAGTGACATTGTTCAACTCAATGGAGACACTGTCACCCGTTTTGATTGTAGTAACCTCAATGTGGTCTTCCTTTACGTCGTTTTTTCTAAGGTTATACACGTCGGAGTGACGCAGTCCGGAAAAGCAGCAGAATAGGAACACGTCTCGGACAGCCTCAAGGCTGGGAAGGCCAGCAGGTATTTCCAGCTTTCGCAGACGTTCAAGCTCCGGCTTGGAGAGGTAGATAACTTTTCTTTGGGTGGTTTTCAGTGTCGGGCGGAAGGTCTTGAAGTCGGTGGTGGTATTATAACCACGATCCGTAGCCCATTTAAGGAACCATTTCAAGAAGCCCAGTTTCTTCTGGATAGTGGAATTCCTGAGCCCCATGACATCTTCATTGTCGTATTCGTCACGGTCTCCTTTCTTCTTCCGAGGAGAGTTAAGGACTTTCTTCTCCCGTAAGTAATGAACGAATGCAGTCAGCCCTTTTTCATCCAGATCAGAAAAGGAAACGTTCTTTTTGAATGAAACCAAGTCCTCTTTAAGCGTTGCCATCTTCTTGAATGTTCCGATGGACCAAGCATTTTTCTCACCACATTCGGTTACAAACATCTGGAAAACTTCCAACAATCCAGGATCCTTCTTTGGTAGTGCATTCTTTTCCGGTTCTTTTCCTTCCCTTTTTTTCGGCTGTTTCCCATTTAGCCTCTCTTGATAACGTTCAACGACTTCGGTTAATGTAGGCCTTTCTTCGTTTACCTCATAGTATTTGAAGGCAGTCTCCATCTGATCCTTCTCTTTCCGCAGGGTATTGTTGATCTCCACATCTGTTTCTCCCTTTGGGCCCCGATATCCAGGAACAACCAATTGGTTCTCAGCATCCCAAGCCTCTTGGGATGTGATCTGGCAACCCGTCGAGAGCATTACCCTGTTGCAGTCATAGGTAACGTGCAGTTGGATTTGGTAAACAGTCCGTTTTGTACCATACGGACGCAACTTGAATGATATGTGTCTTTTTAGGATCATTTGTTACACTCTGTCAAGAATTCTACTACAAAAATGTAACAAATTTGGGTAATATCCAATACCTGCACCTGCATTTCTTCAACGTAGAACAATGTTTTCTAGAGTCCTGTAGGGCCGAATGCAGTCTCGATACGAGTCCGCCCATCTCCACGAAAATCCATTTTAATGTAACAAATTATGTGACAGATTACTCTGAAAATAAGCAGGAATCTCTACCTGGCTTCGCGAGGCTGTAATAATGCGATTTTGGACCATATCCTTTGGCCACTAATTCGCATGACATAAAAACGCCCAATAGAACCATCGTAGTTTTTTTGTAAAAAAGTAAAGTATAAGTCCTCAAGAAACAGGAATTGTTCAAAAACAAGTATTGGTTTTAGCACAGACAAACTTAAGAATAATTGCTCATGGTAGAATCTATCATTCTAACCACAGTTATTGTAATTTCGCAGTTTAGGTTAAATATTATATGCCGAATACCCTTATATTTGTATATATACTTCTAAGTATATGACAAAAATTTGAAAACATCGATTCGATAGCGGTTAGTGTGGTTCACAAGACACTGGAAGATGTAGTCCAGTCCGTACTTGAACAGACTTACAGCCCTCCGCTTGTGCTTCAGGA
>Ga0256405_10011909_pt1 | contig 10933 bp, 10 predicted proteins | sample RumenRJG_02DNA_FD_189096 | JGI IMG/M metagenome (GOLD analysis project Ga0256405, IMG submission 189096) | Bovine rumen microbial communities from Lethbridge, Alberta, Canada - RJG_02 | ecosystem: Host-associated > Mammals > Digestive system > Stomach > Rumen | place: Canada: Alberta... | reverse complement strand
TGAAATGGGAAAACGACAAAGACAACTCGCGAATTAGACCATAATAATCTATACCATTGAATTACACTCGGGGGAAGGCTGCGATTAAGTGAGAGCAGAGTGGAGTTTACTCCTTTTCTGCCGAACATGAGCAGGCTCGACCAAAGGTCAAGCTTCGCCGTGGGGGCAGACAGTCCCCATTGAGAAATAAAGGAATCACAAAACTGCTGTCCCACCTTATTATATTGGGACAGATGTTTTGACCGCTATCAATCGTGCCAATGTTAACGTGTCGTCAGACCGATATCTTTGGTACGACTTTGTTCGTAGATATAATCTTTATCTGGATAAAGAGACTAAGGTTTTTATTGACTTTGAGAAAATCTCCTGTTGATTTGAGTGCCGGAACTCGTAAAAAAACATAATTTTAGAAGAAAAACCAAGATATTCGGCAGAAAATGAAAAATTTTCATTATCTTTGTAGCATAAAAACTTTATCGTATGGAAGATGTAAACAGAATTAAATTGGTTCTCGTAGAGAAAAAACGTACCAGCAAATGGCTGGCAGAGCAGCTCGGTGTTAACCCCTCGACTGTCAGCAAGTGGTGTACGAACTCTTCCCAACCAGACCTTGCGTGTATATTAAAGATTGCAGATCTACTGGAAGTAGACCTAAAAGAACTCTTTGTGAGAGAGTACAAACAATATCTCCTTTCTCAGGAATCCAAGAAAAATGAATAGCTCACCAGAGCTAAGCCTTTATAAGCATTTGAAAGCATGATTATTTATGGAGATACTTTCACACTTCAGAACGATAGAAGAACTTGTTAAGATGCTTGACAGAGAGAAGGTGCTGTTCCGCGACATGTTTGAACGGCGCAGATCATTGTCTTATCGCACAGACTTTGCCCTGGAGATTGTTGACTACAAACGTGAACGTGTGCAGTATCTGATAGAGCATGGGGTGATTCATGAGAACGGCGACTTCCTGGAGATGGAGGATGTGTATGTGCAGTTCTTTGAGGAAGTTCTCGACATGAATGAGGAAATAAGTGTGGCCAGTGTAAGGGAGCACATCAATGCCTTGAAAGAGAACATTGGATATTACCTTGAAGAAACTAATGAACATCGCAAGATACAATACCAAGGTAATGTGCGTAAGATGTTACGACGTATAGGGTTGAGAACGCTAAAGAATGTTATTGATCTGAAGCGTAATGTGGATGTGGCCTACAAGCAGGAACCCAACTACAAGATTAAAAAGACACGACTCGAGAATCTGGATGAGAAGCGGAAGGGAATCAAGCAGTTGATTACAGAATGTGAGAAAATGATGGACGGTGAGGTAGTGTTCTTCAAAATGGCTACTGATCCAGAGATGCAACGTACAACGATGGATGTACGCAATGATTTCACGGAAGCCGACCACAACCTACTTGAGATAGAACATCAGATTATTGACTATATCAACCAGATTGAGTTGCAGAGTCAGCTGTTGAAGAAGATACGCCGGTTGAAATACTTGAAAGACCAACTTACTTGGCGTGAAGATACAAATATAGTACGTACATTGAATGATGTCAATCCATTGTGGATGGAGAAACGTCCTTACAATCGCATCTTTCTATCAGTAGATATGCTCCGAGACAACGAAGAGGCATACGACTTGATAAGGAAGATTGCCGGAAAGAATGATGTGCGTCGGCTGGCAAGGACTGAGGCAGAGCCATTAGACCGAGAGTTCTTGAACGAGAACATCGAGGAAGTGAGCAGTGTGAATACCACAGAGTTGTGGAACGCTTTCAAAGCGCAGGGACAGCACTTGTTCTCGTTTATTAAAAACTATAACTATCATCTGCCACGAACCCTCAACGACCACATTATCCTCTATTGCCAGATGGCAACACAGCACAGCGATGAACTGCGCATTACTGATAAGTACGAGACATTTGAAAATATAGAATATGCACTGATATATGCGAGCTAATACACGACAAATCTTTGAACGGATGAGTAAGGGTGGTTTCCTTTCTGTTGACAGCACAGACCAGGAAGTGAAACACCTTTATGATGATATAGAGGAGAATTATACCGACTATGAGGCATATTTCTCTGAGTTAGGTCTGAGATTGGAGTCAGGTGACGGCTACTACTATTTTGCCCGTACCCAAGAGGCCAAGCAGACCATTGAGCAAAAGTTGCAGAGTTTTGCTCAATGGGTAGATATATTGGACTTCCTGAAGACTTACGACATCACGTTCTCTACGGGATTCCAGTTCCGAAGCACCCATATTCTGGAGCGTATTAACCTTGACGTGGACCTGCGTGACAAGGCCCGCAAGCTATTCCGTAAGCAGAACACCAATCAGGATATTGTGGAAAAGCTCATCACCGAACTGACAACTATGGGATTCGCAGAGTTGATTAACGAAGAGGATGGTACCTACAAGGTGACTGCCGCTTTCCGTTACGCAGAAGATATGGTGAACCTGATAACTATTTATAACGAAGAGGAGATACCAGAGTTATGAGACATCTGAATAAAATCATATTCCTGAACTCGGCAAACATTCCATACGCAGAGGTGATGCTGGACGGTAACGTTCATTTTGCCGGCACTCAGGGTGTAGGTAAAAGTACGGTATTGAGAGCATTGCTATTCTTCTACAATGCTGATAAGATGCGCCTGGGCATCCAACAGGGGCAGAAGTCGTTTGAGGAGTTCTATTTCCGTTACAGCAACTCCTATATAGTATATGAGGTAAAGACCGAAAACAGCGCCTACTCAATCCTTACTTATCGCAGTCAGGGAAAGGCTGTGTTCCGTTTCATTGATGCACCTTATCAGAAATCATGGTTTGTTGATGACAGCGGACGAGTGGAAAGTGACTGGATACGTATTCGTGAACGAATAGGAAGCAATGACATCAGTTCCAAGATAGAGACATACGAACAGTATCGCAACATCATCTTCGGCAACTCACACGACCGTAGCCATCGCTACGACAAGTACGCCATTGTGGAGAGTTCGAAATACCAGAATATACCACGAAGTATCCAAAATGTATTCCTAAACAGTAAATTGGATGCCGATTTTGTGAAGAACACTATCATACAGTCGATGACAGAGGTGGAGGACAGTATCCGCCTGTCGGACTATCGTCATTTGGTGGCTGACTTCGAGCGGGAGTTCGACGAGATTGACTGTTGGTATAGGAAAGATAGTAGTGGTGAGATACCTGTACGCAACAAAGCGGCAAAGGTAGTGGACAACTACCGTCTGCTGATAGCCCTCGACTATGAAATGATGCAGACCTGGCATCAGTTGAATCATGTTGTCACTTATACTCGTGAACAACTGCCACTGGTGGAAGAAGAGATTCGGGAAATACAAGGGAAGCTGGCAAAACTCAAAGAAAGGATTGGTGCCACACAACAGGAGTATGAAAAAGAGCACGACCGCTTGACTAAAGAAATCAGCAAGCGTGAGCAGCGACTGGACGATATTCGTAAAAAACGTAAGCACTACGAAGAAATCGGTATCAAGGACATTATCGAACTTAATGCGCAGGAACAGAAATACGTTAGCGAGAAGGCACAGAAAGAAAAATTGCTTCGCGCATTGGAAGAGCAATACAAGGATGTGACAGATAAATACCGTGCATTATATGCTGCACTTGATGACGAGTGGAGTAAGTTCGGACTGACCCAAAAGGAAGAACTTCAACGCTATCGTGACGGTATACAGACAGAACGTGACAAAAGCGTGAAGGTGCGTGACCTACGTAAGAAATCTGTGGAAGATGCATACGGAGAATGGCTGACAGCATCGGACGAGCGTCTTACTATTTTACAAGGGAATCATAACTTGGCAGATAAGCGGTTGTCAGAGTTACAATACTGGCATCCGATGGCAAAGGAGACATACGACTACGAGATGGATATTCAAAATTTCAAGTCTCAGGAACATCAACTAAACAGCCAATTGACCATCACATCAAATAGTTTGAAGTCCCTTCGACAAGAGTGGGAGATGAAGAGCAATGAGATAAAACGTAAGTATGAGCATAAACAGGAAGAGGCTCAAAGTCAGCTAAAAAAACTGCAAACGGAGCTCTCTGAAACGGAAGAGATACTTGCTCGTTGGAAAGGCTCGTTTTATGAGTGGCTGAGTCAGAACAAGCCAGGATGGGAAGACAACATTGGCAAGGTGGTGGACGAACAGCAGGTGCTCTACGCACAAGGTCTGTCGCCCCAACTGACTGATGACAGCCAACTCTTTGGAGTAAGCATTAATCTGGAGGCCATACCGCTACACCATCGAACTCCAGACGAATACCGCAGCCTGCAAAAACAGCAGCAAGAAGCGGTTGCAGCCAAAAAGAAAGAAATGACTGACCTTCAAGTCCAACATGAAAATGAACAGGAAGCATTGCGAAAAAGTTACAATGGCAAAATTACAGAACTTGGACAGCAGGAAACGATTCTGAGAGTGCAGCTGGAGCAGATACCTACAAAGATAAAGGATGCAGAAACGCGTTTACGACAGGCAGAACATAAAGAAAAGGAGATGGTGGCTGTAGAACGTGAAAAGCGGACAAAGGTCTATAACGAAACTTTACTGGCGTTGGATGGAGAGAAAAATGCCCGTATTCAACAGCGCATCAAGCGAGATAAGGACTTAAAGGCTGCTGATAGTGATTATAACGCTGCAATACGCGACCTCCAGAAGCGATTCGACACTTTTAGGCAAAAGCAGGCAGATGAGAAAGAAGCCAAGAAAAAAGACATTGATGAACGCATGCAGATGTTGAATCGGCAGGAACGTGAAGAATTGAAAGGCAAGGGTGCTGACACAAATGCACTTGACCTCTGCCGGAAAGATTGCGATAGCATACAGGCCGTTCTCGACAAGATTACCCAGCAGCGACATTTTGTCATTGAATACCGTAAGGACGAAGAAGAACTCTTCTCCCACGAGTCAGAATTCCACGAAGAGAAACGACAGTTGGAAGCGAAGGACAAGGCCGCCCGTCAGCAGTATGAAGACAAGCGCAAACGATATGAAGCAGAACGAGCAGAGCAATCTGAACTACTCACTTCCAAACAGTCTACGGTCAAAGCAATGAAGGATGGCCTAACCCAATATGAGCAACTATGTCAAGTAGAGAATATACTGCCAGAGGCATTCCTACACGATGATGTGACTTTGCCCTCAACATCGGCTTTGACAGAATTGGTTGTGCAAATGCGAGGCTCTGTCAATAAAAAACGCCAGAAGATGGAGGAACTAAAACGTGCCACCAACTCATTCAATTCTCACTTTGGTGCCAACAACACTTTCCACTTTATAACTCCGCAATACGACGAGGACTATCTGGCCTTTGCCCTCAACCTACAGGATTTTGTTGCGAACGATAAAATAGAGATGTATCGTGCCCGTGTCAGCGATCACTATAACACCATTCTGCGTAGTGTGTCTCGCGAAGTAGGTTTGCTGATGAATCATTCCGCAGAGATTCGCAGCATCATCAGTGAGGTGAATCGTGACTTCCAAGAGCGTAACTTTGCTGGGGTTATCCGTAGTATTGAACTTCGGGCTGAAGAATCGTCAGACAGAATGATGCTCCTGCTGCGCCAGATCCGTGACTTTACGGAGGAACATGCGCTGACCATAGGCGAAAGGAACCTTTTCTCGGGTGACGACCGTGACAGGGTAAATGAGAAAGTGGTAGAATATCTGAAGAGGTTTATGAAGCAGTTGCAGAAAGAACCTGCCCGTACAGAATTGACACTCAGTGACACATTCCGTCTACAGTTCCGCATTCAGGAGAACGACAATAATACGGGGTGGGTAGAACGCATTAATAATGTGGGGTCTGATGGTACTGACGTCCTGGTGAAGGCTATGGTGAATATCATGCTCATCAATGTGTTCAAAACAAGGGCTTCTAGGAAGAATGGTGAATTCATCATCCACTGCATGATGGATGAGATTGGCAAACTGCATCCAAGTAATGTAAGCGGCATCCTGCAATTTGCCAATGTACGTAACATCTATCTGATTAATAGTTCTCCAATGGGCTATAATGCTGACCTATATAAATACAACTATTTGCTGACAAAGGACGGCAAGTCGCAGACGCACATCAAGCGTTTGATGACAATCAATTCATGATGAAGATCTCAAAGACACTGATAAATACGTTGCTGCAGCTCATGGATGGCGAATCGGTCGCATCTAGTACACTTCGAAAAGACTTTGCAGAGACACTGTTGGCAGAAGGATTGCTGACGGTGCAGACGCATGGTAGTCGAAGAGCATTCAAGGCAATCGATACTATTGCATTGAAGAATTTCCTGCAAACACACTATGAAGAGCTTCGAACCCTTGGTGATAATGATTTTGATTCATACACGGCACGTTCTGAACAGGCTATAGAAACGGGTAATTCCAAACTTGTGATGGTTCGCTCATGTCCCGGATTTCCTGTTAATAGTTATGAGCCTATCACATGTTTACTTTCTGGTAAAGACTTTGTAATCAATCCACCAGAAGGATGTTTTTTATTCATTGACAATTGGCAGCAATTTATTATTCCAGAGGATGTCGTTGTGGTGGGTATCGAGAATATGGAGAGTTTCCGTATGATTCGTCATCAAAGGAAATTGTTTGAATCTGTGCTGGGTGATATGCCGCTGCTGTTTGTCTCCCGCTATCCGCAATCGAAAGATCTACGAAAATGGCTGCAAGGAATAACCAACCGTTATGTACATTTCGGAGATTTCGATTTGGCAGGTATTCATATCTTTTTAACAGAGTTTCATCATTATCTTGGCAATAGATCATCTTACCTAATTCCGTCGGATATAAAATATCGGCTGACAAAAGGATCACCATCCCGTTATAACGAACAATATGGAACGTATCATAAAATACACTGTGATATCAGCGAACTACAGTATCTAATAGATCTCATAAACGAATATCATCGTGGTTATGATCAAGAAGGGTACATTGATGCATTTGCCTAATTAAAACAGGAAGATAGTCCTACAAATAATAAGCAACAGGAACAAGACACATTATATAATATATGAGACTACCAATTAACATAGAAGAATTGCTCGGTGGACGGGCTGTAGAGGGTGACCGCATAGAGTATAAGACGGGATGGAATCCGGATGCTATCTACCGTAGCGTGTGTGCTTTCGCCAACGACTTCGACGAGACGGGTGGCGGTTATATCGTGGTGGGCGTGAAGGAGGTGAACGGTCGTCCTGTCCGTCCCGTCATCGGTATCGACCCCAATCAGATTGAGCCTATTGAGAAGGATATGGTGGGATTCAACAATCTGATGCAGCCTTACTATCAGCCACGACTGTATATCGAGGAGGTCGACGGGCAGACGATTCTGGTCATCAAGGTGTCGGCTGGTGAACGCCGCCCTTACAAGGTGCCTGACCAAATTACCGCCAGGCAGAAGACGTACAACTACTACATCCGATATAACAGTAGCAGCATTGTGCCCAAGGGTGAATATGAGCGCGAACTGATAAACCTGGCCAACCGTACACCGTTTGACGACCGAGGAAACGACCAGATAACGCTGAAGGACATCTCGCCGCTGTTGCTACACGACTATCTGGTGAAGGTGAAAAGTAGCCTTGCTAACGAGTCGTTGACGGACAACATGGAATCAGTGCTGGAGCAGATGGAACTGCTGGAGCAGACCCCCGAGGGCTATAACATCAAGAACGTGGCGGCAATGATGTTCTCAGAGCGACCAGACCGTTTCTTCAAGCAGTCGCAGGTGGAGATTGTGTTGTTCCCTGAAGGGCGCGAGAAGAATCCCAACAACATGATTGAAGTAGAACCTATCAGGGGCAGTGTGCCGACGATGATAGAGAAGACATTGAGTTACCTGGAAACCAATGTCATCAAGAAACAGATACTGAAGCCCAAAGACCGCGAGGAGTCGGACAAGTTCTACAACTATCCGTATCAGGCATTGGAAGAGACTGTCGTTAATAGCCTGTATCACAGAGACTGGACGATTAGAGAGCCAATAGAGATAACCATTGAGCCGGACAAAATATCGATTCTGAATTTCTCTGGGCCTAACCACACCATTCCGATGGAGGCCATTCGGGAGGGTAAGTCTCTCCGTTCACGCAGGTATCGCAATCGCAGATTAGGCGAATTCCTGAAAGAACTGGATCTGACAGAAGGAAGAGCGACAGGAATCCCAACGGTGCAGGAGGAACTAGAAGCCAATGGCTCGCCTAGAGCGACTATCGAGACTAACGAGGAGAGGACGTACTTCCTGATAGACATTCCTTGCCATCCTTATTTCGCCAAGAAAGAGATTGAAATTAACACCAATGGCGTAAAAGAAGATGCCGAAAGTGGCGTAAAAGGTGGCGTAAAAGGTGGCGTAAAAGGTGGCGCAAAAGAACTGTCTGATATTCAAGAGGTTATTGTAAAAGAAATGCTATTCAACCCGTCTGTTACGACCAGTGAAATGGCACAAAAGACTGGCATAAAGTTCAGAACTCTCCAGCGACATATCTCTCAGCTTCAGGCGATGGGTGTTGTCGTCCGAAAAGATGGTCGAAAAGATGGTTATTGGGAAGTCGTAAAAAACAAATAGTCTTCTGATACAATGCCAGCTATTATTACAGATACATTCGACTACAACGATATTGTCAGGGTGCTTGATCTTGATGAAGCGTTCGTGCATCATCAGATTGATGCGCTTCAGCCGAAGTATTGGCGCATTGTGATAAAGACGAAACCAAAGGGCTTGAAGATTTTCGCGCCTGTGATGGTTAGCGGCAATAGGGGCATCGACTATATGATATACATGCTGAGTCGAGACTGGCAGATAACAAAGAAGCAGCGATTGCTCGACTACATGTATTTCGGAGTGTACCGCCAGACGGACGGCTTCCACCTTGTAGGCTTCATGTATCTTGATTCCAATCCTTTGGCAAAGCCGGAGAAAGCATTCTTTACGCCTCACTTCTTTGACAGGTATAAGGAGAGAACGGGCTTACCTATGGATCTGCCAAAAATGGACGTGATGAAGGATTGGATCATGAAGAATCTGCATCTCAATTCGGATGCACAAGGCAATGAGAAATACCCCGATGGCATCTTCTGTGCCTATCCAACTGGTGTTGCTTTGGGGAGAGAGCTGCCTGACGGCAATAGCGAGATGAAAACTTTTGTCACCTATGATATGCTGCGAGGAGAACAAATTGAGAAAGGTGAAAACCAAAGCAGAGCTGCCAAGGTACAAGAAGAGGAAGGCTTCAGGAACTGTAAAGAGTTAGTAGATAAACTTGTAAAATATGGCATACACCGATAAATATCCAAGACCGGCTGTTACTGCTGACTGTATTGTAATAACGAAAGAGACAGAGCCAAAGGTGCTGCTGATTCAGCGCGGGAATCCTCCTTTCAAGGGTACATGGGCATTCCCCGGCGGTTTCATGGATATGAATGAGACCACGGAACAGTGTGCCATCCGAGAACTGGAGGAAGAAACTGGACTGCGAGTGTCGGATGTGCATCAGATTGGAGTGTACTCCAAGGTTGATCGTGACCCAAGAGGACGCACCATCACTGTGGCATACCTTGCGATAGTTGATGAACCTATCGCTGTCACCGGCCAGGATGATGCGGCCAAAGCTGAATGGTGGCCACTATCGGATTTGCCACATCTGGCATTTGACCATTATGACATTATGCAGGATGCGATCAAGCTATATCATCAGATAGTGAATCCGCTCCTGCATGGTTAATTGCAAGAGTATTACCTCCATACTGTTACAACTCCTTATATTTGTTGATCGTTTGCTCTAGCTCTTCCAAGTTAATGAACTGAGAGGCACGGTAGATTTCCTTCCCTTCCATCAGCAACAATACAGTCGGCCCTGAATAAACCAGGAATCGCCAGGCAATCAACGGCTCTTCACGAATATCTGTGTAGAAAGAACAAAGTGACGTATAATTGTCTGCAAGACGCTCCACTTTATCAAGCATGACATTGCAGACTCCACAATCGGGAGCCTTGATGTAGAAGAGACACAAACGGTTGGCTTTCAATGTCTGTTCAATATCATGTATGTTCGTCAGATGCTCCATTTTCTTTTAATCTATGATATAGAATCCTGCTTCTGAAGGATGGTCGAGAACCATGCTCCAGGGATTCTCCTTGGTCAAAAGCCATGTCATCCAGATGTCGCCAGCAGCTGCAGCAATGAAGAAGATACCCCAAGCCAACATGGGCAGACTGCCAATGAAGATGGCTGCAATGGCTGGGATGACACCCAAAATAACGCAGGGCATCATGGATCCCATCATATAGCCGGGAATATGCATCGGCTCGTCACAATGGCAGTAGGGAGTCAGCAGTTTCCACATAACACCGAAGCTGATGCTCTTCCAACCGCTTTTTGCATAACATGCCCACGTCAGGCCGTGAATCAGTTCATGAACCACGATACCCACGATGACAAGGATAAAGGTGATGCTCCAGTCGCCAAAACCACCAAGGAGTTCACCTATGGGCTTCTTTCCTGCCCATATCCAGAAAAACGGCACGAGGAACACGATGGCTGCAACCACCATAATCACAACGGCAAATATATTCGCCTTTACAATATCGATGGCCACCTTCTTGAGACCACTTTGTGGAACAAGCGTCTCCTTCGTCGACGAGCGGCGGCCTTTTACTTCTTGCTCTTCCATATTCTCTTGTAAATCCGAAAAACTCTTTATTTCTAATCTGCTGCGAAGATACGAAAAATCCTCCATATCATTGCGATACAGAGGAATAATTTGGGAATAATTATGATTTCTATTAACTAACTGAACTTTCCCACCCTTTTTAACGACCACAGATTACACAGATGTCAGATTAATAACGTATTACAGCCGCTTTGC
>Ga0256405_10011908_pt1 | contig 10934 bp, 8 predicted proteins | sample RumenRJG_02DNA_FD_189096 | JGI IMG/M metagenome (GOLD analysis project Ga0256405, IMG submission 189096) | Bovine rumen microbial communities from Lethbridge, Alberta, Canada - RJG_02 | ecosystem: Host-associated > Mammals > Digestive system > Stomach > Rumen | place: Canada: Alberta | collected... | reverse complement strand
GGCCGATACAACATTGCCGTTAAACACACTGTTACAAGCCGGCATACTTGACAGGCTGAGCATTCTCATTTGGCAAAAAACGGAGGATGCGCAAACCGGTAAAAACAGGCCAACAAGCATATTAGATTCGCTGATGGGCAACACACAAGAGTCTGAAACCGAAAATGTATCGTTTGCAAGCGGCAAGGAATTTGAAGAAACACGCAACAGAATTCTGAAAGGGGTGGTAGACAATGGCGACTGAATTGGGCAAAGCGTATGTGCAAATCGTACCATCCGCACGGGGCATCAGTGATGGGATTGCTAAAGCTGTTGTCCCGGAATCAGCAAAAGCTGGTCATACAGCCGGCGTTAGTTTAGGCTCAAAGTTGGCTAGAGCCGCTTCTGTAGCTATCGCCGCGGCCGGTATCGGAAAAGCTATCGCTGCGTCGATTAGTGAAGGCGGCAAACTGCAGCAATCGATTGGCGGCGTCGAAACGCTGTTCAAATCGTCTGCCGGCACGGTCAAAAAGTATGCGCAGGAAGCGTACCGGACAACTGGCGTGTCCGCTAATACGTATATGGAAAACGTGACGTCGTTTGCCGCATCTCTGGTATCGTCATTAGGCGGCAACACCAAAAAAGCCGCAAAACTGGCCAATGTGGCAATGACGGACATGGGTGATAATGCTAATAAGATGGGCACCGATATGGACTTGATCACGCAGACGTATCAATCGCTTGCACGTGGAAACTATGCGATGCTGGATAACCTTAAGCTGGGCTACGGTGGCACTAAATCCGAAATGGAGCGCTTGATGAAAGATGCAGAAAAGCTTACCGGCGAGCACTATACTGTCGGTGATTTTGCTGATACCGTCAAGGCAATCCATGCGGTTCAAGAACATCTGGGCATTACGGGCACAACCGCCAAAGAAGCGGCGACAACCCTTGAGGGGTCGTTTAACTCGATGAAAGCATCGTTTCAGGATGTCCTTGGCAACTTGTCGGACGGGGAACTTGACATCACGCCATCACTTAATGCGCTGGCGACAACCACGTCTAACTTCCTGTTTAACAACTTCTTGCCAATGGTCGGCAGAATTTTTAAGAATCTGCCCGGCGCGATAGGCACGTTCATTCAGGCGGCCGCTCCCAACGTTAAAAAAGGTATTCAAGGACTGTTTTCAAATCTTGGCATAAAAATCGATTTTTCGAGCATTACGTCAAGTTTTTCAAAAATCACAACGGCAATTCAGCAGGTTGTCAATACGATCAAGAATAGCTTTTCGCATTTGAATTTCAGCGGATTACAGTCGCTTGCCAATGCGATTCTGCCGGCGGTTTCAGCCGGTTTTTCTTCATTTGCTTCAGTCGCAGGTCCTGCTATCAGCGGAGTGGTCAAATCGTTCTCGTCACTGTGGAATGCGGCTCAACCGTTAGTCAGCGTGATTGCCGGTGCGCTTAAACCGGCATTTCAGGTTTTAGGTGCATTCCTGGGCGGTGTGTTCAAGGGTGTTTTGAGTACAATTAAATTTGCTTTTGACGCACTTAAGGTTGTTATTCTGGTCATCACGCCGATTGTTAAAGTAATCGTTAGTGAGTTCAAAGCATTTTCGCCAGTTATTACAATGTTGGCAAGTTTTATCGGCGAACTGATTGGAACTTTTGGAAGCCTTGGAGCGGCCGGAAACGTGATGAAGTCGCTCGTCAGCGGAGCGTGGAACGGCATTAAATCGGCTGTTTCGATTGCCGGCGGTGGCATAAAAGGTGTAGTCAACGCTGTCAAGTCTGCCTGGAACGCGCTGGGCAGAGTAGGGTCGTGGCTTAAAAATGCAGTATCCGGAGCATGGCATGGACTGGGCAGTGCAGTATCTAGCGTGTCAGGCGGTGTACGCGGAGCCGTCAGTGGCGCTAAGGCAGCATTTAGCGCATTCGGCCGTGGTGTCTCCAACGTGTCTGGCGGCGTCAAGGGTGTTTTGGGCGGTGTTAGGTCTGCATTTAACGGATTGCGGAACATCAATTTATGGCATGCCGGTGCAGCTATCATGAACGGTTTTCTTCATGGCCTTAAATCCGCCTGGGGCGCCGTAAAACATTTCGTAAGTGGTATTGCGGGTTGGATTAAGAGACATAAAGGACCTATCAGTTACGACCGTAAGCTTTTGATTCCTGCTGGTAATGCTATCATGGCAGGTCTTAACCAAGGTTTATCTCAAAGCTTTGGTGATGTCCAAAAAAACATTTTTGGCATGAACGACTTTTTAGCTTCTAGTTTTTCTAGTGGCTACACCGTCGACGTGGGTATGCAGAGCAATCTCTCCAGCGCTAATGCAAGCTCTATGTCTGATATGCTTGAGTATCAACGCTTGATGCTTAAATCCATCGATAGCTTAGCTGACAGACCTATCCAAAGCACTGCTATCGTAGACGGTTCTAGCTTTAACAAGGTGAACACGATATATCAGTCGGCAGAGAGCGCTAAGCGTCAAAAAAATGCAGAGAGGGGGTTGGCGCTAGATGTACGATTCTAACTATGGTGTAGACTTCAACGGTCATCACAGTAGTGAGTTTGGCCTGATTGCTCTGGAAGGCAAGAAAGTGGGGATGCCAGCTAAAAATAAAATTTTAGTTGAAATCCCTTTTTCTAACTCAAAAATTGACTTATCTAACATCTACGGTGGCCCATACTTCGAAGAACGCACGTATACTCAAGTTTTCCACTTGCAAGTAGACCAGTATGACAAAGAAGGGCTTTACATCCTATGGACTAAGATAGTCAACTGGCTGATGGGTACCAAGAGCAAGTCACCGCTATATGATGATGTCATGCATAGCTACTACTACTTAGCTGAAGTACAGAAAGCTCCCACTTTTGACGAAATGCTTCATTGGGGAACTTTAACAGTTGAATGGCAGTGCTATCCGTTTAGAATTGCTGCTTTAGCAGAAGGCAACGACATTTGGGATACCTTTTGCTTTGATTTGGATGTCGCTCAAGATGTTTCTTTTGATGTAACTAATAGTTTGGATGTAGTACTAATCAACAATGGTGCAACACAGGTGAATATAACTGTTAAAGCATCAGCACCTATGACAATTGGAGATACCAGTGTATCGGCTGGGATTACCAAGGATGCAATTCCACTGCCAGTAGGTAATACTGACTTTAAAATTATAGGGACTGGTCACATCGAGTTTATCTTTTACAAGGAGTTGATTTAGTATGTATCGAGTTTTTTTAATAAATGCTAAAAATCAACGTTTTGAGATACATGGCTTTAAGTCAAAGCTTATCAACGCCAAGATAACCAAAGCAGTCAATAGCGTCGATAAATTTGAGTTTACTTGCTTACCGGATAACTTAGCTTATACAGATAGCAAGCCATTTGTAACACGTATTGAAGTGTGGTCGGATAATCTGCTTTTTAAGGGGCGGGTTTTATCTTCTGCAAATGAAATGACAATGGAAGGTAAATTGCAATGTGAAGTAACTTGTGAAAGCGAGCTGGCTTATTTGCATGACTCATATCAGAACTATGGCAAATGGCAAAATATTAGTCCAGCTGATTTTTTTAGTCGAATTGTGGAAGTCCATAATAGTCAAGTTGAGTCGTATAAACGTTTTAAGATAGGGCGCTGTGATGTTAAAGATCCTAATAATTCGATTTATAGGTATACCGCTGATGAAACAAGTACTTACGATACCCTTGAAGATAAGTTAATTAAGCGTCTAGGCGGTGAATTACGTCTGAGATATGAATCAGACGGGACTTATATTGACTATGTAAATACTATTGGTAAATTAGGTAATCAAATCATTGGATTATCGAAGAATTTACGCTCATTAAAGCAATCGATTAATCCAGAAGACATTATCACAGTTTTAAAACCACTTGGGAAAACAATCGAAACACCAAGCGACCAAGCAAACGATCAAACCGACAGTGATGCAAGTAAGCCACGGCTGACAATTGAGAGTGTAAATAGTGGTTCAAAATGGCTACGAGATGAAAAGAAGATCGCTGAATTTGGCATTCAAGCGGGTGCTGAAACTTGGGATGATGTAACTGAGGCAAGTAATCTGCTAAGAAAAGGTAAAGAGTTCCTAGCCAGTCAAAGCACGGCTAAAGTTCAATATCAATTGTCAGCGGTTGATTTAGCTTTAATTGATAAGACAGTTGATGAGTTTACATGTGGCAATTACTATCGTGTTTACAACCCACTAATGGGAATCGATGAGAACCTGAGAGTTGTCGGACAAAGCCTAGATTTAGTAGATGTAGCTAACTCAAGCTTAACGATAGGTGACCGTTTCTTGAGTCAAGAAGAATTATCTTACCAGAGACGCAAAGAAGTTGAAGAAACGATGGCTAAGCGTGCTGAAGTCATGGCTTTAGCTAAGAATTACGATTCTTTAAAAAAAGAAAATGCGCTTTTTGAAGATAATCTAAAGAAGTTACAAGTAGAAGTAACCAATTTAAAGCCTGCGGTAGTAGGCAAAATAATCGATGTATCTGAGTTGCAAGGAGTCATAGACTGGTCGCAAGTGCTAGCTCAAAACGTAGCTTTAAGTATCATCCGAGTACAAGGTGGTTCTAGTCATCAAGACTTAAAGTACATGGAAAATCTTCAAAAGTGCATTGAAGCAGGTGGTAAGTACGCAGTCCACGCTTACTTTAGGGCTGACACTACATCGGAAGCGCAACGAGAAGCACAAGACTTCTATGATCGCACGCAAGCAGTAGTAGCCGGCAAGCAACAACCTGTTTTCTATGCAATTGATATCGAAAGCGTTGAAATGGGTGGTGATGCCAGTCTGATGCGTGGTGGCGTTGAAGCATATATGAGCAAGCTAAACTCACTTGGCATACCTGACCAAAAGATAGTTCTATACATCGCTAATCACTTGTATAGTGACTTGAACTTAAATGTTGCTAGAGCTGGCGCTATATGGATACCTTCATATGGCACTAACGACGGCACTATAGAAGGGAGCTTAAAACCAACTCATCCTTACGACTTATGGCAGTATACAAGCAGAGGTCAGATAGCTGGTATCACAGGCTATGTCGATATGAGTACCGAGCCTAGCTCTCGCTTTAGAAATAATTTTTTATAGGAGGAATTTATATTGGTAGTTGAGTATAGAGACGGAACACCGTTTACTGGCGATAATCACACGCCGACGGAATTAGCTAATGCAATCAGGACCAAGAAGAATGGAAAGGACGTGCGTGAACCTATCGCACAGCTTGCAGACAAGCTTGACAGCGCAATCAAAGGGCGAAACATTGGAAACGTCGTAGCAACGCCGACGAAGGTTTTCGCTAACCTTTCAGCGCTTCAATCAGCTTATCCCAATGGTGCTGATGGGGTGATGGTTACGACGGATAATGGCCACAAATATTTTTGGGAAGATACTTCGTGGATTGACGGCGGAGTTTATCAAGCATCATCAAGTACAACAGATGGTGTTAAAGCTCAAACGTCATATCTTTTTCCAGATTTTGCTCATGGAAGTAGTATATCTATTTCTCAAAAATTAAGTGAGTATACATTTAATTTCACTGGTAATAGATATATCGGTATTTACAATGACGATTCACAAAGATATGTAAAAAATATATATATTCAAGTTGACAAAACATTAAAATTAACTGAATCTAGTGCACTTGTTTATAATGCCACTACCAATAGTGTTACTGTTCAAGCGTGGACTAGCAATAAATTTCCTAATAACTTAATAATCTTAGCATTAAATTATTATGGTACTTTATATGGTCAGTGGGCAGCTTTCTTCGATCGAACGCCTGAATCAATTAAAAGTACAGCTGGTTTATTTGAAGCATTTCCGCTAGTTGGAAATAATATTGAAATTATGCGTGGTGATGATGGACAACATCTTAATGTTAAATTTATAGTAAAAAACACAGCTAAAAATTTCTCTATCTTGAATACTAATTCAATTGGTAGTGTAACTGATACAGGTATTGCAGATGGGACAATTTATACGCTATATAACTTTGATTATTTAATTTTTAATTTTGATTCAAATGCAATTGAAAAATATCCTTATGATGATTATACAAAGTATGTTCTTAATAAAAGTAAGCATAAAATTCTAATCTATAACTATTACGGATATGCATATGGTGATTGGGCTAAGTATCAATTACAAAAGCAACAAATTGATAACATACAAAATACAGTTAGTTTATTATCGAATGGTATTCCACCAAAGTATTATTTTGATAATAATTATTTACAAAATAAAATTAAAGAAATCAATGATATTAACTCTTTTATTAACGGAGTTAGTTTTTTCTTCATTACAGATCCACACTTTTATAGCAATGCTGGTAATTCAGATAAATTAATTAACTATATTCAAGGAAAAACAGGTATCGAACTCACTTTACATGGTGGAGATATGATACGTGCGTACGGTTCAATTGATGATATAAAAACTGATGTAGCATCATGGAATTTTTGGAAAGAACATGCAAGCAAAATAGTACTTGCAGTATCAGGTAACCACGATTTCACCATAAAAAAATCTGACCACGAAGTTACAGGATATACTTTATCTGATGGTTATAAATACAATGCAATTACACGACACGAAGAAACTTTACCAAATATTGTGCTTGCTGGAGCTGGTAAAAATTACTGGTATGCTGATAATAAACAACAAAAAACCCGTTTTATAGGGTTAGATGTATTTGAAATGCGTAATGGTAATGCGAAAATGGGATGGGAAGATAACTATGGCGCTAAAACTGAACAACTTAAGTGGCTTGTTAATACAGCACTCAAAGTAGAAGACGATTGGAAAATTGTTATAATGCAGCATTGTCCAATTGATCCTAATATGGAAGGCGTAACACCACAAGTTAATCCAGTTTGGAATATTTTGTCTGCATATCAGAATAAAAATAAAGTAACAATTACAAATATTGTTGATGATACAACTTCATTTGATGTCGATTTCACACAAAGCAAAGGTAAAATTATACTTGATTTATCTGGTCACCAACATGTAGATAATGAAACGTATAATAATGGTATTTTGTCAATTAACACGTTGTGTGATGCGTATTATAACGACGATCCTAATTACACTAAAAATAGAACTATTGGTACTATTAATGAACAAGCATTTGATGTTGTATCAATTGATTATGATAGCGAAATTATATATTGTGTTCGTATTGGTGCAGGTGCATCTGAGATAAGGAAATATAATTTCAATGGACAACAATTAAAATAATTTCAAGCGGTGGGTGGGTAGGATAATAAGATTGAGGTGATATTTTGATTCATGGATTATGGGGGTTAAGCTGGGGTGAAATTCTCAGTTTGGTGACGCTCATCGGCGGGTTGATCACACTTGGGTCCAAACTGTTCAAGAGTGGGATTGCCAATGTTCTGGCCCCACTTAGGTCGTCACTCGATGAGCTTAATGTTAATCTAAAGAAATTGAATGGGAATTTCCACAGGCAGGAATCGGAAATCGAAAAAATCAATGAGGATCTCAGACATCATGAACTGCAGCTGCAGGAGCACGATTTGGAAATTAAGAATCTTAAGGAGGATACTAATCATGGGAGATAAAATTAAGAAAGCATTGTACAACGCAGATGGTACGCTGAATCGGGGGACGGTAGTCGGGCTAGTGTCGGCGCTGCTGCTTCTTGCTCAGCAGATTGCCGGGATTTTTGGACTGGATTTGACAGGACAGATGTCTGCGGTGCAGGACTGTGTAAATACAGTGCTGACAATCTTGACAGTTCTTGGCGTCATGTCGTTTCCGAAAGGTGGTGAATCTTCTGATGGTAAAAATCAATAAGGTTGTTGTTGCAAGTCTCGCAGTTGCGGGGCTTTTTTTATGCAGTCAAAACGTCTATGCAAGCAGGGCACAGGGGACGGATTTATCACGGTATCAAGGGTATACAGCCGTTAAAGGTCAGGCCAGTGACGAGTTCGCCATCTCACAAATCGGCGGCATCAACGCTAACGGAATCTATACTCAAAATACCTACCAGTCACAAGTTGCTACCGGCATCGCGCAAGGGCTAAGGATGCACACGTACATTTGGTATCAAATCGGCTCTGACAAGCAAGCCGCTAAGCAGTGCATGGACTACTTCCTGCCACGGGTCCAGACGCCTAAGCGGTCAATTGTAGCGCTAGACTACGAGGACGGAGCCTCAGCAAGCGTGGCAGCCAACACAGACGCGATTTTGTATGGTATGCGACGTATATCTGATGCAGGCTACACACCAGTGTACTATTCATACAAGCCATATACACTAGCACATGTCGATTACAAGCGGATTTTAGCTGAGTTCCCTAACTCGTTGTGGATTGCCGCCTACAAGGACTACAGTGTCACCACTACACCGGACTATGCTTACTTCCCATCACTCGATGGCGTTGCCGAATGGCAATTCACTAGCATGTATAAAGCGGGCGGATTAGATGGTAACGTTGACTTGTTGGGCATAACTCAAAATGGATACCGCGGTGCAGCAACCAAGCCGGTCAGCAAACCACAGGCGGTAAAACAGGGGATTGTGGCCGACAATACGGCTAAATCTGATATCAAACCTGGTTTTACTGTTAAGGTTAACTTTAGCGCCCGCAATTGGGCGAGTGGGCAAATGATTCCTGCTTGGGTTAAAGGGAAATCATACAAAGTACAACAGACAAGTGGTGACAGGGTGCTGTTGTCTGGGATCATGAGTTGGATCAAGCGCAAGGATGTTGAGATTCTGCAAACCACAAAGCAGGCAACGCAGACAGACGGCTCTTATGTTGTTAAGCCTGGTGATTCGTGGTGGAGTATCTCAGCTAAGTATGGATTGTCTATGTATACGTTGGCTAGTCGCAACGGCAAGACGATTTACAGCGTTATACACCCAGGCGACAGATTGACAGTCAGCGCTCAGACGTCGCATGTTTACACGGTCAAATCAGGTGATACGCTATCAGCCATTGCCAACCGATTGGGTACATCGGTAGATGCATTGGCCGCACGTAATAACATCAGCAACCCTAACCGCATCTATGCAGGTCAACGGTTGGTATACTGACAATTTTTTTGGTATAATATAGCCACAATCGTATATAGCTTCGTAATCCCCCGTGCCGAACGGGGGATATTTTTTATGCAAAAATATTTTAAATGATCATTTTTGAAATGGGCAAGGCGATTATCTGAAATGCGAGAATTTTGTAAAATGGGCAGATAATAAAAAAAGAATGGGCAATAAATGGGCAAAAAAATTCCATTTAAGCGGATATAAGTATCACTTAAATGGAATGAAGATTCTTTAGAAACTGCGATAAATCAAGCAAATGCTGATTTATTAAGCTTTGTTAATTTACACTAAGCCTTCATGACGGAAAACCATGTTTTGGACGGATTGTCGGATTCCAATCAACTTAATTTGTTTGATGATTTCTGATATATCAACGTTTTTAAAGATTAGGTAAATTTAATAAATGGGATGTCTATTTTTCAAATGGGCAACAAATGGGCAAAAATTTTGAGCGATACTGTAACAGGTATCGCTTTTTTATCACAGAAAATTATCAATTTGAGCTATCTTAGCTTCAAAGTCTTGACGTGCCTTTTTAGTCACGTGCATATAGATTTTTTCTGTGATGTTTGTGTCAGCATGCCCAATGCGATCTTTGATCACACGTAAAGGAACATCCATATCAGCAAGTACCGAAACATGTGTATGTCTGAAATAGTGTGTAGTAACATCTTTATCTATTTTCTGACGTTCAATTATGCGCTTTAGCATAGTATTTGCGTTGTTGATGTTGAGTGGCTTTTGATCAGCAAAATGGGGCGCTGATGGATTATAAGCAAACAGTAATGCATCTAGATCTTTGTTACACATATGTCTTTCAACGATCTTTGTAGCTTCAGGGGATAAGATTATTTTACGCATCCCTGCAAAAGTCTTAGTAGAATCTGATAGATAGTAACGTGATGGAGAACTCAAGAAAACAAGTGAATGGTTAATATCAAGATAAGTTTTACCGTTTTCTTTGATCACGTCTTGAACACGTAAGCCAGACGCCTCGCCAAAGCGCATGCCAGTCAAGTATTGCAGCTTGAAGACATCAGCATAGTGATCTGCACCATTTATCAAACAATCGTCAATTATCTTTCTATACTCATCTTGCGTCAAATACTTATTTTCTATTTGATTTCTTTTACGAGCATTTTCATTTTTCCATTCGATCTTGACCTTTTTGATATTATTATCTTTTAAATATCCATATGTTACAGCAAAATCAAACAAGACAGACACTTTATTTTTTATAGCTCGAACAGTTCCATTTGTCAGATCTCGTTCGTTGTTATATAACATGTCGTTGAAGTAACGATTTAGACTTCGTTGTGAAATATTGCTTATGATAGTGTCATGACCAAAATCATCGACAAATTTTTTGATAAACAATGCACCATTTTTATAAGTGCTAGGTTGGACCCGCTTTTGATACTGCTCTAAAAAGGCAGTTGACACTTGCGAAAGTGTTGCGGTTTGAACAAATTCACTTTCTTCAGCTAATGCCTTATTGATCTTGCGCTCTAATTCTTGTGTAGCTGCTTTTACTACTTGCGGTGTTTTCTTTCCATACGTTACAGAAACCTTGCGATATTTCCCAGTCAAAGTTGATTTGTAACGCTCGACAAAGCAGTATCGCTTTTCAAGTTTTCCATTGACTAGAACCTCTCTGTTCTCGATCCACATAATTATATCTCTCCTTTTACGAATGTGCGTTCTTTTTCAGGTATTTTAAAACCCGCCACTAGGACGGGTAGAATAATTGCTAAATTATTTGTTGCTGTTTTGCTTTTCGTCTACAACTTTTTCTGTTGTATTAACATTAACTGTTTCGTTGACCGTTATATTTGCTGAATTAGCTGG
>Ga0256405_10011907_pt1 | contig 10935 bp, 8 predicted proteins | sample RumenRJG_02DNA_FD_189096 | JGI IMG/M metagenome (GOLD analysis project Ga0256405, IMG submission 189096) | Bovine rumen microbial communities from Lethbridge, Alberta, Canada - RJG_02 | ecosystem: Host-associated > Mammals > Digestive system > Stomach > Rumen | place: Canada: Alberta | collected... | reverse complement strand
CGATGTACGTTTCTTGCAGACGTATATTGACAATGCTGCGCTTTTGCAGGTAAACTACGGATGGTGGACTACACAGTTCACAAAGGCAGGTAATCTTACTCCTACCGCCCCCGACGGAACTGCGACATTTACCGTGAAATCAAGAAAGACACAGGCCGCTCCGCTTATGGATATTCGTTCGCGCCTTGGCGATTCTATGCCGCTTGATAACGATGGTGTTGCTTTCTATAGCGCAACAATTCCCGACTTCATTGCAGCCGGTATCGTTGAAAAGGCAACCGAGCGTTATTACAAGGAGCAGCAGTTCGAGGAATTTGGCAATGACCGCGACATCGTAGCAGCATGGACTGACGAAGTTCAGACACGTTACGACTCCGCTAATGCTACCCTTACCTATATGGGCGCACAGCTTGAGTCAACTGGACAGATTTACTACAACGCAGGTCGTGGCGCACACATGCCGCTTTATAAGGCCGCTATCCCCAACGAGAACTTTAAGACCGCTGGCACAAAGGTGTGGACTGACACAACGGCTAACCTTATTGACCAAATGGCCAAGATTGAGGATGACTTCCGCAACGCTACTGGTTTCAACGGTGCTATGGTGTGGAAGATTCCCGTTCAGATGTTCCGTGATGTAGTAAAGACAAATGCACAGGTAAAGCAGTGGATTGTCGATAGCCGTAAGATTAACAACGAGGCTATCACAAGCGATTTCGTCTATGATGATGCAACCGTTATCCGCTATCTTGCCCTTAACGACACTATTTCGCCCATCGAGCTTGTTGTAGATAAGGTGCGTAACCTTACAACATCGAGCGACACAATGGTGAATGGTTGGAAGGCAAATGTTGCCGTGCTTTGTCCCGCAGGTTATGTCGGTGAGGTCGAGTTTACAGACCAGTTGGAGCAGAAGTTGTTTGCTAACTACGGTTCGAGCATTGTTCAGAAGAACTACGCTTCTCTTGCCGACGGTCTTATGCACCTTGTCACAACGACATTGAACAATGGAAACTACAAAGAGTGGCATACCGACCTTATCATGTCGGCAGTTCCCGCCCTGACCGAGTTCCCGTATCATGTTATCGTTGACACGACCACGGCAGACACTTAAAAGACCCAAACCGAAGCCATAAATATATTTCAACCATAAGTAAGTAAAGTGCAATAGTCATGGAGAATAACGAGAATTTCAATGTGTTTGAATACCTTGAGGGGCTTACGGGTTTTGTTTTCGACAAGACCGTCATTAAGCGTATCGCGCTTGAGCGTGGTGTCTATGGGTTAGAATCATTTGCCGATATATCACAAGAGCAGAAAGACTTGTGTAAGGCTGACTTGCTCTACACGGCATATTGTTCGCCCGATGTTATCGCTTCGTCGACACTATCTCATGGTAGCTTCTCAAAGACGATAGGTAGCCAGACGAATCAACAGAAAGACAAGTTGTTAGACATGGCACTTGCACTTTACCGAAAGTGGGATGATGATATGGCAGAGGAGATAGAGAACAATACGGGCGATTTACGTTGGCTTGATTGTATGTAGATAAAGTAAAAAGTTATGGCGCATATAGATAGAGATGAATTAGAGCTTTACCCATTCGACGGTACTTTCTATCGTATAGAAAACGATGATGACGCACCGTTAGATGAGCAGGAGGCCGTTGAGCGCATAGTTTACCAAACAAAATGCGACATCATGGAGGCTTCCCATAGCAGATTGGGTAACTTTACGGCTGCGGCCTACGCTGTTCATTTCCCCATCGAAAAGACGGAAGATTTCGTTCTTCCTACGCGCGGTGACTTGTTTCGGGCGAATATGTACGGAACGCTTGTCTACGGCAAAGTGTATGGTGTATTCCCAAGTCAGTTACACGGGTGTACGTGCTACATAGATGTGACGGATGTATAAGATATATGGCAAGCAGTTATTTCCATAATCCGACGGTGAGATACTTTGGCAACAATGTGTTGAACAAAGCAATCAACGAATACCTTGACAATCTACTTGAAAAAGGGTATAAGATTATGGTAGATGCGGCAAGACGTGTGGAAGTCAATTCCGACACGAACAACATGGCCGACGCATGGGCTGTTGCCGTTTACTTTAAGGGAAAACGCGGTCAAAGGACAAGATACTTAGATCCGACACCAGATTCCACGGCGATACATAAAGGGTGGAAGAAACACAACATACAAGCAGGAACGGGCAGGGGTTATCTAAGAACATTCTTTAATAACTTTAGGCCGTCAACGGATAAAATCAGCCTTATCATTGTAAATGTCATTTACTACACGTCGATACTTGAACAAGGAAAGCATACGGACAATGGTAGGAAGTATAAGATAATTAGTCAGATAGACGTAGGCATGAACGCCCTTGCGAAAGAACTTGGCGCATCGTTAGTCGGTATAGGAATAAACAGAGGAAGAATATCGTAATGATAACGTATAAAGAAGTATTCAGCGTATCAAAGTTAGAGGCTTATTTGTATAGCCTTATATACAAGAATGTGAGTGACCATGTTTTTGCAGGAACGCTTGGTGACACAATCAAGGAATCTTGGAACGACATGGTGCTTATAGATTGTGTAAGGTTAGATGATAAAGACGCTCTCGCTAACGGTATCGTTAATATATATCTTTATGCAAGACCGAAAGGTGATGGGTCTAAGAATGTAACGTTGATGTCGAGTTTGGAGAGAAAATTAAACACGGCACTAAAGAATGCGGAACAAGACGAGCATTTCATCATCAATCGTAATTCGTTCTATCAAGACTACGATTCCAATAGAAAATGGCATTTCAATGTTATTGTCCTCAATGTAACGGTTATATAAAAAATAGGAAACAAAAAAAAGAAAAATAGAGAATAAAAATTATGGCAGTTGTAAATTATAATCAGAGTAACGCGGTTGTGTTCAAGAATGCAACTGGTATGACAATCACTCCGTATGTCCGCAATCAGTCTACTGGTGCTTGGGAGCTTGGCGAAAACGAGTATGACATCTCCGAAATCATGGCAGACACCGTGAGTATCGAGCCAGAAGATAACGAAGTCAACTCGATTGACGCAGAGTTCCGTGACACTCCGCTTATCCAGTCAATTTCGCTTGGTGCGGTGAACTTCACTTGCACATGTATCGACATGCAGAATGGCATCATGAAGAATATCTTTGGCTGGGAAGAGGCTAACGATAGCGTATTTGCGCCGACATCGTACAAAGAGATGTTCGCAGCCATTAAGGTGACGTTTGCCGACGCACCCACAATCGCATTGCCTTTCGTTCAGATGAATAGTAAGGCTGTTATCTCGACCTTAAAGACGGGAACGGCACAGGGTACTATCAGCGGTACGGCTAACCTCGGTTCTATCACCATTAGTAATTCCGCTAAGAACACCACATGGGCATTCATCAAGAGGGGTACTACGTTTACGATGGATGCAGTAGCTTCGGCTTAATATGAAACACTTTTCTAATTCATAAGTTCATCGGAAGATGGATCATCTATTCGAGCGAGGGGATAGGGTGGTGAAAGCCCCTTATCTCCTTTCTTAATTCAAATCGTTATCACAAGTAATCTAAATAGTAAAAACAATGGAAGAAAAGAAACAAAGAAAAATCACGAAAGTAAAGATGTCTGCGGAAAGGGCAAAACAAATTGCAAAGACAAAAGAAACGGCAAAAGCGTCAATAGAGGCACAAGAGCGTCTTGCCGAAATTCTCACGGATTCACCTCATCTTGTTTCGCTTAATGGTACGGAATGGGAGGTCAACGCACTAAGGATGGGTACACAATGGCTTATTGCCAAAAAGTGCATAGAAGTCCATAAATCCGATTCCAATTCATTCGGTGATGTCATCAAGTCTTTTTCTACGAGCATACCGGCGGTACTTGAAGTTATCACTTTAGCATTATTGAACGATAAAGACTTAATTTTTGAAGATGGTTGCGATGGTGGTGCTTATAGTGAGTTGTTTAAGAAAACATACGATACTTTAAAATGGCAGTGCAAGGTAGAGGAATTTGCGCCAATATTGCTTGAAACGCTACAATTACTTGACGTGGATTTTTTTTACTCGGCTCTGGGTATGCTCCAGATATTCAGAGCGAGCGTGACCGAGAAGAAGAGGGAGAGGAAGAGGACAGCCGTACCGAAACAATCTATGCAGTAAGCGAAATAGGCGACATGGTTGACTTCTTAAAAGCCTTTCCTTTTGTCACTATGGAAGATTATAAGTGGAAACTTAGCGTACCGATGATTCGTCTTATGGCTATTGATAATACACATATCAATTACTTGTCGGAAAAACAAGTCGCCATGAAGAATACAAAGGTGGTTGACGGAAACGACGAGAAATCAATTAAGAACGACTTTGGAATGGTTGTCTTAGGTAGTGACCACAAAGATGGAGAAAGTGGCTTAGAAAGCGATTAAACAATAAAATAGACAATAAAAAGATAGAGGAACAGATATATGCCAACAGGAGCAGGAACAACGGGCAGCGAATATGGTCTTGAAATGGTAATCAGTAATGATTTCCTGACAAAGATAACCGACGCTGACAATAAATTGCAAAAACTTGCCAATACATCGAGAACTACGGCGAACACGATAATAGCCCAATTTCAAAGAATGGGTACTGAGGGTGTTGACACATTTATCAATAAGCTAAGAGTGGCAACAGAAACGCTTGGTGCTATGGGTGGAAAGAAGCTGAATATCAATATCGGCAATGTGACAAGTTCCGCAGACGGTATTGTCAAAGTAGCACAGGCTATGGGGCAGATGACACGTTCAAGCGCGGAATATCACAAGATGATGCAAGACTCTTTGACTGGTCGAGATGTTCAACAATGGCAAAATCTTGCCAATCAGATTCGCCAAAATAACGAAAGGATAAAAGAGCTTACACAATCTACCAAAGCCTACGAACAAGAAATGGCTAATATCCGTAGCGGAAAGGGTGGTTTTGTGCAAGCTGGCGCGAAAGAAGAATATCAAAACAACCTTAACACTATTGCCGCTTTAAAGCAAAAGAATGCTGAATTGGTTGTAGAACAGCAACAGATTGTCAAGAATAATCAGCTTATCAAAGAAGAACAGACGTTGCAAAAGCAATTAGCAGACCTCGCTCAAGGCAAAGCGTCAATGGGAGAGATGAGAAAGCGTGCCGAGTACGAGCAACTTGTAAACGCTTACAAGACGGGTACAAGCGAATTGCAAAAGCAAGCCAAAGCAGAAGATGAAGCCGCAAAAGCCGCGGCAAAAGCAGTAAAAGAACAAGAAAAGGCGAATAAAGAAGCTGAGAGGGCTGCAAAGTCCATGCAAAAGCAAGCCGACATCATATCAAAGATGGGTAAGGCACAACAAGAGAAATACCTTTCTTCTTTCAGCGGTGCAATGGGCTATTCAAGTCGCACGAATACAGTAAATCAAGAAATTCAAGCAATAAAATATCTTGAAGCGGCACGCAATAATCTTTCTCAAAGCGATAAGAATTACCAAAAGAATCTTCGTGAACTAAACGCTGAAATCCTACGTCATAAAGAAAGCATTGACAAAGCACGTCAAGGTGCAAGCAGACTTGAAGAAAATCACAGACGTTTGATGAATACTTCCGAACAACTTGGAAGAAGATTAGCACTTTTGTTCAGTGTGTCAGCTATCACGGGCTATATGAAGAAACTTGTACAAGTGCGTGGTGAACTTGAATTGCAACAAGTAGCTTTACAATCCATCTTGCGTGATAAAGAAAAGGCTAATGAGGTGTGGGCGCAGATACAACAGCTTGCACTACAATCACCTTTCACGTTGATGCAATTAACGGCATACACAAAACAATTAGCCGCATATCAAGTAGAATCGGATAGGCTTGTTGAAACGACAAAACGTCTGGCTGATGTGTCGGCAGGTCTTGGTGTCGATATGGGTCGTATCATCCTTGCATTTGGTCAGGTAAAAGCCGCCAACTACTTGCGTTCTGCGGAGGTAAGACAATTCACAGAAGCGGGAATCAATATGCTTGGTGAACTATCTAAGCTATATACCGAGTTAGAGGGCAAGATGGTGAGTGTCGGCGATGTGCAAGAGCGCATACAAAAGCGTATGGTGTCGTTTGGCGATGTAGAGGAGGTGTTCAAACGCTTAACATCGGCAGGTGGTATGTTCTACAATATGCAAGAAAAGCAATCCGAAACGTTACGTGGTATGGTAGCCAAACTAACCGACGCTTATGACATTATGTTGAACCAAATCGGTGAAGCTAACGAGGGTGCATTAAAAGGCTTAGTACAAATGGCTATCGACTTAGTGCAAAACTGGCGAAAGTTCGGTGATGTTGCCGTTCCTATCATTGAAACGCTAATCGCGAGATTTCTTATCATAAAGGCTGGTGTTGCCGCTGCATTTGCCGTAAGCACTATTCAAGTGTTTATCAAAAACATGCAAGCACTAATCGCCTTGTTGAAAGATGTAAAATTTACAATGGATGGTATAAAAACGGCATCAAGCCTTGCGTTTACCGCAGTCGGTGGATGGGCAGGTGTAGTTACTATTATTGCGTCTATCACTCTTGCCGTTTATGGTCTTATACAAGCATTTTCAGACGCTGACAAAGAAGCAGAACAACTTAATAATATATTCTTTGAGCAACAGGCCGCAGCGGATAAGTCAATACAAAACTACGAGAACCTTGTCAAGGTTGTACGTGACGGCACAAAATCGTACAAGGAACAACATGACGCAATGGAAGAACTAAAGCGTACATACGGTGATATTGTTCCTGCCGAATATCTTGAAATTAAGAACATTCAAGACATCAAGTTTAACTACCACGGTGCTACCGACGCTATACGTGAATACTATAACGAATTATCAAAGAAAAAGCAGATAGAATTAGTCACGGGAGAAGAGGGTAAAGATGCGTCACAAGCCGCAAATAACTACATCGCTTCCGTTATGTATGCCATTAAAGACTTAGACAAATCCGTTGCAGCAGCCGTTGATAAATCGGAAATAAGACAAGTTGTAGCGCAACTACAAAAAGACATACAAGAGGGAACGGTCACTTCTTTAGGACAAGCAACAAAACAGATGCAGAAATACTTGTACGACTTAACAGGAAACCTCCGTGTCGCGCAAGGTGCTGCTACATATCTTGGAAACGCTTTCTTGTCGGATAGCGCACATAAGAATCTTGAAGATTTATTCAATATCACTACGGCACTAAGAGATAGGCTTAAAGAGATTGAGGATGGTAACTACATGGGCAACATCCCGACGCAAGCTACAAAGGCTCTGAACGCAACACGCGAGGCTTTTGAAAAGTATTCAACGTCTATCAAGGAATCTTTTTCCACTATCTTCAGTGATGACGCTACAAAACAACAAGTAGATGCGGCAAAGAAACAAGTCGAGGCGTTGTTTAAGGAGATGGGTAAGGAAATGCCCGACTGGACTAAGGCAATGACGGATGAGATTTATCGGATGCAGAATATAAAAGTCACATTCGATAAGGCACTTTTGGAAAAAGAAGCAAAAATGGTGTCAGACCTATTGTCTAAAGTTCCCGAAAGTGGTCGCTCTACTATCAAGAAAGCCTTCGAGGATATTCAAAATCAAATGAACGCCCTTGATCCGTCACCCGTACAAAGGTCTGTCAATATGGCTATCATGTCGTTTATTGCACTAAACGATGTAGCGTTTAAGGGAATGGCTAAATTGTCAATGCAAGCCGGTGAAAGCGCAGAAACTTACTTTAAGCGCATCAAAGAGGGTGCAAAGACGACGGCACAAACGATAAAAGAATTGACAGGTATCTTAGCTATGGGCTACCTACCACCTTGGCAGACGCAACAGGTAAACAAAGACCTTGAAGCTGCAAAGCAACAAAAGAAACTCGAAGATTATATTGCAACACTTGAAAAGAGCCTTACGGTTGAAAAGCAAAAAAAATCTGGTAGCGGAGGTAAGAAAGGTGAAGACCCGAATCAAAAAGAACTACAGGCACTTAAAGAGCGTGTAAAACTGCTCAAAGAAGCAAACAAAGAATACGAAAATAACTTAAAGTACTTTGAAAAAGAAAGTGCCGTTGCAAAGACATTAAGCGCATATAAGAACGCTTTCAAACAAGCAGGCATAGCCGACTTCTTAAAACAAGAGTTCTTAGACGAAGATGGTCTTGTAAAAGCACTTGAGCAATTGCCTAACAAAGTAGGTGGAAAGTACCGCGACCAAGCCTTACAATTCATGGCAGACGAAACGGCAAAGATAAAAGTACAATTAGAGATTGATGATTCTAAAAAGGCTTTGGAGAATCTAAAGAAAGACATCGACAAGATGTTTAGCGACTATGATTTATTCAAGTCATTGACGGAAATAGATTTCCCGCCGGAACTTGCGAGCCGTATCTTTGGTGTAGATATAGTAAGTCTTGAAGATTTGAAGAAAAAAATAGAGGAGTTAAAGCCAGAGTTCAAGGGTGAAGATGCAGAAAAGGCTTACGATGACTTCTTGAAAAAACTTGCCGACAAAGAACAAAAAGAGCAGCTTGATAGAATTAAGCGTTACAATGCTTATCTTATCAATGCTATGGCAGAGCGTTCTAAGGTGTATTTGGAAGAAGCGCGTCAATACCAAGAGGTACAAGATGAGATGTCTTATACCGACGAAGAAAGGGAGAGAATACGACGTAAGATTCACGAAGAAACGGCAAGGGAAATTGCTAAAATTGATTGGAAAGACTTGCAAGAAAGTGATTTCTTCATCAACCTCTATGATGACATAAACAATGTGTCACGGGGTGCTATTGAAGAAATGATTGCAAAACTAAGGGATATGCAAGACGAAATGGTAAGGGCTGGAATCCCGATGAAAGACATCCGTGCTATCATGGGGAGAATCAACGACCTTGAAAAAGAACTGCAAAATAGAAATCCCTTTAAGAACTTCACTAAAAATGCCAAGACTGCCGTTACTGGGCTAAAGCAACTCAAAAAACTTGAAGAAGAAAGAAAGCGTCTGCAAGAAGAACAAGATACGACGGAAAGCGACTTAAAGGCATTGGAGAAAGAAGTTGGCCTTAGCAAGCAAGCCTACGAAAATGCCGTAAACAAGTATGGTGTGGATAGCGTACAAGCACAATTAGCAAAACAAACCTATGAAGCATCTGTTAAGTCAGCAGAAGAATTACGGAAGAAGTACGACCAACAAGGTCAAGAATTAGAAGAAAACCGCAAAAAGACACAAGCCATTAGAAAAGCCCAAGAAGATACCGTAAAGGCTCTGAACAAAGTTGGAGAATACGGACAACAAATAATGGGTATCACACAAGATGTTACCGATATGCTTAGTTCTTTCGGTATAGAACTTGATGGTAGGACACAACAGACTTTTGAGGGCATAGGGCAATTCTTTGACGGCTTGTCATCTATCGATGTATCGAAACCTTTCACCGTCATTACAGGCTCTGTAAAGGCCGTTACGGGTCTTGGAAAGGCTATTGGCGGCATATTCGGCATAGGGCAAGGCGACAAGAAAAGGGAACGTGAGATAACGCGCGAAATCGACCTTGTGGAAAAGCTGCAAAAGTACTACGAGGAGTTGAAAGAAAAGATTGAATCCGCTTATTCTTTACAGACCTTTGACAGAGCCAACAAGTTAGCCGAAGAAAATATACAACAAAGAAATGACGCACTCAATAGGGCTATCGAAGCAGAAAGGCGCAAGAAAAAAACAGATGAAAGCCGTATCGAACAATGGCAAGAGGAAATAGCACAAAACAATAAAGAACTTGAAAACCTACAAAAAGAACGCTTACAAGCACTTGGCGGTATGGGTGGTGAATCTACTTATAAAGATGCGGCACAAGGCTTTGTAGACGCTTGGATGAGCGCGTTCCAAGAAACGGGTGACGGGTTGCAGGCGTTGAAAGATAACTTCCAAGACTTCTTGAACGAATGGTTCATCAAACAAGCAACGATGAGAATAGCTGGTCAGATGTTGAAACCTTTGTTTGAGATGATTGATTCCGCAGTAGGTGAAAATTCTTTGTCCGGCAGCGCATTAGTCAGGGAAGAAATTAACGCTATTAAAGAACGTGCCGAAACACTATTCCCAGTGTTGAATGAAAGTTTGAAAGAACTGTTTGAAACAATGGGCATGGTGGGTCAAGGCGACCAAACACTTTCTGGTCTACAAAAAGGAATAGAAGGTGTTTCGGAGTCTACGGCACAAATCATTGAGGCATACTTGAATAGTATTCGTTTCTTTGTAGCCGATACGCACGATAAACTTGCCGCGTTCTTGTCTACTTTTACAAGTAACGAGGTGGCGGTCAATCCTATTCTATCAGAGTTAAGGGCGCAGACCGAACTTATACGCTCCATCAACGACACATTTGGAAGTATTGTTGCAAGGGGTGCATATCGTGAGGGAGGTTCTGCTATCCGCGTTATTATGTAATTTCCGCATGATTTACAATAGTGACAACAACTCGATTGTCTATTTACGATCTCTTTAACGATTTGACAAGGTGTTCGGTTCGTGATGAATAGGACACCTTTTTTGCTTTCCTTGCAAAAAAATGAACTTTTCTTTTGGTAATCCAAAATTGTTTAGTATCTTTGCCACGAAAATTTTCAAATAAGGTAACTAACACTATGGCAAAGATTTTAGAATTATACATGTATCGGTTTGCCTTTAAGAAAACATATACCATTGGCGATATATGGATAGGGCAAAACGGAAGAAAATTATGTGACACTTTGGAAGATAGGGTTCGTGATGTTAATCACAACGGAAAATTCGACAACGGCGAGGAAAAAGTCTTTAAGACTACTGCAATCCTTTGCGGTCGGTATCGCGTGACGATGAATGTTCAATCGCCTACATTTAAGAAGAAAGCGTATTATATGAAGTTCTGTAACG
>Ga0256405_10011906_pt1 | contig 10935 bp, 5 predicted proteins | sample RumenRJG_02DNA_FD_189096 | JGI IMG/M metagenome (GOLD analysis project Ga0256405, IMG submission 189096) | Bovine rumen microbial communities from Lethbridge, Alberta, Canada - RJG_02 | ecosystem: Host-associated > Mammals > Digestive system > Stomach > Rumen | place: Canada: Alberta | collected... | reverse complement strand
GGTTTTACCGATCTCGTCCTAGAAAAATTTAAAACCAAGACCTGCTGTATCCTAGAACTTAAAAAGGCCGAGAGTCTTGATAAATGTTATGATGCCGCACAAGATGCCACAGCACAGATAATCACAAAGAATTATGCCGCAAAATTTATCGGAAAACGCTATAAAAAAGTCTATGGCATCGGTATTGGTTTTGCCAAAAAATCCTGTGAGATTATCTCCCTAGGCAATCTTGCTGAGACTACACAACATTAACATAAGCCGTATTTGAAGAAAATAGCCTTTAATTGTGAGGACAATCTGCCTAATTTCCATAAAAGATGGTGAAAAGCAACCACAAAACAAATGCCCTTACGACACAGGCACTTTTGAAAGTGCCTGTGATTTAAAAACAGTATTATTGCAATTAGAGTTCCTGTTCCCGGTTGACTGCCTTGATAATTTTCCCGAGAATTGCATTCTGCTCCACATTGATTTTCCCGCTGTTGCCGGTAGTAGCATTATCCATCAGCATGCCATAGAAGGTTACAAGCCAGTCCATAAACCATTTTCTGGCATTGTACTGCGGATCATAGGTATCAGGTAACTTAGGATAATCAGTAAGTTCCTCACGAGGAGCAAATACTTCCACACGTTTACCGTTAATGTTAACCTCCCGATCTTTTGAACTAGTACAGACATTAGGATTTTTACCAAGAAAGGAAATAAAGTCATTTAATGCAGTGATGGCAAAACTAGCCTGACGACGGTTTTTCTCGTTCTCATCACCGGTATATTTGGCAATCTCGCGGAATTTAGTCTCGATTACCTTATTGACCTTAAGACGGATTATGGCCTCATCAAACTCATCTAACATCGCCGAATAGGACTGAGCAGGGAAGCAGTAGTAGGAGCCAATATCCGCGCCGTCAGCCTTGGCATGGCAGTTATTACTCCAGGCCTCAATGATGCGTTCCACATAAAAGGAGATAAAATCCTTCTCACTGTTATCAACACCGGCATTCTCGTTACTGCTCTTGGATGGAGTATCAAAGAAAGTATCCGGATCAAGACTGAAATTCAGGTCAAGATCAAGATCCTCCTCAGCATTATCAGTATTGACAATGTTCTGTGTTTTATCCATCTGAATGGAGTTGAATTTCTCCTTATATTTCTCATAGCGTCTTTCGGCATCATCCTTGAGGTAGACGACATCGTCAACACTTAAGGTGAAACTGTCCAATAACTCTGGAAAGCGGGCTCTAAATACTGGATTATCCGAAAATTTCTTAATCTTTTTGAACAGGAGAGTCTTCTTTTTAATCTCTTCATCAAGATTGCCTGAAATATAGAACTTGCTGATGAAATCACAGAGTTTCTCTCTTTCAATCTCAAGTGAGTTGCTTAACTGTCCTAACTTTAGGTTTGGATCGCACAGTGGCTTTAGACAACGTTTGATAAGCCCGATGCCTCCGTCGTTTAGTTTCATGAGTTCGTCAAAGGCAAGTTCAGGATTTGAAAAATGCTTTTTGACAAGAGAGGAATTGATAAATGACTGCCGCATCTTTTTACAAAGTTCCGTATCTTCAATGGCAACCTCACGCCCCTCCTCAAGTTTCATCATGGCCTTCCACTCGATATTGATGTTGCGCAGAAGAAACATGTTATTAAAAGGCGATGATGGAGTCCACTGTTCTACCCACCGTGTAGTCTGGGAGAAGGTGGCCCCAAAATGAGCCAGAAACTGTCCCTCAATAACACTGTCCCAGATCTTGTCAATACTCTTGCCCTGTCCTATCTCAAAGGTACGATCTGATTTGGTTAGAATATAAAAGAGAGCAGTCTTGTCGGCGGTAGTCACGCGCTTGTCAGGAGTTCTTCCGTGTGTGGCCGAAATCCACTCCTCAATAGCAGCAGGCAGTCCCGGGATATTATCGGTAGTGGCATTACATAGGAGGAGACTTGTCAGTTCCCGCTCATCAGAATAGCGGCGGAAAAGATATGAGACTTTGCCTCTTCTGAAGAACTGCTCTACAGGAGAATCGGCCTTACCCGAATGCAGATATTCTCTAAGATCAGTAGCCTCAAGACGGGCTTTATAGCCAGGAAAATCCAGAAGATCGGTATGGTCAAAATAATCAGCAGGCTTATGCACCATCACCATGGTGATTTCAGCGACAATGGCGGTAAGATTCTTGCGTGAGATATCTGCACATTTGCCCGTACGTGTCATCACCTGTACATTAGGAGAGGCTCCGCATCCTGAAAAATCAGTCTTGCCTAAGGTATCCACATCAATGATGCTGGCCTCACGCGGAATGAGAGCCTTCATAGAGCAGAAGAGCTCTTCACAAAACTCAAGTTTCTCAAGATCCCGCAACAGCACTCTTAACATATCTGAAAACTCTTCAATACCGTTCCAAATAATGCTGTAGAGACTAATACGCTCATCCAGATTAAGTCTAGGCGCAAGCTCAACGGCATCATCCCAGTACACTTCCTCTAGGACTGCAGCTCGTGTTTTATCGCCAAAGGAGGAAGTGACATACTCACGAAGATTCTCCATGGCATCAATGTCAATATGGCTCGTCATCTCCATGGCCTGAGCCTTGAGTCTTGCAACCTTATCGCGAATTTCATCCTTGTTGACCGCCTCCTTATGCGTGGCATCACAGAAAAAAGAGTTGGCAAAGATCTTGACAAGTTCTGTTTCTGACAAAAGACGCACATACACAGGATATTCCTTAGGAATATTATTAGGCGGTGTAATGGTAAAACGGGTCACAAGACCAGTGGACTCCTTACCGCCCTGAGGGTTGATTTCCTTAAGAAAGTCATGCTGTTCGCCATTAAAATCGCAGAATACATCTCCATTCTCATCGCGGGCCAGCGAAGATAAAAGATATGACTTACCGGCCTGAGACGGGCCAAACACACCAGCACACATCTTGCGCTCGGCTGCTCTGGCAATTTGTCTGAAGAAGCGGGCATCCTTTCTTAACTGTGCTGCCACACCTTTTAGGGGCTTACCGTTTTTGACGATAATATCCTCGTTGTTTTGCACCCATATCTGAGCATCACAACATGCCTTCTCATAGATAGAGGCATTTTTTATAATCTGTTCCTTATCCATTCAAAAACCTTCTCCTAGTTATACAGCACACCGGTATCCATCCAGCACCCCTGTTCTTCAATCCTGCTTAGGGTACTTAGCTTAATTTTCACAGGATTTTTGACCTGAAAATCACTGCTGCCGTTACGATCTTTAATTGCACAATCTTCTGTCTCAGACTTTATGACAGGCTGATAGTATTGATTCCATACCTTGTCAGGATCCTTGTCATTATCTTCAGGCATAACAAAAGACACCGTAACCTTATACGGAGTCCTGCCCACAGACTCTCTTCTGGCCTCTTCTGAGGCAAAATCCATATACCAGCACTTAGTGGCTGTCCAGCGGTCAGCCTCCAACTGGCGGAAGCCGATAGAGATAGGTGCACTGAAGTCCACAGTCTTTGACTCAATTGGCCCCTTACCGTCGTTGATAAACCACACCTTTTCATGGGTGAGGGTTCCTTGATTGTCAAGTTCACCGATAAAGCGGGCGGTATCCTTAAGTTTTAAGCGGCTAGAATTAAAGACAAAGCCTTCAAGGCTGTTTTCTGCCAGCTGGCAGAGTACGGCGCCCATCACCACGGTGGTCTTTGGATCTTCGATAATGCCATTCTCATCAGCAAAACGATACCAGGAGCCTACCTTGTAGCGACGCATTGGAATAACCCTGTTTGGATTGATGGAAACCATCTCGTAAATGTGACGGATAATGGCATTCCAGCATGATGGTCGGCCGGTTAAAATCAGTACATCACAGTCATAGGCATAGATAAGTTCGCCCATACTGTCAAGGGTATGGCCTAAAACACTTAATATCTCCTTGTCAATAGCACTGTGTGGAATGATTAAGGTCAAATCAAGCACATTCACATCTATAGAGAAGCGCTCTTTTATTTCATCGGCAAAAAATTTTAGCACCTCCTCATTCGGTGCCTCATTTGGTGCAATACTCTGATGCTGTGGATCCTTATATTGATCATCTTGTTCATTTTGATTCATTTTCTTATCAGTGTGTTTCCCCTTAAAGAGAGAACCTATGTCCACAGAAATGAATCCCTCATCATGCAGATCCTTTTTTTCATACATCGAGAGAATAGCGTAGGCTATAGGCATTGCTACCTGACGAATAAACTGCACTTTAAGATTCTGCACACGCATATCGATACTCTTTTGACCAAAGAGTCCGCGGAATACATCCTCCCTGCCCGAGATATCAGGCTTGTCCTTTAAGATGGTCTCGGCAATTTTCTTTAATACAACCTTGGTGACGATGGACTGCAACACATTGTCTCCACCAACGTTAAAGCCGTCAGTGATTTCCTGCTTAGGGATAATACGGTTGGTTGAAGCCCCTGAGTTGGCAAGCACAAAAGAGGTCACCGAAAGATCAGTGGTTCCGCCACCGATATCGATGGTAGCCACACGCAGCGAATACGGATCTTTATTTTCAAGGTCGTCTTTTAGAGCCAGGGAAAGTTTTTTGCGCCTTTTGCCCATGGACTCAAAGAAGAGCTGCGCATCATAGGCAAAATTATGTTTAATCTCATTGTAAATATAGACTAACTGCGAACAGGTGGCCTCGTCCCATTCACACTTGACATCGGGATTGCAGCGAAAATTATTAATAGGCTTTAGCAACTCTCTTTTCTTAGTTTTCTGAGTTTGTTGACTATAATCTGGGTACTCTTGGTAAAAGTCCTTCCAGCCTAAAATATCCCACATCACTTCCACAGCCGCACGCCCCCAGGTATTGTAGATGCTTTTCTCCACATTCGGCATCCCAGGAGGTACAGTAAAGATAATATTGGCAAGACGGCGCGGACGATCAGTATATTTGCGGGTCTCACGCACAGCAGGAGAATTGATGGTAATTAAGGCCTGCTGAATTAACTCCATAAAAAGGAACATCATCATCGAGGAACGGGCAAAACGCGGTTCAATTGCAAAACGTGTAGACTCATTCATAATGTTCTTCTTGCCGAAGATACTTTGAAGACTCGAGGCGATACTACTTAAACTAGGTTTACTACTAGGCTCAACCGCTTCACCTTTTTCTTTTTGCTCCCCTGGTTTTTTATTATCTTTTTGTATTATCTTCTTTAATGAAGAGAGTGGAATACCCGTATTGTTGACATAACGGCATAAATCCAATGAGGATACCAGTTCCTCATTGTCATTGGTCAAAGATTTATTGAAAAACCAAAGATCTCCCTGTTCAAGGTCCCAAAGATAGCGTTTAGGACTGCTCATCCCCGACGCGCCTTCGGCATTTACCGAAAGTCCGGCTAATCTTGTGGCCTCAGGTCCAGTACGTACAGGAGAGGCAAAGCAGAAGGCGGCAGCACGCTCGGAACGATCAGAGTATTCACTGAGTCCAAATTCGGTTTTGGTAAACTCCAATCTTGTTTCAAAAGGCTCTGAATACATGATATAAGGCTTGGTCATATCACGCAGCTGCAGACGGTAACTGTCCAAAAGCGCCGCCTCACGACTACTCTCAGCCACATGCTCAACAATAATACCGGTACTGCGGGAATTACCGATATCGAGCACCAGATCTACATCGACAAAATTCCCTTTTTCCTGATTCTCATCAACTCTTGAAATGCGTACTTTCTTTTTGCCGATGATCTTATGCAGCAACTTAAGATAGACAAGATATGAAGCAAGATGTCCTAAATGCAGTTCGCCACGATGCGGATCAGGTTTTTCATCTTCGTCATAATCATCATTGTCTACAGCGCAGCGAGGCAGATCCTTTAAGTGCTCCTTTTTGTCAAAATAGACATCCCACAGGGACTTTAGCCATTCATTGACCCAGAGCTGCATTAAAAAAGAAGCATTATCACGCTTTAAGTAGGCTAAAGAACATAAGGCATTCTCTCCGACATCCGTCTGATTTAAGGCACAGTGGTTCTTATCGTCCTCAATAACCTGCATATCAAAACATAACACCAGACGCCAGTTGAATTTGTTCTTGTTATCGAGTTTTGGATCATTTAGGTCAAGACGTGTAAGATAGGCCCGTGCCCAGTTTGTAGGACCTGCAAGATAGACAGGCTCGCCATCCTCGTGCCTGTTGTCGCTTTCGCGAAAAAAAGGAATAGGAACCCATCTGTCCATAAAAGGACCAAGATGCTTATCAGAACTTACTGAGCAGAACTCGCCTTCTTCAAGATACTCCTTGGTCTCAGGATTATAGGCACCATCATCTTCGTCTTTTTCTACCTGATAGAGTCTTACTTGTTTTGATTCCTCATTATCAAAACCCTCATCCTGCTTCTCAGCAAAATCCATAGTGATCTTCCTTATCTCCTCAGAAGAGGCCTCAAAATCAAGAAACTGAGGCAGGCCATAAGGAATAAGACTGATGGTATCTTTATATTTGGGCATGGAAGTTGTATTCATGGTTTAAAACTCCTTATTTTGAGCGCATAAATGGGGTATTTTTCCAGTTACTGCTGCTCGAGCCGTCTCGGGCACGACCTGAGCACAGGGCTTTATCACCCTCCTGATGACAAACAATAGATTGCCCCACATAAGAAGAATTGCTCTTTTTGTTATAAAAATCTGAAGTCACAAGCCTTAACTCTCTTTTGTTCTTATTGTAGGTGGCAGAAACGGAAGCCTTATAGTCCATACCGGTCTTCTTCTCACGGATAATGGAAGTGCCCTTTCCGTTTTTGTCAAAGGCAAAATCTAAAATGACCGGAAGATTGGCATCACCATTGGTATAAAGTCCAGTATTACATGACCACTTGCCGTTTAAAAAAGCGGTAGAATCGGTATTAGGCAGTGTTAGCGCCTTGTTTTCCCTACTGTCCCTGCTCTCGCTCTTATCAGTCTTTTCATCATCTTTTATGGCCTCCTTCTGACTTTCCTCGGCAAGAGAGGTTAAAAGAGACTCGGTATTATCTATTTTAGGCTCATCACTTGGAGATGGTTCAAGAGGCCTTACTGCCTCCTCGTATTTTTTTTCATCTTTGTTATTCTTAAGTGAATCTGTGGCAATAAGACTGCCGTCCTCAAGACGTAACCAGCCATTTGAGACATTGCATTTGATTTCTTTGTTCTCGTTTGGCTTGCACTCCATAAAGGTAGGATAGTACTCATTATTCTTGCCCTTATAGGCTTCTGTTTTCACGCGATAGGAGCCATTTTTGAGTTTTACCGCTTCAGCCTCGGCCCGAGCCTCATCCTTGCCATCACCGATGGTGGAATATCCCCTGCCATCCTTGTCAAAATGAAAACCTAAACTTACAGCATCGCCATCGGACTTGCGTGAAAAATCCTGACTGTAGCGCCAGTCTCCTGCTAAGGCCATAGCACTGCCGTCATCCTTTGCCAGCCTTACATTTTCCATAATATCAGGAGGCAGTTCCGAGCCGCTGTCAAGTTCTGAAAACTGTGAAGAAGCCTCCAAAGCAGGTTCTGTATGCTCGTTTTGTGAAGTATTTTCCTGAACGCTTTCATTCTGCTCTTTTGCAAGTGCGGCGTTTTCCTTGGCATTATCACTTGAGGCAAGCATATTCTCATTGCCAAAGACTCTAAAGCCATCCGTACCACGACAGACAGCACTACCGTTCTGATTCTGACACTCAAGGAACAGATCAGGAGCACTTATCTTGCCATCCTTGCTCAAAAACCGGTCTGTTTTGATTTTTAAGGATCCATCATCCAATAGACCTTTGGCATCTGCACTGAATTCATTGTCAGTAGTGGTGATGACAACCTTGCCCTCCCCCTTATCATCAAAGATAAAGCGGGCATTAGCCTGTTGTCCTTTGGCATCGGTAAAGTCCTTATCAAAATACCACTCGCCTTCAAAATACTTCATATCATGCCCGCTCTTCGGAATAACCATGGCGGTTTTTCCTTGCGGCACACTCTTTAGAGCCTCATCCTCTAATGTAAAAAAGGTCTCCTCCAGCTCTTTTTTCTTACTCTCCGCGACACCTTCGTCCTCTTTTTGAGAATTGCCCAAGAAATTTCTTACCTTATCGCGGGTTTTGTCATCAGCGGCCAAAAGAGCGACATTCTTATAGGATCCATCATTACTGTCGCATGTGGTAACTCCGTCTTTATAATCGCATTTAAAGGCAATTCCCTTGTAAATCTTATCTGAGATATCACTTTTGTAATCCGAGGTTTTAACCTCAAGTTTATCCCCTCTTAAAGAGGCGATAGCCTTGGCTTCAAAGACGGTACCATCCTCGTCTTGAAGCGTCGAGGAACCATCTCCCGACTCATCAAAGATAAACCTAGCATCAAGTTTTTTGCCGTCTTTATCCACAAAATTACGGTCAAACTCCCAGGCACCTGCAATAAACTTGAGGGTGGCGTCCTCATCTGGAATATAGGCCGGTACGGCATCTGAATTTTCCTCAGCACTTTCTGGCAGTGACAGATACTCAGGTGATTCACCACCGCTGCCAGCCACAGGAGCAGATGGCATTCTGAAACTGTCACCAAAAGATACTCCACTAAACACCAGTGGCAGCATGGTGCCCATAACTATTAAAAATTTGTTGTATTTATGCATCGCTATAATCCTAATTATCTACCTTAGGAGTCACTTCCAGCAATGCTCCATCCTTGGAGGTACCACGGCAGGAAGTTCTGTCCTTTTCACACACAAAATCAAAATCCTCAAAATCATTGCCGTTAGGACAGGCAATATGCGAAAGAGCATAGTTAATTCTCTCATCTGGAAGAATACTGCCTAAAACCGTACCCGTGCACTTTTGGGTCTTACTCTTGATTTCCACGACCCCCTTGCCAAAATTGTTGTCGATACTGATAGTGATATCGAGAAGTTCATGGTTATCATTCTCAAGCCCCTGCTCAATGGTCAAATCACCTTTTAGGGATGAGAGATCTCTTTCCACATGAGGCTTGTTTAAAGGCTGCTCCGCAACAGGTTGGGGTGTCGGTGGCAAATTGTCAGGGTTATCCTTGTTCTTAAAAAGGAAAAACCACAATAACAGTGCAATGATAATGAGCATCAGCAACATTAAAAAAAGAATAAGACCTAAGAAGGATTTCTTTTTTGGTGGCTCCGAAGCCTCAGGTGGCACAACAGAAGGCGGCTCTTGCTCATCCGAAGAAGCAGTATTATTTTCATTCTCCAAAGAGGCACTCTCGTCTGTGGGAGCATCCTTTGGCATGCTCCCCTTTCCCATGCCGTTGTCTTCATGACTAGGACCATCAGAATAGGAACCCATGATGGTACCATCCCTAACAGTAATATCAGTTGAGTCTAAAAACCCCCAACAGGTCATGACCACATGCTCCCCGACTTTCACAAGATAACTTTCATTAGGGATAATAAGGGCACTTTTGATGAGATCGGCACTGCTTCTGTCCCCTTTGGCCCTAAGTTCCTCAGAGTAGCTCTTAAGTTTTGAGCACATCTCTTGGTATTTTTGATAAAAAGCACTCTTCTCTGCGTCTTGCAACTTATTGAAGGAAACCACCTCTCCTTCAAGATCGGTATACCAGTCAATGGATTTTTCCACAGTTACATCTTTAGGTTTGGCAAAAAAATTAACATACTCGTCACCGAGGTTTCCATCCTGCACGATATCTATTAACTGATAATAAAGAGTATCAAGTTTATTTCTGTCAACTCGAACCACACTCAAGCCGCTTCTTTTGGTATTGGCAATTTTTTTGCTCATAACACCTGCCTCTATGTTTAAGGTATGTTTTTAAAAATATTTAGAATAAAAAGGTTACCCCAAAAAGGTAACCTAAAATTAGATGATTAACCGACGCCACGCTTTAGCTCATTGTTGTAATCTTTAACAAACTCAGCATTCTCAAGCGCCAAAAATTCGGCTTTAACGTCAGCGCTCAGACTGTCAACCTGTCTTACATCATTTACCTTCTTGCTCTTGGCAGTCTCAAGTTTCTTCTGCGTAGCAGCATACTGCATTCTTGCACGCTCACGCTCTTGAGCCTTTAATCGCTGCTCATCCTCCCGCGCCTGATTTATCAGGAACGAGCTACCATCGGCAAGTCTTGAATCCATACGATCTTTAGCCTGAGCCCAGTAGGTATTGATATTATCGATACCGTCTCTAATTTCCTGCATACGAGAAAGAAAATCCTCTTTAGAAATCTGTTTGTTTCTGGCTTGGGTCTTTAACAGCACAATCTGTTCTCTATAACACATAAAAGCCCTTTCCACCGAGGCTTTTTCAAGCTCCCAGCCTCTTGAACTGTCGCCTAGTATTCTCTGAAACTGTGCAAGACGCTCTTCACGATCTTTGATTTTGGACAGATGCTGTGTAAAAAAACCGGTTAAACCGCCAACTGCTGCACCTGCAGCCGCACCAATCCACACTCCTTTTGAATCCTTGCTTGAAGTCGCTCCTATAAGGGCACCGGCGAGAGCTCCCAGCAGGGCTCCTGCCACAGTACCTTTTACCTCGGAACTATGATCCTGATCTTTGCAGAGTTTGGCCACCGGATCGTAGCACTGCGGATAATATTTTGCGTTAAAGGTTGGTTTCACCTGAGTGGTGCAGCCTGTCAGAAAAAACAACACCCCCACAGCCATTGCAGTAACTTTCATGTTCATCAGCATATACTCAAACCCAAAAAAATCCCATAATAATATGTAATGGAAGAGACTTAGAAACAGCTTATATTATGCATAAAATATTTTTTTTACTTTGATTTTTCTAACACTTCTTAAAATGCACCTTAACATTTTAACTCGAGTTTCCGAAAATTATTTTAGCAAAATTTGGCTAAGAAACGCCCTTTAGCAGGTGTTATGTTCTTTAAAATATGATTATTGCATTTCGTAGAGAATTGTGGACTGAAAATTTGTGATGT
>Ga0256405_10011905_pt1 | contig 10935 bp, 8 predicted proteins | sample RumenRJG_02DNA_FD_189096 | JGI IMG/M metagenome (GOLD analysis project Ga0256405, IMG submission 189096) | Bovine rumen microbial communities from Lethbridge, Alberta, Canada - RJG_02 | ecosystem: Host-associated > Mammals > Digestive system > Stomach > Rumen | place: Canada: Alberta | collected... | reverse complement strand
AAGCAGTCCATCATAAGCAGAACAAAATCCGTAACAGAATAATTGAAGCCATTGAGATAAATGTGTCAAACCCTCCGTTTTCTGACGGAGGGTTTAGTGTTTACGGGGTGGTTATTAAGCGGTTACGATATACAGCGGCTTTGACGGTAAATACTGATTTCTGATAAAATGCTTAAGAAGATATTATCAAGAATTTTTGTATAGCGCGACGGAGCGCGCCGCTAAGCCGGCGCCTTGCAAGGACAACAACAAAGCTATAAGCAAATTCTCACAATAGATGTTAATGAGTCTTATTAGAAATCGGTATAAAATCCTATCATAATGGTTGCAATCCACCATAATTTGTGGTAAAATCACTATATAATGGCTACATATAGGGTTTAAAATAGATAACGGGGGTGCAACGATGCAAAAAGCCGATCACAGCGGCCACCGCTCGCGAATGAAAAAGAAACTCGCGGCGCATGGCTTAGACGTTTTTGAGCCGCACGAGGTGCTGGAGATTCTCCTGTATTATGCGATCCCTCAGAAGAACACGAACGATATCGCCAAGCGGCTGATCGACAGTTACGGATCGTTGTCCGCGGTGCTCGACGCGTCGCTTGATTCGCTGAAGAACGCGGGCCTGACAGAGCACCAGGCGTTGTATCTGAAGCTGTTTCCCGACGTTTCACGCCTGTATCTTGTGGACAAATACCAAAATCCTCAAAAGATCATCGAATTCGATCAGGTTTCCGATTACGTCTTGAATAAGTTTATCGGCTATGAGGAGAAGGAGAATGTGTTCCTGCTGCTCTTGGATAAGAAGGGCAAAGAGGTCTACTGCGGTATGATCGCCCACGGCAATTTCAATTCCGCCAACTTCTCGATACGCGATGTCGTGACGCTGGCGATTAACTACGGCGCGGTTTACGCGTTTCTCGCACACAGCCATCCCAGCGGTTTAGCCTTGCCGTCGCGTGATGATGTGACGGCGACGATCGACGTCAGCAAGGCTTTGAAGCTGGTTGGTGTGACGTTGGTCGATCATTTCATCGTCGCCGATCATGACTGTGTATCCATGGCGGAATCGGGCTTGTTCGAAAGTCTCGGCCTGTGAATTGACAGATAAAGGATGACGACACTTGGATCAATTTAAACTTGTATCTGAATATCAGCCGACAGGCGACCAGCCTGCCGCAATCAAGAAGCTGGTGGACAGCATCAACGCCGGAAATCGGGAACAGACGCTTTTGGGCGTTACCGGCTCCGGCAAAACCTTTACGATGGCTAATATCATCGCGCAGGTGAACCGTCCCACGCTGATTTTGGCGCATAACAAAACGCTTGCCGCGCAGCTGTGCTCCGAGTTCAAGGAGTTCTTCCCCGAGAACGCGGTCGAGTATTTTGTGTCCTACTATGATTATTACCAGCCTGAGGCATATATCCCTCAGAGCGATACCTATATTGAAAAGGATTCGGCGATCAACGACGAAATCGACAAACTGCGCCACAGCGCGACTTTGGCGTTGTCAGAGCGCAGAGACGTCATCATTGTCGCGTCGGTATCCTGTATTTATTCGCTGGGCGACCCGATCGACTACCGCAACATGGTGATCTCCCTGCGACCGGGGATGGAGAAAAGCCGCGATGACTTGATCCGCAAACTGATCGAGCTGCAATATGAGCGCAACGACATTAATTTTGTCCGCGACAAGTTCCGTGTGCGCGGCGATATTGTCGAGATCTTTCCGGCGGCGTCCTCCGACCGCGTCATCCGCGTCGAGTTCTTCGGTGACGAGATCGACCGTATCACAGAGATCAATCCGCTGACAGGCGAGCTGATCGCCAACCTGCGGCATGCCGCGATTTATCCCGCGTCGCATTATATTGTTGACGGGGACAAGATGACCCGCGCGATCGCGGAGCTGGAGCGGGAGCTGGAAGAACGCTTAAAGTATTTCCGTGAAAACGGGAAGCTGCTTGAAGCCCAGCGTATCGAACAGCGCACCCATTATGACATCGAAATGCTGCAGGAGATCGGTATGTGCCCCGGCGTCGAGAACTACTCGCGCGTTTTATCGGGCAGAGCGCCCGGGTCAGCGCCGTTTACCCTGCTTGACTATTTTCCGAAGGACTTTTTGCTGTTTGTGGACGAAAGCCATGTGACTCTGCCGCAGGTGCGCGGCATGTACGGCGGCGATCACGCGCGCAAAAAGAGCCTGATCGACTACGGATTTCGCCTGCCGTCCGCCTATGATAACCGTCCGCTGAATTTTGACGAGTTCTATGAGCGGCTCAATCAGGCGGTATTCGTCAGCGCGACGCCCGGTGATCTGGAGCTGGAGAAAAGCGCCGTCGTCGCGGAACAGATCATCCGTCCGACGGGCTTGCTCGACCCCGAAATCTCTGTCAGGCCGACGGAGGGACAGCTCGACGACCTGATCTCCGAGATCAACACGCGCACCGAAAAGGGTCAGCGCGTGCTGGTCACGACCCTCACCAAGAAGATGGCGGAGGATCTCACCGAGTATCTCGAAAGCATGGATATCAAGGTGCGGTATATGCACCACGATATCGACACGGTCAAGCGCATGGAGATCGTGCGCGACCTGCGGCTGGGCAAGTTTGATGTGCTGGTGGGTATCAACCTGCTGCGCGAAGGATTGGATATCCCGGAGGTCTCTTTGGTAGCGATTTTGGACGCCGATAAAGAAGGCTTCCTGCGCTCTGAACGCTCGCTGATCCAGACGGTCGGACGCGCCGCGCGCAACGCCGACGGTACGGTTATCATGTACGCCGACAGCGTGACGGACAGCATGAAAAGAACCATTGTCGAGACCAACCGCCGCCGCGGTATCCAGCAAAAGTACAACGATGAGCACGGCATCACGCCGCAGACCATCATCAAGAAGGTGGGCGATATCATCGAGATATCCACTCATACCGACGATGAAATGGAGCTTGTCGGCAGGATGTCGCGCGAACAGCGGCAAGAGATGATTAAACAGCTCACCAAAGAAATGCAGGCGGCGTCAAAGCTGCTCGAGTTTGAGCACGCGGCGTTCCTGCGCGATCAGATCAAGAAGCTCAAAGGGATTAAATAATTAGGAATTAGGAGTTAGGAATTAGGAATGAACATGCGCAACAAAACGCCTGTTATTTCACATAGTTGCTAACCCCCTTTTATCGACAGAAACCAAGGTGAAACTATGGCAAAAACAAAGAAAAAACCTGCATACAGCAACGACGATATCAAGGTCTTGAAGGGACCCGACCAGGTGCGTAAGCGCCCGGCGGTTATCTTCGGTTCCGACGGGATCGGGGGCTGTCAGCACAGCGTGTTCGAGATTCTGTCCAACTCTATCGACGAAGCGCGCGAGGGCTACGGCAGAGAGATCGTCCTCAGCGCCTATAACGACGGCTCGATCGAGATCGAGGATCACGGACGCGGTATTCCCGTCGAATATAACCAGAACGAAGAGAAATACAACTGGGAGCTGTTGTTCTGCACCCTCTACGCGGGCGGCAAGTACGATAACGACAGCGGCGGTAACTACGAATTTTCCCTCGGTCTCAACGGCTTGGGACTGTGTGCGACCCAGTTCGCCTCCGAGTATATGGACGCGGAGATCAAACGAGATCATAAAAAATATACCCTGCATTTTGAAAAAGGCGAGAACATCGGCGGCTTACAGTCCGCCGACTATAACGGCAGAGATACCGGCTCCAAGATTCGCTGGAAACCCGATCTTGAGGTTTTCACCGAGATCAAGATGGAAAAGGGCTTTTTCACCGAAATGCTCCGCCGCCAGGCGATCGTCAATCCCGGCGTGAAGTTCATTTTCCGTCAGCAGGCGGGGCGTTCCTTTGAGGTCGAAGAGTTCTACTATGAGAACGGTATCGCCGACCATGTCACCGAGCTGATCGGCGAGGACGCTTTGACGACCGTCCAGAGCTGGAGCGGCGAGCGCATGTGCCGCGACCGCGACGACAAGGACGAGTACAAGTGCAAGATCAACGTCGCTTTGGCGTTCTCCAACAAGGTCAACCTGACCGAGTACTATCACAACTCCTCGTGGCTGGAGCACGGCGGCTCGCCTGACGCCGCGGTCAAAACCGCCTTTGTTTACCAGATCGACAGCTATCTGAAAAGCAAGAGCATGTATAACAAGAATGAGAGCAAGATCAAGTATGAGGATATCGCCGACTGTTTGGTGATCGTCATCTCCTCTTTCTCTTCGGTGACCTCCTACGCGAACCAAACGAAGCTCGCGATCACCAACAAGGGTATCAAGGACGCGATGACCGACTTCCTCAAAAAACAGCTCGAGGTCTACTTCATCGAGAACCCGATCGAGGCGGACAAGATCGCAAATCAAGTATTGGTCAACAAGCGTTCGCGCGAGAGCGCCGAGAAAACGCGTATCAATATCAAAAAGAACCTCACCGCCAAGATCGACATCACCGCCAAGATCGCGAAGTTCACCGACTGCCGTTCCAAAAACGTCGACGAACGCGAGCTGTTCATCGTAGAGGGTGATTCGGCAAAGGGCGCGTGTGTTCAGGCGCGCAACCCCGACTTCCAGGCGGTCATGCCGATCCGCGGCAAGATCCTCAACTGTCTGAAAGTTGATTACGACCGCATCTTCAAGAGTGAGATCATCACCGATCTGATTAAAATTCTCGGCTGCGGCGTGCAGGTTGATATGGGCAAAACCAAGTCGAAGAAAAAGGATATCAACGCCTTCAACATCGACAACCTGCGTTGGAACAAGGTCATCATCTGTACCGACGCCGACGTCGACGGCTTCCATATCCGCACGATGCTGCTCACCATGATCTACCGTCTGACCCCCGACCTCATCAAAGAGGGCAAGGTTTATATCGCGGAATCGCCGCTGTATGAGATCACCACGAAAGACAAGGTCTATTTTGCCTATACCGAGGCGGAAAAGGAAAAATATCTCAGCGAGATCGGCAGCGGCAAGTTCACGATCCAGCGCTCCAAGGGTCTCGGTGAGAACGAACCCGACATGATGAGCCTGACGACGATGAATCCCGATACCCGCCGCCTGATTAAGGTCATGCCCGACGACGTCGAGCGTACGGCGCATATCTTTGACGTCCTGCTGGGCGACAATTTACAGGGCAGAAAAGATTACATCGTCGAGTTCGGCGCGAATTATACGGATAATCTGGATGTTTCTTAATCGGTGAATGGTGAACGGTGAATGGTGAATGGTGGAGGGAGGGCTTTGCCCTCACCCAAATTATAATAATGTAAGGTAAACTTATGGCTAAGAAAAAACAGACAAAACAACCTAAGATAAAACCGATCGCAAACGGCGTGATCGCCGGCGCGGGGGATATCGTCGAGCAGCGTATCGCGTCGACGATCGAAGAAAACTTCATGCCCTACGCCATGAGCGTCATCATGTCCCGCGCGATCCCCGAGATCGACGGCTTCAAGCCCTCGCACCGCAAGCTGCTGTACACGATGTACAACATGGGACTCTTAAAGGGCGCGCGCACCAAGTCGGCGAACATCGTCGGCGCGACCATGAAGCTCAACCCGCACGGCGACAGCGCCATCTATGACACGATGGTGCGACTCAGCCGCGGCTATGAAGCGCTGCTGCACCCCTATGTCGACAGCAAGGGCAACTTCGGTAAGTTTTACTCGCGCGATATGGCGTGGGCGGCTTCGCGTTATACCGAAGCAAAGCTCGACCCCATCTGCAACGAGCTGTTCAAAGACATCGACAAGGATACCGTCGATTTTGTCGACAACTACGATAATACGATGAAGGAGCCGACCCTCCTGCCAGCGTCTTTCCCGTCGGTGCTGGTCAACGCCAACACCGGTATCGCGGTCGGCATGGCGTCTAACATCTGCTCCTTTAACCTGCGCGAAATTTGCGAGACGACCGCCGCGCTGATCCGCGACAAGGATCACGACATCATCTCGACCCTGCCCGCGCCCGACTTCTCGGGAGGCGCGCAGATTATCTATAACGAAGAGACCATCCGCGAGGTCTATCGCACGGGACGCGGTTCGATCAAGGTTCGCTCGATCTACGAGTACGACAAAAAAGAGAACTGCATCGACATCACCCATATTCCGCCGACGACCACCACCGAGGTCATCATCGAAAAGGTCATCGACCTCGTCAAAAACGGCAAGATCAAGGAGATCTCTGATATCCGCGACGAAACAGGTCTTGACGGTATGAAGATCACCATCGACCTCAAGCGCGGTACAGACCCCGACAAGCTGATGCAAAAGCTCTTTAAGCTCACGACCCTAGAGGACAGTTTTTCCTGCAACTTTAACGTCCTGATCGGCGGCGTGCCGATGACGCTCGGGGTAGGGGAGATTTTAGGCGAGTGGATCGCGTTTCGTATCGAATGTATCCGCCGCCGCACCTACTTTGACCTCAACAAAAAGAAGGATAAGCTCCACCTCTTAGAGGGCTTGAAGCTGATCCTCTTAGATATCGACAAGGCGATCAAGATCGTTCGAGAAACCGAGGAAGAAGCCGAGGTCATCCCCAACCTGATGATCGGTTTCGGCATCGACAAAATCCAGGCGGAGTATGTTGCCGAAATACGCTTGCGTCACCTCAACCGCGAGTACATCCTCAAGCGTACCGCCGAGATCGAACAGCTGATGAAGGATATCGAAGAGCTGGAAGCGATCCTCAACTCCAAAGCCCGCGTCAAGACGATCATCGTCAAGGAGCTCAAAGAGGTTGCCGAGAAGTACGGTAAAGAAAGACAGTGCCCCCTGCTCCATATCGACGATATCCCCGCCGACGTTAACTTGGAGGAAGAGATTCCCGATTATCCCGTCCACCTGTTCTTCACGAAGGAAGGCTACTTCAAGAAGATCACACCGCAGAGCTTACGCATGAGCGGTGAGCAAAAGCTCAAAGAGGACGACGAGATCGTCTACACCACCGAGACCACCAACAATACCGACCTGCTGTTCTTCACCGACCGTTGTCAGGTCTACAAGACCAAGGTCAGCGAGATCGCCGATACCAAGGCGAGCGCCTTTGGCGAGTACATCCCGGCGCGTCTGGGTATGGACGAGGGAGAGAAAGCGGTCTTTGTGCTCAAGACCAAGGACTACAGCGGCTATCTGCTCTTTGCCTTTGAAAACGGCAAGGTCGCCAAGGTTCCGCTTGCGGGTTACGAGACCAAGACCAACCGCAAAAAGCTTATCAACGCCTATTCCGATAAATCACCGCTGGCGGGGATCGACTTCACCAAAACCGACCGCGAGTTCCTCTTGACCTCGTCGGCAGGCAGAATGCTGCTTTTCCACAGCGGCGCGATCGCTCCCAAGACCACCAAAAACACCCAGGGCGTAGCGGTTATGAAGCTCAGAAAGGGTCACCGCGTGATGAAGATCGAGCCGTATGACGAGGGCAGGTTCTCTAAGCCCTCGCGCTATCGTACCCGTACCCTGCCCGCCGCGGGCGCTTTGCCGTCGGCGGACGACGAAGCCAAGCAGCTTTCTATCATTTAAATCCGTCCGATTTCGCTGAAAAGGAGTTGTTCTCATGAAAACCTTAAAAAGATGGTTGTGTACATTTCTTGCTGCCTTAATGATTATCAGTATGACTGCGACCGGCGTTTTTGCAGCTGCGACAAATGATTTTGTGATCGGTACCGTCAAGATCGGCGGAGCGCTCGGCATCGACTGGCAGGAGCAGACCTATTATTACAGCGATGATTATTTTCGTACCTCCGGCAAAGAGGTCAACGAACATCTGGCGACCATGTCCGCGCTGTCGACGTTTTATATCAGAAATATATCCGACGATCCCGAATCGCATTTTTCGGCGATCCTCAAGCGTATCGGTTTCAGCGATTTTGCCGCCGAGGAGCTCGATGTGATGACGGCGGACAGTATCGGTACGCTGATCGGCAGAAAGACCGTTGACGGCGTTCCCGTGATCGCGGTGATGATCCGCGGCGACGACTACGAAACCGAGTGGGCGTCGAACTTTCTTGCCGGGCTTTCCGGCGATATGACCGGATTTTCCGACGCGGCGAATAAGGTAGCCGAGAGGATTCGCGCCTATCTGACGAGCCGCGGTATCAAACAGGCAAAATACTGGGTGGGCGGCTACAGCCGCTCCGGCGCTGTCGCCAATCTTCTGGGCAGGACGCTGAACGAGAATGCAGAGCTCTATAAAACCTCAGAGGATGACATTTATATCTATACCTATGAAGCACCTCGCTGTACCGACAGTCCCTCAGCTTTTGAGAATATCCACAATTTTATTGACAGCAACGATCCGATCCCCGCGGTCTATCCCGCTGTATGGCCGGCGGAGCGCAACGGCGTCGATATTGAGATCGGCGACACGAATGCGACGGTCATGTCCAAGCGTTTCGCGTTGACGGATCCGTATTTGCAGGATTTCCGCGAGACCAACCTTTCCGCGTTTGTGAGCGATTTTGCGGAGCTTATCGGTAAGAATATTGATCGGCAGACCTACGCCGAGATTTTGGAAAAGCCTGTCAGCGAAGCGGTTGAGATGCTTTTCAGCCTTTCTCAGGAGGATCGCGCGGCGCTGATGAACTTTGTTCAGACTGTCGTGACAGAGATACAAAACGATCCGGCGCTGATCCCGACGGCGATCCAGGCTCTTTTCGATACGACCTCCGAGACGACCGTCAACAGTATCGTGAAGCTGGTGACAGACAATCTCTCCGACGTTGTCAAACGCGACGGCAAGCCGATCGGCGATGAGGATTTTGAGAAGATCACCGCCTTGATCCGACCCCTTGTGCAGGTGATGATGCCCGTCATTGCCGCTGACAGACTCACCGAATTTGAGGACGGAGAAACGGCGATCTTTTATCACCTGGCTACGATGATCGCGAACGCCGGCGATATTATTACCTATCACTACAATTTCAATGTGTTTGAACGGCTCAAGAATACGGACTCTTACTACAGCCGGCGCAGCGCGGCGATCCTCGGCGACACCGACGGCAACGGGATCGTCAATGTCGTTGACGCGACGGTTGTCCAGCGATATCTGGCTCTCTTCGACGAGATTGACGAACCGTCTCAAAAGCTCTCGGATGTCGACGGGGACGGTGATGTGACCAGCATTGATGTGACGTGGATTCTGCGTTACGATCTCGGTCTGAACGCTCCCGAGGGGATCGGAAAGCCTGTGTGACGTGTAATATCAAAGCACAAAAGATAAATTTGGCAATATTCGCAAAAAATGCTTGCAATCTTGTAATTGTTATGATACAATTATCTTTGCATTTGAGATAATCGCTTTTGAAAGGAAGATATAATATGTCAGTTGTAGAGATTATTTTGGGAGCACTGCTTTTGATTGCTTCTGTTGTACTGATTATCGTTATCATTCTGCAGGAAGGTAACCAGCAGGGCATCGGCGTTGTATCCGGCGGCGCAGACACTTTCTTCTCCAAGAACAAGGCTCGTTCCTATGACGCGTTCCTCTCCCGCGCGACCAAGTGGTTTGCGGTTGGCTTTGTCGTTGTTGTTCTGGCGCTGAACATTATCGCTTACTTTACGGCGCCCGCTGACACAGCTGCTGATACGGCTGACACGGCTGTTACCGACGTTGTTGAAGCGACTGCCGCATCTGCAGAATAATATTTGCGCTTCCATCAGCATAAAATGGACTATCGGAGTTTTCCGGTAGTCCTTTTTTGTTGGAGTCGCTATGTTGTCTGTTATCATCTGCGTTATCGTTACGTTTCTGTTCTTTTCGTTTATCCACTTTGCCGCCAAAAAGAAAAAGCCCTTCAAACGGGCTTTTCTGTCTATGCTGTTGGGTGTGCTGACGCTGTGTGGCGTCGATCTGCTCGCGGGGATGACGGGCGTGTATATCCCTTTCACCGTGCTGACGCTGTGCACGTCGATCGCGGGCGGCATGCCGGGGGTCGCGCTGTTGGTGCTGTTATCGGCGTTTTAAGGAGTTAGGAGTGAGGAGTTAGGAGTGAGGAGTTAATGGCGGACGCTGTCCGCACCTGATTTATATAAGGAATTGAAACGATTTGTTGAGATCCTATAGGAATCCAAAACACGAAGCGTTTCCCACAATTCCTAATTCCTAATTCCTCATTAATTATATCACCGATCCCAGCTCGTCCAAAATCTCGGTCACGCCGCGCTTGTTGCGGGTGAGCATCGCGATCATCACCGAGTAGAACATGTCGGGGCCTTTATAGAAGTTTTTGCGGATCAGCCGCGCCTGGTTGATGTCGGGAACGTAGAGCGAGAAGCTCAGCAGCTCCATGTCACCGCCCGAAATACGGCAGGTCACGGTGTAGCCGTTTTCGGCTTTTTCGATAGAGACCTTGTTGGTGCTCTCGATCTGCTCGCGCTTTAAGAGGCTCAAGGCACATTCGATCGCCCTTTCCTTGACGGTGGGGGCGAGGGTATCCTCGAGCTGGGTCGCGATCATATTGCCGTTCTCGGAGATGAAATACAGCTGTTTTTCTTCGTCTGTCTGCCGGATATTGCCGTTGCGGACAAGGTCGTCAAAGCTGGAGCTGGTCTCAAAGTAGTTCGCAAGCCCCTTTTCCATCAGAGCGTTGACAACAGCGTCCTTGGTCATCGGCTGACCGACGCTCTTGTACAGATAGCAGATCAGCGTGCGTATCTCGGTTTTGGAGCGCATCCCGCCTAAGCTGATGCCTTCGTCAAAGGTATCAAAAGCCATCATGTCACCGCCTTATTGTTGATAATATAATTATACCACTCCTCGATCACTGCTGTCAACAAATTCGTTTTATCCTATTGCGGTTATCGGGCCTAATACTAAGGCAATACCGCACAAAAAGATGTTTCGGAAATTGGCGGTTTATGATATAATAAAAGCATGAATAAACAAATGAGTTTGTCAGCGTTTGACGATGAGCTGGCACAGGTACGAACCAAGAAGAAAG
>Ga0256405_10011903_pt1 | contig 10938 bp, 7 predicted proteins | sample RumenRJG_02DNA_FD_189096 | JGI IMG/M metagenome (GOLD analysis project Ga0256405, IMG submission 189096) | Bovine rumen microbial communities from Lethbridge, Alberta, Canada - RJG_02 | ecosystem: Host-associated > Mammals > Digestive system > Stomach > Rumen | place: Canada: Alberta | collected... | reverse complement strand
ATATAAAAGTGAAAATAAGCCAACTCTATATGTGATTTCTTCAACAATTGGTCCAAGTATTCCAAAAGCAATGATTGATAAGACAGGATAAGCAATTGTGAAGCTATTTAAGGAGTCTTCGTTTGCGTTTTGACCTTGATGAGGTATTAAATTGAACAAACTAGTGACCGTTGAAGTGATAACCAAGACAGCAAATCCACCTAATAGACCCCATAAAATTACATTATGTTCCTTATAAGCCTCAAAAAACTTCTTTATATGGGGTAAAGAAATAAAAACCATAATGCCAAAAGCAATAAAATAGACAGCAAAATTGATTGCTGCGGACGAAGCACCAGAATGTAAGAAATAGAAGTTGCCGTTAGCACTTGCAATTATTTGAAATAAAAAGGTTATGATTGCTAAACCAATAAATCCAGTTAAGAAATAAATAATATTGGTAATAAATGGAACTTCTAAAACATGTGAAGGAAAGTCTAGGAAAGATGATTTCTCTTTTTTCTCTTCCTTTACTTGGGCGACTTTTTCAAGATCAGAAATACTAGAAAAGTGCTCTTTTTTACTCTCATCCATCTTGGTGCTTGTACCACAATAAGGGCAAATTTCTAATTCACAATCAATTAATAAGCCACATCTTTTGCATTTAGTTTTTTCATTCATAGCCAAATTATTATATAATAATTTGGTTAAAGTATGGAAAAAAATTACAGCATTAAAGAAGAAAACATAACTGAAATCGAAGTGGAAAACTCAAAATTTATTGGGGTTTTGCAGCGTTTTTCATCTAAAAACGAACTTTTTTCAATTTTAGAAGACATTAAAAAGAGGTATCCAAAGGCAAGACATTATTGCTATGCATATCGCTTAAATGGTGAATTTAAATATTCTGATGATGGTGAACCTAGCGGTACCGCAGGCAAACCAATTTATGGAATTCTTGAAAACGCAAACTTAATTAATGTAATTTTAGTTGTTGTTAGACACTTTGGTGGAACACTTTTAGGAAGTGGAAGACTCTTAAGAACTTATGCAAAATGTGCGAAAGAAACGGTTGATACTGCAAAAATTTTACCTGTTTTAAAGAAAGCAAAATATAGAATTGAAATTGATATTGACCAATACAATAACTTTTTAAGTTATTGCAATACACAAGCATTTGTTGTTTTGAATACATATTTTAATGATACAATTATCGTAGATTTTTTAACTGACCCTGATTTTAAAGAAGATCTTGAGTCATTATTTCTTAAAAAATTAAAAATTATTGGAAAAATCGAAATAGATTATATGGAGGGGACACGATGAGATACTATAGTCCAGATTGTGATGGAAATTGCAGCCACTGCGGAGTTGAAGGCTGTGGAAGTAGAATTGTTAAAGAAAAGCAAAATAAAAAGAGCAATATCAAGAAGATAGTTGCTGTTGTTAGTGGTAAAGGCGGCGTTGGAAAATCAATGGTTACATCACTTGCAGCAACATATTTAACAAGAGAAGGCTATAAAGTTGGCATTTTAGATGGTGACATTGTTGGTCCATCAATTCCTAAAGGTTTTAATATTCACGGAAACGCTTATGGCGATGAAGATAGACTCATCATTCCTATGGAATCTAAAACAGGTATCAAAATTGTCTCTTCAAATATGCTTTTAGAGCACGAAGAAGACCCAATCATTTGGAGAGGCGGTTTGATTTCAACTTTATTGAAACAATTTTTCACTGATGTCGCTTGGGGCGAATTAGATTATTTATTAATCGATATGCCACCAGGAACTGGTGACGTCACTTTAACTGCGTTCCAATCACTCCCTATTGATGGAATTTTAATTGTTACCTCACCACAAGATTTGGTCTCATTAGTAGTTAAAAAAGCGATAAATATGGCAAAAATGATGAATATCAACATCATTGGTGCTGTTGAGAATATGTCTTATGTTTTATGTCCACACTGCAACAAACATATTGAAGTTTATGGACCTTCAAAACTTGATTTATTTGCAAAAGAAACCGGACTTAAAGGTCTTGCGAAACTTCCTTTAAAGGAAGGAACATCAGCTTTAGTTGATAATGGTGAGATCGAACAAGTCCAATTAGATGAAATTTTACCAGTAATTGAAGCAATCAAAGGAATCTAATATGCCTACATTTAAAGAACTAATTGAAAGAAGAAAAGCACTATACGAAAAGATGAGTGATAATTCACTTTTAGTTCTTTATGCTGGAGCTTTGATTTTAAAATCAAATGATCTCTTTTATGAGTTTGAAGTTAATAAGAATTTCTATTATTTAACAGGAATTACAGAAGATAATGCTGTATTTTTGGCCTATAAGCATGACGGAAGTGTCATTGAAGAACTTTTTATTAGAGGATTTGAGGAAAGATTATATAAATTTACAGGTAGACTTTTAACTTTTGAAGAAGCTAGCAACATTTCTGGCATCGAAGACGTATTCTCCGTTACCACGCTAGATTTTGAGATTGATTCATTTATTAAGGGAAGAAAAGAAAATACGCCTGCTGCAAAAACAGTTTATCTAGATGTAAACGATGCTTTTATGATTGGTTTAAACAAAACAACCGAAAACATGAAACAAGCTCTTGAACTTAATTACGATATAGAAGTTAAAAGTATTACAGACGAAATTGTCAAACTTAGATTAATAAAATCACGAAATGAAATACTTCATATTAAAGAAGCAGTTAAAAAAGCTGATCAAGGATTTAAAAACGTCTTAAAGCACTTAAAAGTTGGTGCAAAAGAGATACAACTTGAAAGAGATTTGATGTATTTTGTCAAAGATCTTGGTAGAGATTCCTTGTATAGACGTCCATTTGTTGGCGTTGGAAGACATACACTCAGTTTTGTTAATAAAGATTTAGGCACAATAGCTAAAGATGGTGAATTATTGGTCATCGATGCTGCCGTAAAAGAAGAAAAATATGTCGCAAGCGTTGCTAGAACATACCCTGTAAATGGAAAATTTAGTAACGAACAAGCCAAGGTTTATAAGCTACTTTTAGAATCAATCGACAACATTTTAGAAGAGATTAAACCAGGTGCAAATGTGCATCAATTAAACCAAAAATTGCACAAAAACCTTGCAGAATCGGCATTAAATTTAAAAATTTTGAGAGATTCGGACATTTTAAACCGTGCAATTCCTCACATTTTAATTGAACAAATTGGTCTTGAAGAAAAAGAATCTTTCATTGTCGGAGGTAATCTAGAAGCAGGCAGTGTAATTACTGTCGCCCCTTCCATTTTCCTTGAAGATAAAGGTTATTCTGTAAGATTAAAAGACATAGTTGTTGTTACTCAAGAAGGTTCATATTTGTTATCTAAATCAGTTCTTCGTGAGATTAACGAAATTGAAACTGCACTCGCTTCGAGGGATTAATTATGGTCACGAATATTATTTTTGATTTTAATGGAACATTACTAGATGATTTAAATCTAACTTTCGATATTGAAGAAAGAATGCTCAAAAAACACGGATTACCTTTAGTAACAAAAGATTTTTATCTTCATAATTTTAGTTTTCCAGTCAAAGCATATTACGAATTAATCGGTTACGACTTCGCAAAAACTCCATATGAAGATTTAGCGGTTGAATTTGTTGATGAATATTATGCAAGAGAAGAAAAAGAAACCTTCTTATTTGAAGATTGTTATGATGTTTTAACTTGGTTAAAGCAAGAAAACATCCATTTATATGTTTTGAGTGCTTCAAAACAAGATTATTTAGAAAGACAACTTAAAAGACTAGGCATTTTTGACTTATTTGATGGTGTAATTGGTGATAAAAGCATTCATGCACACGGAAAAATAAATTATGGCAATGAATTTTTAAACGAACACGAGATCGACAGAAGCAAAACTATCATGGTTGGTGATACAGTTCATGACTTTGAAGTTGCAGAAGCTCTCAATTTGACACCAATTATTTTCTTAGGTGGCCATAATAGTGAAGATTTGTTTAAAACTTTGAACGTAAAATGCGTTAAAAATTATAGAGAACTATACAATTTGATTTGTTTAATGGATTTTGCAAATGAAAAATAAGAAAAAGACAGCTACAAAACAAGGAAAACTTAGATTAATTATCACACTCATTGTCTTTTTAATCTCAATGGTTGTCATAATTGGCCTTTTCATTTTGCCTTTCATGTTTGAAGTTGTTAGAAATGCACTTTTATACATTATTTTGGTTTATTTTGTGCTAGTTTCTGCGTTGTTATTATTTATTGCAAACTCAGCTTCACAAGTTGATTTTAAGATTAGTTGGATGACTGTTGTCGCTTGTATTCCAATTGCTGGACCACTTTTATATCTGATTTTTGCACAAAAAGAAACGAAGAAATCTCAAATTAGAAAAAGAGCAAAAAGAGAAAAAATAATTGAGATTGACGAGGAAAATACAACAAATGTTTACGAAGATTTGGCAAAATTGAACTACAAAAACTTCCAAATTGCAAACTCAATAAACCTCAATGTAGAATACCCAACCTATAAGGATAGTAAATTTGAATACTTCAAACTTGGTGAGCTCGGTTTTCCAAAAGTTATAGAAGAATTAAAGAAAGCTAAGCGTTTTATCTTCCTTGAATTTTTCATTATTGAAAGAGGAGTTTTCTTTGATTCAATCTATGAAATTTTAAAAGAAAAAGTAAAAGATGGAGTCGAAGTTCGATTAATTTATGATGATTTTGGTAGTGCGATTAAAATTAACCCTCATTTTTATAAAAAAGCCATAAACGATGGTATTAAGGTATTTAGATTTAACAAAATTCGTCCTGCAGCAGATTTTAGACAAAATTCTCGTGATCACCGCAAGATCATTATTATAGATGGTGTCGTTGCATTTAGTGGCGGATGTAATATTGCGGATGAATACATTAACAAAATTAATAGATTTGGTGTCTGGAAAGACAATATTTTTATGTTAAAAGGTAAAGCTGTTGATGGATATGTTAATATTTTCCTTCAATCATGGAGTAAAAATGAAAATGAATTCATCGATGACTATGATGAAAGAAGATATTATTTCGATATTAATCGCGCTTTAGCTGATAGTGAGATTGAACCTGATGGATTCCTTTGTCCATATGGTGAAGTACCTCTTGACGATGAATTTACTACTAGAAATACATGGTTACAAATCATAAATTCAGCTAGAAAATACGTTTTTATATCTACACCTTACTTAATTCCTGACTCCACGGTATTAACTGCATTAGAAAATAAAGCAAAAGAAGGCGTAAGAGTTGCGATTGTTACTCCAGGTATCCCAGACAAACGTATGGTTTATAGTGTTACAAGAAGCTATTATTCTTCATTGCTCATGTCAGGTGTTGAGATTTATGAGTACACGCCAGGATTCAACCACGCAAAAGTTATCGTTAGCGATGACGATGTATGCTCAGTTGGTACTGCAAATTTGGATTATCGTAGTTTCTATCTTATTTACGAGTGTTCACTTTTAGTCATGAATTCAAAAGAAATTTTGAAGGTTAGAGATGACCTTGTAGAGATGATGAGTGTATCAAAGCTTCAAGATGTAAACCGTTACGTGAACGCAAATTTCTTCACAAAATTATACTGGGGAATTCTTAGAATAATCGCACCTTTCTTCTAAAAACCCTGCAAAAAGCCAATATTTTTAAAAAATCAGCGAACTGTTTAGTTCGCTGATTTATTCTTGGCCTCCCATTTTTTACGGGCTGCATCGTTTAAAATTCTTTTTCTAATTCTGAATGCATTTGGTGTAACTTCAACAAGTTCATCAGAATTGATGTAGTCAAGACATGCTTCAAGAGTCATTTTTCTTGGTGTCTTTAACACAACTGTTTGATCTTTTGTAGCAGATCTTTGGTTTGTTAAGTTTTTAGTTTGACAAACGTTAACACTTAAATCAATATCGTATTTATTTTCACCAACAACCATACCTTCATAAATCTTGGTGCCTGGTGTGATGAACATAACACCACGTTCTTCAACGTGTTGAAGTGCGTAAGGTGTTGCTTGGCCGGATTCAGTTGCAACTAAGACGCCAACTTTTCTTTCACCTAAGGTTGCGTGAGCTTGAGGTCTATATTCTTTGAATGTGTGTGAGATAATTCCATAACCTTTGGTTAATGTTAAGAAATTTGAAATGAAACCAATGAGGCCTCTTGAAGGAATAACATAGTTAATTTTTGTATTAAGATCACCTGCATCCATATCAATTAACTCAGCTTCTCTTGAGCCAAGGGTAGTCATGATGTCACCAACGAAATCGTTTGGAATTTCAACGCTTAAGTCTTCAAATGGCTCGCATTTGACACCATCGATTTCTTTGATGATAACTTGTGGTCTAGAAACTTCGATTTCGAAGCCTTCTCTTCTCATGTTTTCAATGAGAATACCGAGATGAAGTTCGCCTCTACCTGAAACAACCCAACTCTCTGAGTTTTGGACTCTTGAAACTTTTAAAGAAACGTCTTTTTGAGCTTCTTTGAATAATCTATCTTCGATTTGTCTTGCTGTTAAAAGTTTTCCATCTTGTCCACTAAATGGTGAACTATTTGTGCCAAATGTCATTTGGAGTGTTGGTTCATCAATGTGAAGCGGTGGTAATGGTTCAACGCATGTTGGATCACAAACTGTTTCACCAACGTTGATATCTGGTAAACCGGCGATTGCACAGATTTCACCAGCGTGTGCTTCTTCGATTTCTACTTTTTTGAGTCCAAAATAGCCAATAAGTTTTAAAATTTTGAATTTTTGTTCGCTACCATCAAGTCTAGCACATGTAACTTGGTCGCCAACCTTAATTGTTCCTCTTTGAACTCTACCAATACCCATTCTTCCAACATAATCGTTGTAATCAAGAAGTGCTAATTGGATTTGAGCTGGACCTTCTTCTTGAACTTTTGGTTCTGGAATTTCACTGACAATTAAGTCAAAAATTGGCTCCATTCCTGGTTTTTGTGATGATAATTCAGGTTCTAAACTTGATGTTCCATTAAGTGCAGAACAATATGCGACTTTGAAATCTAAGAAATCATCTGGTGCGCCAAGTTCAATGAATAAGTCTAAAACTTCATCAATAGCTTTTGCAGGGTTTGCATTTGGTCTATCAACTTTGTTAATAACAACAACTGGTTTGACGTTTGCTTCAATAGCTTTCTTAAGAACAAATCTTGTTTGTGGCATTGTTCCTTCAAAAGCATCAACTAAAAGTAAACACCCATCAACCATATGCATGATTCTTTCGACTTCGCCGCCAAAATCTGCGTGTCCTGGAGTATCAAGGATGTTTATTTTATAGTCTTTGTATTTGACAGAAGTAGTCTTAGCTAAAATGGTAATTCCTCTTTCTCTTTCGATTGAATTACTATCCATAGCACGATCTTCTAATTTTTCATTTTCTCTAAATGTACCGCTACTTTTGAGCAATTGGTTAACAAGTGTTGTTTTGCCGTGATCAACGTGAGCAATAATTGCGACATTTCTCATTTTCATAGTTCGTACCTCCAAAAGCATTAAATAAAATATCACAAATGAAAGCAGATTTAAATAAAAGAGTTTCTAAGAAACTCTAAAAACGGTTTCATAAATACTTTTCGTCAAATACTTTTGGAAAAAATGGAAATTTTATGAAAATCTATGAAAATTTTCATTAAATTTTCTGAAACAAAAAAATTATTCAAAAAAATGAAGAATTTTTTAAAAAGTGTCAAAAACTTCCTTCTATATATAGTGAGGGCATATAAAAACGCAATTTAACTTTTCTATCTCTTAATAACTCGAAAAAAGGATTTGGTTGTCATCAATTTTTCGAAAAATAGTGGAGTTTTAGAGGGTTTTTGCTAGAAAGGAGGGTTTTTATGAGTATTTTTGGAGAGTTTATGACCTGACGTTAAGCAATTTTCACATAGAGAATTTCGTTTCTATAATTCTCGTTTATTAAAAGCTCACAATAATTTTTGCGTCTGTCTTTAAAATTAATTTTAAAGACTTTATAATTTTAGGCATGACAATTAACGAGATCAGAATTAAAAAAGCAAAAGTTAACAATTTAAAAGAAATTAGCCTCACGATACCTAAAGACAAACTTGTTGTTTTTACAGGAGTTTCTGGTAGTGGAAAATCCACATTAGCTTTCGACACAATATTTGCCGAAGGACAAAGACGCTATGTTGAATCTCTTTCTAGTTACGCTAGACAATTTTTAGGAAACTTCGAAAAACCAGACGTTGAAAGCATTGAAGGACTATCGCCTTCAATTGCTATTGATCAAAAAAGTGTTTCACACAATCCAAGAAGTACAGTTGGTACTGTCACTGAAATTTATGATTACCTAAGATTACTTTTTGCAAGAATTGGTGTGCCATTTTGCCCAACACACAATACTCCAATTGTTGCATTTTCTAATCAAAAAATTACTGATCTCGTAATGAAGAATGAGTTTAACAGTAGAGTCCAAGTTATGGCACCTATTGTTAAAGATGAAAAAGGCACTCACAAGGACACAATCGAAAAGATTAAAGCCAATGGCTTTACTAAAGTTAGAATTGATGGCGAAATTTTGCCATTAGAAGAGGTCCAACCTCTTGAAAAGAACAAAAGGCATAACATTGACATTATTGTCGACAGAATTGCTCTAAAAGAAGAAAACAAATCTAGATTATTTGAAGCTATTGAACTTGCCAGCGATTGGGGCAACGGATTTGTAAACATTAACGTGAATGGTGTAGACACAATGTATAGCGAACATAATGCGTGTCCAGAATGTGGTTTTACTGTACCAAAATTAGAACCAAGACTGTTCTCTTTTAACTCACCTCAAGGTTGCTGTGAATCTTGTAATGGATTAGGTATATCTAGAGAAGTAGATATCGATCTTCTCGTACCTGATAAAACAAAATCAATAAATGATGGTGCGATTTTGTATTACAAGAACATTGCTGGTTCAACAAATTTAGATTGGCAAACATTTTCTAAGCTTTGCGATCACTATGCAATTGACCGCAACAAGCCATTTAATGAATTAACAAAAGATGAACTTGATATTGTTTTGAATGGTTCTAAAGAACCACTTACTTTCACAATTAAATCAAGTAGTGGAAATATCAACCACAAAAACGGATTTATCGAAGGCGTCAAAACAAGAATCGAAAGATTATATAAAGAAACTAGCTCTGAATTCTTTAGAGAATGGTATGAGTCTTTTATGAGAGACAAAGAATGTACTAGATGTCATGGAGCTAGACTTAATGAAAAAGTACTAAGCGTAAGAATTAACCACAAAAACATTTTTGATTTATGCAAAATGCCACTTGATGAACTTTTAGAGTTCATGAATGATTTGCCAAACCATTTAAGTGAATACGATATCACAGTATCTGCAATGGTTGTCCAAGAAATTAAAAACAGAGTTAAATTCTTGATAGATGTTGGACTTGAATACCTTAATTTAGCAAGAATGAGTGCAACTTTATCTGGTGGGGAAAGCCAAAGAATCAGACTTGCTACACAGATTGGATCCAAATTATCTGGTGTCCTATATGTTTTAGATGAGCCTTCAATTGGCTTACATCAAAGAGACTCAGAAAAACTCATTTACACTTTAAAAGAGATGAGAGATTTAGGAAATACTCTTATCGTTGTTGAACATGATGACGCAACTATTAGAGCTGCCGATTATATCGTTGATATCGGGCCAAAAGCAGGTGTTCATGGAGGAGAAGTTGTTGCCCAAGGAACACTTGAAGATATTTTGAATTCAAAGAATTCATTAACTGCTGACTATTTAAGTGGAAGAAAATATATTCCTGTTCCTGCGGTTAGAAGAAAAGGAAATGGAAAATTCTTATCAATTAAAGGATGCACAATCAATAATTTAAAGAATATTGAAGCAAAATTCCCTCTTGGGACACTTATTTGTGTCACGGGCGTTAGTGGAAGTGGAAAATCCAGTTTAGTTAATGAAACTTTATACAATTCTATTTATGGAATTTTAGAACAAAAAGATGTTTTCCATGGTGATTATAAAGAATTAAAAGGTATTGAAAACATTGATAAAGTGATTAATATTTCTCAAGAACCAATCGGAAAAACTCCAAGAAGTAACCCAGCAACATACGTAAAAGCCTTCGATGACATTAGGGACATCTTTGCTCAAACAATCGAAGCTAAGACTAGGGGTTATGATAAGGGAAGATTCTCCTTTAATGTTAGTGGTGGTAGATGTGAAACTTGTGGCGGTGCAGGCGTTACAAGAATTCCAATGAACTTTTTACCAGATGTCTATGTTAAATGTGATGTCTGTGATGGAAAACGTTATAACGAAGAAACATTGAAGTGTACTTATCACGGCAAAAATATCTATGATGTTTTAGAAATGACGATAGAAGAAGCCTATCAATTCTTTAAACCTCATGTCTCACTTGCTAGAAAACTTAAAACATTGGTTGATGTTGGGCTTGGTTATATTAAAGTAGGTCAGCCAGCAACGACATTGTCTGGTGGTGAAGCTCAACGTGTCAAATTAGCTTATTATCTTGAAAAACGTCCAACAGGGAAAACTTTGTATATCCTAGATGAACCTACAACAGGTCTTCATACAGATGATGTTAAAAACTTAATGGAAGTTATTGAAAGAATTGTTGATAATGGCGATACAGTTATCATCATTGAACACAATTTAGATGTTATAAAAATGGCAGATTACATTATTGATCTTGGTCCAGAAGGAGGAAATAAAGGCGGAACGATTGTTTTCACTGGTACCCCTGAGGAGATTGTAAACTGCGAGAGTAGTTATACTGGCCAATATTTAAAACCAGTTTTAGATGAAGATAGAAAAAGAAAGGAGAAACTAAGATGATAAGCACAATTACATTTTATTTAGCAATTGTTCTCTTTTTAGGATCTTGCTTTGGTTATGGCTTTGTCT
>Ga0256405_10011901_pt1 | contig 10939 bp, 10 predicted proteins | sample RumenRJG_02DNA_FD_189096 | JGI IMG/M metagenome (GOLD analysis project Ga0256405, IMG submission 189096) | Bovine rumen microbial communities from Lethbridge, Alberta, Canada - RJG_02 | ecosystem: Host-associated > Mammals > Digestive system > Stomach > Rumen | place: Canada: Alberta... | reverse complement strand
TTGAGATAGCTTCAAGAAATAAGAATAAAAATATTATGACTTTAGAGAGTCTTGCAAAATACAATCTTGATGGTGTAAATCAGTGTGAATTAAACGAAAATGTTAACTTTAATATGGATAAAGCCTCAAGGTTTATAGAGTTTCAGTCTCCGGATATTATATATTTAGAGGGAGTTAAAACAAAGGAAATTTTTGATTATTTTTCTAGTTTAGTGTATGAAAATAAGATAATTTTGATGGAATTTCTGGCTAATAATATGGAAGAACTTCGTAATAAAATGGCGTTTTCTGATTTTGAAACATTAAAATCTCTTATCAGCTGTATGATTTTCATTCATTCTCAAAATAGTTTGGAAGTGTTTGATAGAACTACAATTCAAAAATATTTAGCATAAATTATGTAAATTTTTTGGTCTCAATTGGCAAAATTAAATATTCAGGTTTTTTGTATAAAAGGCATCTTGATTATAAGGACATGTGTGGTGAAAAATTTAATAGGAACTTTGTTTTCAAAAAAATATAATAGCTTGTGGGAAGGTGTAAGAGCTGTGAGTGTGTATTTATATATGGGGGTTTAAAAATGTACAAGGTAGGATTGTTAGTTGACAAGGTAATTACTTCAAATACTGTTTCTCAATTAGAGAAATCTCAATTGCTGCATAATTCTGGCATATTGACAAAGCCATTAAACGGTATTCAAAAGACTTATGATTGTGTAAGTTACATAGACGATATGGGTTGTACAATAGGAGGTTATATACCTGATAATTATCTTACTGTTAAAAAGATATTCAGAGAAGCTGTTAGGGCTTATAAAACAATTTTTGGTGAGAGAATTCCTGCAAGTCCTGCTCATTGGGAAGAAAGAGCAGTATTAAAACCTTCATATACAATCTTACACCTGGAGTCTCATGGAAAAGGTCAAGGTACGGAGGCTGTTAAGGATGTATTAAGAAGAAGTTTGGCTGATCCAAAAACCGAAGGTCGTGTTACGTTGCACGCAAGTATGATTGATGGAGAATCTTCACCTGCAGGTTTTTATTATAAATTGGGTTTCAGGTTTACAAACGTTGAAAACAATGAAATTCTGGCAAAATGGATGAAGAATGGCGGAAGAAAAGAAAATGCTCCAAATCTTTCAGGATTTATGTATTTGCCTACAGAAAATATAAAGCATTGTTTAAATTATAATACCGGTACAAAAAGTTTAATGTTTGAAGCTTAAGGTGTTTCGTGGTAATCTTCTTATAAATAGTATTAGGATATATATGCGATGAGTGTACAGGAAGATTTGGATGAAATAAAAGAATTGTGCGAGTTTTGTAACAACTGTGAGTTGTCCAAAACTCGTTCTAATGTCGTTTTTTCTGCAGGTGTTCCTAATAATAAACTGATGCTTATTGGCGAAGCTCCGGGTTTTTATGAAGATAAGCAAGGAGAACCATTTGTTGGGAAAGCCGGTCAATTATTGGATAAAATCTTGGAGAGTGTTGGTTTTTCCAGAAAAACTAATATATATATTTGTAATACAATTAAATGCAGGCCTCCGGAAAATCGTGATCCTATGCCTAATGAAAAAGAGGCATGTAGAGCTTTTTTAGATGCACAATTAGAGATTTTAAAGCCTCGTATTATTTTGTTATGCGGAAAGGTCGCTTTGTCATCTATGCTGAATACGTCTTCCGGTATTACTAAATTGAGGGGTAAGTGGTTTGATGGTCCATATGGCAGTAAAATGATGCCTATATTTCATCCGTCATATTTGTTGAGAAATGATTCAACCGAAAAAGGCAGCCCAAAATGGCTAATGTGGCAGGATATAAAAGAAGTAAAACGCGTTTATGACGAAATATCTTGTTCGTGTTAGAATTTATTTATGAGTGTAGTTTTTAATCCCGTTATAGTTTCTGTTATTTTACTTTGTGTATTATGTTTATCAAAAGTAAATGTTTTGCTTGCAATAATTATTTCTGCCATTGTGGCGGGCTTAGTTGCCGGTATGCCTATATCTGAGGTTATGAATACTTTTATTTCAGGCATGGGTGGAAATGCAGAAACCGCATTGAGTTATATATTATTAGGTACTTTCGCTGCTGCAATGACTCATACCGGATTGGCAACTATTCTTGCTAAGAGGATTGCATCAACAATTTGTGATAAGAAGTATATACTTATTGCGATTTTGACTGTGATTGCTATGCTTTCTCAAAATTTAATTCCTGTTCATATTGCTTTTATTCCAATTCTAATACCTCCGTTGCTTAGTGTTATGAACAAGTTATGTATAGATAGAAGAGTGATTGCTTGTGCATTGTCTTTTGGACTAAAAGCTCCATATATCATGATTCCTGCCGGCTTTGGGTTAATTTTCCAGGGTTTAATTGCAGAAAATATGACTATTAATGGTATTGAGGTTTTAAAAAATGATGTGTGGAAATCTACGTGGATACTGGGATTTGGCATGTTGCTTGGGTTGCTTGTTGCGGTGTTTTACACATATAGGAAACCAAGAATGTATGAAAATACTGCTTTTTCAAAAAATAAGTTAGAAGAAGAGGATGAAGAAGCATTAAAGTTAAATAAAAATCATTATATAACTTTGGTAGGTGCTTTTGCTACATTATTTGTTCAATTAACAACGAAATCTTTGCCTTTAGGTGCTCTGGTTGGGCTTGGAATTGTTTTTGGCGGTGGAGCAGTAAGTCATAAAAAAATGGATAAGTTGATAAATGAGGGCATAGGTCTTATGGGGTATGTAGCATTTGTTATGCTTGTTGCTGCAGGATTTGCGCTTGTCCTCAAGGAATCCGGAGGAATTGATGTCCTTGTCAATGCGGCAATGCCATTTATGCAAAATAGCAGATTGCTAGCTGTTTCTGTAATGTTGATTATTGGACTTTTTATAACAATGGGAATAGGAACTTCTTTTGGTACGATACCAATTTTAGCAGTATTGTTCATTCCTGTTTGTTCTAATTTGGGCTTATCACCATCTGCGTCAATTGTTTTGCTCGCTGCGGCTGCTGCATTAGGAGATGCAGGTTCTCCCGCATCTGATACAACCTTAGGGCCTACTGCCGGTTTGAATGCCGACAATCAGCACAATCATATTTCGGATACTTGTATCCCAACATTTTTACATTTTAACATCCCGTTAATATTATTCGCTATTCTTGCTGTATATATTTTTTAATATTGAATAAGGAATATTGTAACAAATTCTTAATAGCCTAGCAAAATAATTTATTTAGAGGATTTAATATATTGTTAAATTTTCTATACTGGACACGTAGGTAGAATATTTAAAAGGGGAGAAAGTAAGAAAAATTAGTTTTAAATTAATTTTTATTTCTTATTTCCCAATAAACAGAGGTTAATAATAAATGGTCGACAACAGGTCAGCAGGATATTTCGGAATAGGCGGTGCTTTTAATTTCAAAAGCGGCGACATATCCGGCACCGCAGCAAGAACCCAAGATGATAAAATGGGACAAGGCGGTGAATATTTTGCTCAACCTCAAGATGAGGAATCTGAAGAACCAAGAGAACACGAAAAATACATGGATAGAAGTGCTGTTTTGAGGGCTACTCTTAATTCTTTAGCTATGATGAATGTCGCAAATGTTATTAACGCCAGAAAACTTGAAGCCAAAAAACAGAGAGATTTACTTGCCACCCAACAAATGATAAAGAAAAAACACGAGGAATTTTTAAGTGGAAGTATTAATAGTAGTGAGGATTTACCTGTAAAAAACTCTGATGATGAAGTAGAAGATGTTGTTGATTAGATGAAAATGCTTGTTGTAATAATTTTGTTTTCGTCGACAGGAAGTTCTTCTTTGTGATTGTTTGTTTTGCTCATCAGTAGTTCGCCGTGATAAAAAGGATTTGATCCGTTTTTATCTTTTGATGTTTCAAGTGCAACAAGTTTGTTTGTTGTGTTCGCAGAATGTTTTTGTTCTTTTAATGTTATTTCATTTACATTTATTGTTAGTTTTCCGTCAACATTCTTTTGAGTATTTTGTGCTGCCATTGAATTTAAATAATTTATTTTTGAAAGTGTTTCTTGGTTTAAATGTATTTGTAAACATGAGTTATTTAGAGCTATCTGTTTCGCTACTTTTAAATCAATATTTGCGTTGTATAAGTCAATGCCAACATCTCTTTTTTGAAAGAAATTTTGAGCATTATCTACTTTATATTGAGCGTTCTTTTCTTCTGCTCGCTTCAATATTGATTTTGAAACTTGTTGTAACGTAGCACGATCAATGCTTAATCCCATATTATTCAATTGTTCATAAACACTAATTGCCATCGCTGTATCCCTTTTTTAATTTCCTTATATTGTTCTTATCGGCAAACTTTTCAAAAACTTTAATCTTTTTTGTCTAATGCTTAATAATTCTTTACAATGACAAAAAACAAAGCAATTTTTATTATGTTATCTACTTTATATATATACAGTAAATAAAACAGAGAGAAATGCTATGGGTATAGAAAATTTCACAGCAAGTTGTTATTATCTTCAAGACGTAATTAATGCGACAAGTACTATTGTTCATAAGAGGAATGGTGAAGATCTAGCTACACGCACGCAGAGAGCCGGTGCTGAGTTGACTGCAAATGTTTGGAATACTGCATTAGCCCACCAAATAGCCAGAGACACAGGAAGCTCATTGCCTTTTATGGCAAAAGCAATGGCAGGAAAAGATTCAGCTTTAGCGTTTGACGGAATTATGGAAACAGGATACATGCTGAGTATGTTGCATAATCCATTTGGATTTGGTCCGATGATGAATCCGATGATGAATCCAATGTATGGTTTTGGCGGCTCGTGTTTTGGTTATAACCAGCCGTTATATTCAAGCAGATTTATGTATAGATGTTAAGGAAAAAGGAATAAGGATAAAGATACCGCAATATGCGGTATTTTTTTTTACCAGTATTGAGAGCCGTGTTCCGAAAATAAATCTATAGATAAATTTATTTTTCTTTCGACGGCTTCTATTTTTTGGAGCAGTTTTTCGTCCTGCGTTTTTGTTTTCATAATTTTTAAATCTAGGAGTTCTTCTTTATATTTTCGAACTTTTTCCATATCTTCTTCTCTTTGTAAAAATAACCAGGATTCAAATCCGCATCCGGGAGGTGTTACAACCCAGCCACTTGAAGGGCAGAGTTTACATAAGGTTGGTCGTTCTTCATATATAGAACAGAGGTTATTATCCAACAAGTATTTACACTTATAGAAAACGACATCTTCAGGATTTATTTCCCCTGATTGTTCAACCCTTTTTAAAATATTATCAACTATATCTGCGTCAACTTCTCGAGCCTCTTCTGTTGATTGGTAGGGTTCGAAAAGTTTTATGAAATCTTTGGCATATTCGTTTCCGTCATTTGCCATTTCTAAGATTTCTTCATATGTATATTTTGTATTAGTAATTACACGGCAACACTTGCCGCACATTTTGCAAAGACTCTGAGGACGCTTTTCTATAAAACTCACTTCATGACCATTCATAAGTATATTATAGTATTTGTTTTACATATTTGTTAAATCATTTAAATTAAACTCTTAATATTTCTTAAAAAACTTGAAAAATAAGCAATTATTTTAGATTTTGTAACTTTATTATTTTAGATAGTAAAAAGGTAGTGTCATGCAAAATTTTATGCCAAATGCTCAAAATATATATCCATATACTCAAGGCGTTTCGCAAGCGGTTAATTCTCAACCATTACAAAACCCTAACTATGCAGGTGTAAATATTCAAATTATAAACCCTATGGTGAACCCGCAAGGGGGGATGATTTATCCGACTCAAACGGCATCTGCGTACGAAAACGGTGTAAATGGGGGATGTTATCCTTCTAATTATTATACAACTCAACCAGCCAGCGGATATGTTGTTCCAAATGCAGCTCATCCAAATTTAAATAGTAATATTAGCGGATTTTACGACAATAAAGGAAAATATTATCCATATGTAAAAAATAACGAAGGAGAAGTAGGTTATTATGATGAAAACGGAAGTTTCCATCCGTTAAAAGTAATTCAGGATGCGCAACCCCAAGATTCTCAAAACCCTCAAAATAATGAGAAATCTGCTGTGGAAAATGCAGATAATATAAAAGAAGCAGATAAAAGTATAAATACACCGAATAGTGCTGTTGACGGCTCTAACACTGATGGAAAGAAAAATGTTGAAGATATAAATAAAGAAAATTCTACAAACGGAGAAAATTCAGCAGATAAAGCTGCTGAAACAAACAAAAACAACCAAAATAATGTTACAAATGAAGTAAATAAAGGTGATGATAATAATACAAAAAACGATAAGAAAACAGAAAAAAAAGAAGTCGTTTTGTTGAGTGATGAATACATAAAGAGTTTAGAAAACTATTTAAACAGTCAAGATTTAGAAATAAGAAAAATGGGCGCACATAAGGTGTTAGATAGGTTAGAGGAAGATCATTCCAGAAAAGATGATCCTGCACTTACCCCATTAGTTAATAAAATGCTTCAAGATCCATCAGAAGCTATTAGAATAATAGCTTTGAGTATAATTGAGTCAGGGTTACTTTCCGGAAATAATGAAACTGCTCAAATCTTGAAAAATATGCAGAGTTCAAGTGACGGATTTGGATTGGATGCGACGCAAGCATCGAGTGCTCTTTTAAAAATGGCGGAGAAAAAAGTAGAAAAAGAGGTTCCTGTTAAGGACTCTGAAAAGAAAGAAAAAGCAGAAAAATAGTAAAGTGATAGGTACAGTATGAGTGGAATAATATCAAGAATAGGCAGTAATATAGGAACATTGGCGGCAAGGGCAACCGGTCTGGCTGCTGTTGGTATGGTAGGTTATGATGCGCACGTTATAGGAAAACTTACATCCGATACATATTCTCAGTCAAGAGAAGCAAATCGTCTATCATATGCCGCAAATAATGATGCATATTTAGATTCACCAAGTGCCGTAATGGGGAAAGTTAAGAAAAAAATATTTAATTTCCAATTAGAAAACAATATATTTATGCCTATAGAAGCTGCAATAGGTTATTTTAAAGGTTTCGGCGGAATGTGCCTTGAAAACGGTTTACCGTTAGGTCTAGGTGTTTTGGCAACGTTAGCCAAAGGTAAAATTATTCCGAGACTTTCTGCTTTAGGCTTATTAATGATTGGCGGTTATAAGGTTCTTCACGATGGTTTTGGTGTTGGACGTCCGGAACGTTTAAATTCTGCGTTTAAGTAAGGCTTTATAAAAATTCTTGTTTGTGCTATTTTTTTGTCATAAGAAGATAATTTTAAGAGGTTTTTATGACAAAGACAGCTATTAATATTGAAGATTTACCTACAGTTTATGATGCTAAAGCTACTGAAGGTGAAATATATAAGTTTTGGGAAGACGGAGAATACTTTAAGGCTAACGCAAAGAGCGATAAACCTGCGTATTCAATGGTAATCCCTCCTCCGAATGTTACCGGAGTGCTTCATATGGGACATGCTCTGGATGAGACTCTACAAGATATTTTGACAAGATATCACAGGATGTCCGGATTTGAAACATTATGGCTGCCGGGTACTGACCACGCAGGTATTGCTACTCAAAATGTCGTTGAAAAAAAATTGAGAGAAAAAGGTTTGTCTCGTTATGATTTAGGTAGAGAAAAATTCCTTGAAGAAACTTGGAAGTGGGCAAACGAACATAAATCTGCAATACTTGATCAGTGCAAAAGATTAGGAGCTTCCTTTGATCGTTCAAGAGAAAGATTTACGTTTGATAAAGGTTGCTCGGATGCTGTTAAAGAAGTTTTTGTTCGCTTATATGAAAAAGGTTTGATATATAAGGGTAAATATATTGTAAACTGGTGTCCTCGTTGTAATAGTGCTATTTCTGATGTTGAAACGGAATATGCGACTGAGCAAGGACATTTGTGGGAAATATCATATCCGTTGAAAGGTGAAGCCGGTGCAATTATTGTTGCAACAACACGTCCTGAAACTATTTTTGGGGATGTGGCAATTGCAGTTCATCCTGACGATCACAAATATTCTGAGTTGGTCGGTAAAACAGTCGTTATTCCTTTGTCAGGAAGAGAAATACCTATTATCGCCGATGAATATGTTGATAAAAATTTTGGAACAGGTGCCGTTAAAATTACGCCTGCTCACGATCCTAACGATTTTGAGGTTGGTAAACGCCACGGCTTGAAACCTATTTGGATACTTGATGAAAACGGTAAAATGAAAGCTTGTGGAGAAGTTCCTCAAAGCTTACATGGTTTGGACAGATACGAAGCTCGTGAAAAAATTATAGGAATGCTTTCATATGAGAACTTCTTATTAAGAACTCGTGATCATGAACATAATGTTGGTAAATGTCAGCGTTGCGGAACTACGATAGAACCGTTACTTTCTGAACAGTGGTTCGTAAAAATGGAACCGCTTGCAAAAGAAGCGATTGCTGCTGTTAAAGATGGCAGAATAAAATTTGTTCCTGACAGATGGGAAAAGAATTACTTAGGTTGGATGGAAAATATTAGAGATTGGTGTATTTCACGTCAATTATGGTGGGGACACCAAATACCTGCATATTATCATAAAAAAACGGGTGAAATGGTAGTTGCGAAAGAAAATCCGGATCCGGAAAACTACGTACAGGATAGTGATGTTTTGGATACGTGGTTCTCATCAGGTTTGTGGCCATTTTCAACTATGGGATTTCCTAATACTGACAGTGATGATTTTAAGAAATTCTATCCTACAACTACTCTTGTAACCGGATTTGATATTATTTTCTTCTGGGTTGCAAGAATGATTACTATGGGGTTGGAATTTACAGGAAAAGCTCCATTTTCTACTGTATACATTCACGGGTTAATTCGTGATGAAAAAGGTCAAAAGATGTCAAAGTCTAAGGGCAATACTATTGATCCGGTTAAAATTATTGATCAATATGGTTGTGATGCTTTGAGATTTACAATGACTTCTTTATGTACATATGGCGGTCAAGATATAAAAATGAGCGAAGAACGTTTTGAATATGGAAGAAACTTTGCTAATAAAATTTGGAATGCTTCAAGGTTTGTGTTGATGAATCTTGATGGAGTTGACGGCAAAGAGATTGATTTTGATAAACTTACTATTGCTGATAAATGGATTTTAGATAAGCTTAATTCAACAGCGAAAGAAATTAATCAAAATATTAAAGAGTACAGAATCGGTGAAACGGCACATACCTTGTATGATTTCTTCTGGAATTCATATTGTGATTGGTATGTTGAGATTGCGAAAATTCAACTTCAGGATGAAAGTATAAAATTAAATACACAAAGAGTTTTGAGATATGTTTTGGATATGTCATTAAGACTGTTGCATCCGATTATGCCTCATATCACAGAACGTGTATGGCAATTGTTGCCGCATCTTGATAGTGAAAAGGCTTCAGCAATAATTGTTGCGGATTATCCTGTTTATATGGACAGCTTGGCATTTCCTAAGGAAGCGGAGGAAATGAATCTTGTGTTTGAAACGATAACTTCTTTGAGAAATGTTAGACAGAGTTTTAATATTTCAACATCACTTAAAATTGATATTGAAATAAGAGCGGAAAAAGATGAAAAACCTATTTTTGAAGCAATTGAGTCTTATATTAGAAGGTTAGCTAAAGTAGAGGGTATTTCATACGCAGATAAAAATAGTGAAGCTCCGAAAAAATCTGCCAGTGCTGTTGTTTCTGCTTCAACAATTGTGATTCCTTTAGAAAATCTTATTGATTTTAATGAGGAAATAAAACGTCAACAAAAGAAATTAGATAAGTTGACAGCAGAAAAGAAGTCCCTTGAAGGTAGAATTAACAATCCTAAGTTTGTTGCAAATGCTCCAAAAGAGCTTATAGAACAGACAAAAGACAGAATTTCGGAAATTGAGCTTCAAGAAAAAACTATTAATGAATTAATTGAATCATTGAAATAGTTCTTATTTTATCAAAAGTATTTATTATCATAAATAATTGTTATACAATATGTTTATGATTACTTTTGATGCATTAACTCTTAAGGCTTTTGTCCAAGAAAACTTAAAGTTCTTGGAGGGTTCAAGAATTCAGAAAATTCAACAGCCAACAAGACGAGATTTCGTTTTTAATCTTAGAAATTCAGGTGAATCCAAAAAATTATACATAAATATTAATCCGCAAATATATCATGTTTGCTTTATGGAAAAAGATAATGAATTGAAAAGACGAATAGAAATTCCATCAAAGCCTCCAATGTTTTGTATGCTGCTTAGAAAGCATCTGGAGAATTCCAAAATCTCAAGAGTTAATGTTCCTGAAAATGAACGAATTTTAGAATTTTATATTGAAACATATGATGAGTTGAATGAAAAAATTCACTTATGTCTTGCCATTGAATTAATGGGAAAGCATTCAAACGTGATATTGTACAATTATGATACAAATATAATTTTGGGTTGTGCGCATAATGTAGGAGCAGAAAAAAGTCGAGAAAGAGAAGTCGCAGGTACTTTGCCATACGCTTATCCCCCAAGGCAAATAAAGAACGATATAAGAAATTATAATGGCGGAATTGACTATAAATCATTAAGCAATGATTTTTATCTTTTTTCAAATTCTTTTGCTAATATGTGCTCAGGAAAAACACTTGATGAATTAAAAAATTTTGTGATGTTAACAAATATTTCTCCTGCTATAAGTCCCGATTATGCAGTATATTCTCTTTATGAGGAATTATTACCGGAGGCGGTATTGCAAAAAGACGTAAATTCTATGATTGATAGTTATTATTCATATCATCAAGCGAATGAAAAATTTAACTCATTGTACAACAATTTGAAAACAATTATTAAACAAAAGCTTAAACGAACCCTTGCTACTATTGAGAAAATGGACAGCCAAATAAAAAGAGAGGCAAATTCTGA
>Ga0256405_10011900_pt1 | contig 10939 bp, 11 predicted proteins | sample RumenRJG_02DNA_FD_189096 | JGI IMG/M metagenome (GOLD analysis project Ga0256405, IMG submission 189096) | Bovine rumen microbial communities from Lethbridge, Alberta, Canada - RJG_02 | ecosystem: Host-associated > Mammals > Digestive system > Stomach > Rumen | place: Canada: Alberta... | reverse complement strand
TTGGAACAAGTTCTTCTATGCTTATCATTTCCATCTGGTTCATATCTTTCGGTATTTTCTTGAGCATTTCTATCACCCTATTTCATTATACCACATTTATGCAAAAAAGCCTACCACTTTTTTGAACCGCAGTTCATTTTAATGGTAGACTTTTGCGACAGACTGAAAGCACCATTATGCTGTTAAGGCATTATGGTGCTTTTTTTATGATGCTCCTGAATGGGAATTATATCAAGTTTGTGCGAATAGATATTTTTTTAATTATTTAATTTATATATAATATTCGCTATATAATCCTGGAATAATTTGTGGTTATACTACAAAACTGAAATAAAACAATCGGATGATATTGACAATTGCGTGTATTTATGATATAGTCGTGAATATACAAAACGTGAATTCGTTTTGTGAAGAATATTCATTAAAAAGGAACTGTCAAAGCTATGCTGTTCGTTTTTGATATTACGGACAGCAGGCTTGCTTTTGCCTTTTTTCAATTTAACATATGTTGATAATATGCCATGTGGGATATTAAAACCTACTGGCAGTTTTAGTATCAGGAGGGATCAGTCATGAAAAAAATAAGAAGATCAAGAAGAGTACTGGCAGGTATGCTGGCGGTAATGATGGTAGCGGGTGCAGCACCTATAAATCTCGGCAGCGTTGGGCTGTTTAACACAACTATTTCCGCCAGTGCAGGTGACTATGCTCACTTCAGACCGGAAGTTGGCAGTGTAACACTATATGATGATAACAGTGTACAGTCGATAACCGTTAAATGGCAGTGGCCTTACGGTACAGGCTGCAACGGTGTTGTAATGACTTCAAAGCCTATTTACCGCACAGGTGAATATGTAAGCTATTACGGCGGCAAAAGTACGTCTTTAGAAGATAGTGAAAAGAATATAGATTGGGAAACTGCAGGCAATAAGGACGAAACAAGAAGCAATATCCTAAAGGATATGGAACTTATTGATGTTTACGGCAGTGGCTCCGAACCTTACATGGGCTCGCAGACATTCGAGTTTGAAAAGGGTGAGGTGCCGATAGATAAGAATGACAGACTGTATTTTTATCTCTGGACATATTCAAGTGGAAGTTACTACCCTGATTTTCAGCTTGCTATGCTCGACGTCAGAGAAATGAAGGTTTACTATGGTCAGGAAGAGACTGTTGACGAAAACGGCAATGTTATATGGACACAGGTGAAATTCAGCTCTGCTTTCAAGGCATCTGAAGGTCTTACGTATAATGGCGATGCTCAGGCTCTTGTAAACATATCACCTTCAAGTGCCGAAGGCGTAACTCCAAAGTATGCGATAACTGATTCAGACGTTTCTGATGCTCCCGCTGAAGACAGTGAGCTCTGGCAGGATTCATGCACTGCCACTGATGCTGGAACATACAGAGTATGGTATAAAACATCTGTAACTGAAGAATCTGACTACAAACCTTATGAACCTGCTTACTCTGATGTTACTATCGAAAAGGCTGATCCTGTTTTCACTGCACCGACAGCAAATGAGCTGACCGAAGATGGAACGGTTCAGGATCTTATCACCACAAGCGACTGCGACGGCGGAGATATGCTCTTTGCAATGACCACAGATGCTGAGACAACACCTGATGAAGACGCATTCGGCGATGAGATACCTACAGCTGATGAATCGGGTACATACTATGTATGGTATAAGGTAAAGGGCGATAAGAATCACAATGACAGTGAACCCGCCTGCATACCTGTTACAGTGGCAGAAGGAAACTGGCTGATAGGCGATGTTAACAACGATGGCAAGATCAATGTTACCGATATCGCAATGGCAGCTGCTCATGTAAAGGGCAAGAGAATGCTCACTAAGGATAAATTCAAGAGAGCTGACGTTAATTTTGACGGCGTTCTTGATGTTTCCGATATTACACTGATCGCTGCTCATGTAAAGGGCAAAAAGATGCTTCTCCAGAAAAACGAGATACCTCAGACTGAAGAGAAAGTATAAAACGTTACTTCCGATAATTCGGGAAAATACAATTGAGACAGGCGATCAGCAGAGAGCCAAGATGTGAACTGTATCTGATCGGCGATACAAAAATGATATACCAAAGCACCATTATGCTGTTAAGGCATTATGGTGCTTTTTAGTTATTTCTGCACAGGAAAATATGGCAAATTCGCACGGGTGAATATGAGCTTTTAAAATCATTTAATTTATATGTAATAGTTACTATACAAACTTGGCATATTTTGTAGCGTTATTACAAAATCTGGATAAATTAACCTGACTGTATTGACAAGGGTGTAAATTTGTGATATAGTTGTGAATATACAAAACGATACTGTGTTTTGTAAAAAATATTCATCAAAAGGAGATGTCAAAGCTATGCTGTTGATATATGATCTGACAGACAGCAGGCTTGCTTCGACCTTTTTCATTGACCATACGTCGATAATATGCCGGACGGGATGACTAAGCCCGTGGGGCAATTATGATAACAGGAGGGATCAAGCATGAAAGAAATAAGAAGATCAAGAAGAGTATTAGCAGGTATGCTGGCAGTAATGATGGTAGCGGGTGCAGCACCCGCAAGTCTTTATGAAGGTGGTTTCCTGGCGGGAACTGCTATTACAGCAAGTGCGGATGAAACTGAGGTGCCACAGTCCGAAGAGAACGAATATGTTGCTTATTCAGTTGCAGGTAGAGGATTCAATGTGAGGGGCAAGGACGGAGATAACTATATCCTAACTACATTTCGTGATGGCGGTTACTTGACAGTGATGCAGGTCGGAGAAAATGCTGCGATAAAATTTGAAGGATTTGCTTATGGAAAGCAATATGTATCTGATGGTGTAACAGCAGATGTAAAGGCGCAGCTGAGTGGAAAAGTAGTTAATATAAACTATACCCTGACCAACACCACCAATGAAACCAAGACAGTGAAAATAGGCTCATGGGGTGATGTTAGTATAGGCGGTGATGATAATGCACCTTGTTCATTCTCAGCAAACGGTATAAAAATGGTCAAACAGGATAACACGATACAGTTTATGCTGATACCCGGCGGTGGAAATTTCACGACCATGTGGTATGGTGGTTACCGTGATATTTTTGAAAATCAAACAGTCAAAGTATTCGAAAACAGAGAAGATGCATCGACGTTTACCGGTGACAGCGCTGTTGCATGGTCGTGGACGATCGAGATACCTGCAGGAGAAACAGTAACTAAGAAAGCTAAGCTGTTTGCAGGAGATGCAAGTTTTGCACAGGTCTCCTATGATGCCAATGGCGGAACCGGTGATATGGAAGCCATGCTGGAGACGCCAGAAAGCCTGGTAAAACTGAACACAAATAATTTCGTAAGAGATGGCTACATTTTCAAGGGCTGGGATACCAACAGCGCAGGTGAGACTGTTGTTTACGCTGACGGGGCTGATTTTACGATACCGGATGATGATACCGTACTGTATGCGGTATGGGAGAAGATTATCACTAAGGAGCCGGAGGCTATAAGTCCCCTGGTATACAACGGCGGCGGACAGGATCTTATTACCGCAGGTGAGGTAAAGGAAGGAAAGCTCGTTTATGCTATGGGCGACGATGAGGAGAATGCACCCGAAGCTGATGCATATTCCGAGAATATCCCCGGCGCTGTGGACGCAGGTAATTACTATGTATGGTACGAGGTGGTAAATGACGATAATCTGGTGATCGCTAAGCCTGCCTGCATCGAGACTGTTATCGAAAAGGCTGATCCTGTTTTCACAGCACCGACAGCAAATGAGCTGACCGAAGACGGAACGGTTCAGGATCTTATCACCACAAGCGACTGCGACGGCGGAGACATGCTCTTTGCAATGACCACAGATGCTGAGACAACACCTGATGAAGACGCATTCAGCGATGAGATACCTACAGCTGATGAATCGGGTACATACTATGTATGGTATAAGGTAAAGGGCGATAAGAACCACAATGACAGTGAACCCGCCTGCATACCTGTTACAGTGGCAGAAGGAAACTGGCTGATAGGCGATGTTAACAACGACGGCAAGATCAATGTTACCGATATCGCAATGGCAGCTGCTCATGTAAAGGGCAAGAGAATGCTCACTAAGGATAAATTCAAGAGAGCTGACGTTAATTTTGACGGCGTTCTTGATGTTTCCGATATTACACTGATCGCTGCTCATGTAAAGGGCAAAAAGATGCTTCTCCAGAAAAACGAGATACCTCAGACTGAAGAGGCTCCTCAGACCGAAGAAGTTTCTCAGACCGAAGAGGAAGCATAATGCCTTAAATAAAGTTTAAGACATGATCATTCATCTGAATTTTTTCCACAGAGAGGGACTGCTGCATTATGCGGCAGTCCTTCTTTGCGTGCTGTGATATGACAGAAAGTATGCGCATGACAGCAATATCTGTTCATATAAAAAAGTAGCAGAGCAGACCGTAGGCGATACTTGCGAGGGTGCCGTAAAGTATCACTGGTCCACAGATGATAAATATTTTCGCACCCACACCTGTGATATAGCCCTCTGTGCGGAACTCCAGAGCGGGAGCGCATACCGAGTTTGCAAAACCCGTTATCGGCACAAGAGTTCCCGCGCCTGCGTGTTTTGCGATCTTTTCGTAGATACCAAGTCCTGTCAGCAGTGCGGAAATAAATATCAGCGTGATGGAAACTGCCGCCGCACTTGCCTTTTCACCCAGACCAAAAGCGCTGTACATGGCAGACAGCGCCTGCCCTGCAACACATATCAGCCCGCCGATAATAAAAGCCTTTGGCACATTTTTGTACCACTTGCTCCCGCGCTCTGCGGCGGCACACATATGCTTGTAACGCTCTTTGGTGATGCCTGTCTTGTCTGTAAAATCCTGCATGATATGACCTCCCGTAAACAATTAACGAAAATCTGCGTAAATAATGTTGCAGGATTTTCGCATGGATATGATTATATACAAACGATTTAAAGCTGCTCTGATTATTGTTGCCGAGCAGTTTTTATTTATACAATTTTTCGCCCACTTATTAATGAATTTTGACTGTATGGAAATATTATCCAGTAGATTTTAAGCATTGTTGCTAACTCATCTGTTAATAATATATACTATTTGTGGTATTGTACAACGTGAGTTAAATGGTTTAAAAAATGAGGATAGGATATGCAACGATCAGCTGTTACCAGAAATCGCAATATTTGAATCATATATACCGAAAATATCATACGAAATTTTTCGGTGTAAGAACATAGAGTAAATTCGGTGGATAAAATTATATACAAAAAATGTCTTCTTTATCGACAGTCCGTTTCGGTATATGCAGAATTTGTACTTAATTTTTTGTAATTATTAAGAAAATGAAACCTAATGCCATATATTTCCAGCGGATTTTAAGCATAGTTGCTAAATCGGTTATTTAGAAAACGTTTTTATTGTTATATTATACAACTTGTGTTAGTTCTTTTAACCAAGCATTTCCGAGGGAGAAGTACCATACTATTCCGATATTTAATTGTGTACGATCATTGTACAGATATCTCCTAAATTATTACTCAAATTAGCTTAATTTATACAGATTTCTTCTTATTTATTAAGGGAATTTTACCTAATACCAGTATTTTCCATAGGATTTTAAGCATCATTGCTAATTCATCTCTTTATATAATGCTTTTGATAGCATAATACACAATTTAAAATATGAACGAGATTTCATAATTTTACACCCGACTTAATTAACCGATCTGCCCCATCAGGTGCCGAAAATTTGTGTATAATAATTGTACAATTCTGAACTAAACTTTTGCACTGAAGAGCTTAATTTATACAGAATTATTCCTATTTATTAAGGGAATTTTGCCTAATGCCAGTATTTTCCAGAGGATTTTAAGCATTATTGCTAATTCATCTTCTTTGATAACGGTTTTGATAGCATATTATACAATTCAAATTATGAACGCGATTTCATAATTTTCTCCGCCGATTAATTAATCATACCCTCGGTCATCTCACCTTGATCAGATCATCCTATATTATGTACACTCTATATAATAGAAGCCCACTTTGCTACCCTATAATGCCACGGCGTTATGCATAATGTTATATTTTATGGATTGATAGGATTGTAATATTGTGCAGATATACAAAATGCTTTTATTTTCACAATATTGTATTGACAAATGATATTATACGTCGTATAATATCATCAGAACAAAGATATTACAGAGTTCGATATACTGTGAGAAAAAATATATTACACAGTATAAAATGCAATGCAGAGCAAAAGAGACGAGATGACATAAGACAAAAGACAAAAGAAACGCCCCGCGGGCAAGGAGAACGACTATGCACAGAGTTATCAAAGAAAGGAGCAGGAATATGGGATTTCCGGTCAATGCAGGACTGCTGGACGCTATGGTGCTTTCGGTGGTACAGAACGACGATACCTACGGTTATGAGATAACACAGTTCCTCAGAAAAGCCGTTGATATCTCGGAATCGACCCTCTACCCCGTACTCAGAAGGCTCCAGAAAAACGACTATCTGGAGACTTATGATAAGGAATTTATGGGAAGGAACCGAAGATATTACAGAGTTACCCCTAAGGGTAACGAGGCACTGGAAGAATATCGTCAGGAATGGCAGACACATAAAGAAAAGGTAGACAGTATTTTGATGAACAAGGGGGCGGACAATAATGAACAGACTTGAATTTCTTACAAGCCTCAGATATAACCTTGAAAAAGGCGGGCTGCCCCGCGAGGATATCGAGGACGCGCTCAGCTATTATGAGGAGATATTCCTTGATGCTGGTTACGGCAGTGATGAACAGACAGCTCAGACTCTGGGTGACCCCGAAACACTTGCCAAGGAGATACTGATAGAAAACGGTATCCATACCGAAGGCGATGCTGCCTATGAAGTAGGAGAGGCAAGAAGAGCGCCATTTGATGACGTTCAGGACGTTGCATTTGAAGAAGTCGGCAAGGAAAAAAACGAGCAGAACGGTTCATACAATTGCGGCTATGGGTATACAGCTAATGAAAATACAAACACTACCGGCAATGGTCAGTATACTTCGGCTGCAACTTCGGGAATATTCTTTGATGCGGCTACAAAAGCAAATCAGGCGATCGGCGGTGCTATCCACGAAGCTAAAAACGCTTTTGAAAGAAGCTTCAATGACCCCACAATGACAGCAGAACAGAAAACACATCGCAACAACAATTTTGCCAAGATATTGCTCGTTATAGTTACCTTCCCGCTGTGGATAGGTCTGGTGGCAGGTTTAGGCGGAGTACTCATCGGCTTGGTGGCTGCACTGTTCTCCATAATCATAGCCTTTGTGGCAGGCGGAGTCTCGATGATAGGCACAGGTATAGCAGGGCTGTTTGAATTTCCTCCCGCAGGTATCATGATGATAGGTATCGGTATGATAATGCTCGGTATCTTCGGTCTTGTGGCAAGACCCGGCTTCGTGGGCATAAGAAAGCTGGCAGGCGCTTTCATACACGGTATACGCCGCCTTTTCGGAAAGATATTCGGATGATAAGGAGGACAACACTATGAATAATATAGATCTTGAAGAAAAGACATACACCACCACCCGCAGGGTTTTCCCTTACTTCTCCGTCGGCCTGATAGTTGTTGGTGCTGTAATGCTGATAGGCGGTGCAGTATTCTATAAGACCTCAGATGCCGCAAAGTCCTATAATGGCAACATTGTTTCGGTTTCCGAAGATATCGATCTCGGCAAGACCGAATCCGTAGAGATAGATGTCGGCGCAGGCAAACTCGAGGTTCGCACATCTTCTGACGACAGTATCCACATCGAGGGCGATGTTCCCAAGAACTATGTGATAAAAGAAAGCGGCGGAATTCTTAGGGTCGATCTTACAAAAGGCTGGAAATTCGACCTCACTAACTTTTTCAATTTCGTTAACGGAAGTCATAAAGTTGACGCTGTTCTCTATCTTCCCGCAAAGGAGTATAAAAAACTCGATCTCGAAGTCGGCGCAGGTGAGTTGACCGTTTCTGATATCAAGTGCAAAGAAGCTTCATTTGATTCAGGCGCAGGCGAGATAACCGCTGATGGCATCAGCAGTACGGGCAAAGTCAAGATCGATATCGGCGCAGGGGATATAACACTCACCGATTCCATAGCAGGCGGTCTTGATGTAGATATCGGCGCAGGTGATTTCAACTTCGACGGTGAAGTCAACGGCGATATAGATGTTGACACAGGTGCAGGCGACTGTGAGATCGCCCTGACCAACAAGGAGGAAGAATACAATAAGAAATACTCCATCGATACCGATACAGGCGTAGGCGATATCAAGATCACTTTCGATAACTGACCGATATCCCACAGATCATAAACCAAACGTCAGCCATAATAAGAATATACGGAGACATGATATGACCAATGAAATAAAAAAAGAGCGCGTCTGGAAAAAGGGCAGAACAGTAAGCGCGGCACGTTTGGCAAAACAGCGTGATAATGACCTCGTAAGCCTTACAATGGGCTTTATGGGCAGCATGGTGGGAGGTTTCATGCTGAATATGTTCAATGCCAAAATAGCAATGAATATGCCCGTCCCGCTTCGCGCATCTCTGATGTTCGTCCTTTACTGGGCGATAGCGGTAATACCGATAATAATTATCCGTCAGGATAAAATGCGCCCCGCCGACTTAGGGCTTGAAAAGGAAGGTATCCTCAGACAGATACTTATCGGCATCGGGCTGGGTCTTGGCACATCACTGGTGCTGACAGGCATACCCGTTCTCGCAGGATTAGGAGAATACGTAAACAGCGGCAAGTCCTATACCGAACCATGGCAGTTCATCTATGAATTCGCTTACTGCATACTTTCGGTAGGTGCCGCAGAGGAACTGGTGTTCCGCGGCTTTATATACAGTAAACTGAAAAGCCTTTTCGGCAAAGAGATATATGCCGCCGTAGGTTCGTCCCTCCTCTTCGGACTATTCCATGTATTCAGAGGAAATATAGTGCAGATCTTTGTCACCGCAGTTATAGGCTTCATATTCTGCACATACAGAAATAAGATAAAGGGCTGTACACTGCTGTCGCTGATGATATGCCACGGCGTATACGATGCTATGATAACCATATGGGCACTGCACGGATAATAAACAGAAATACCATCAGACTCTCAATGTGAAGAACAGACCAAAGGAAACAATAAAATGAAGAGAATACTGAATATCACAGGAAAAATATTCCTGGCTATCATGATACCTGTCATCATATCAGTCATAGTTACGGCGGTGGCAGGCGGAGATACCTGCACACAGATCTCAGAAAATGAAAGCATGACCACGGATATCGGAAACGATGACGGTCACCCGCTGATATCTGTATCGGGTTTCGGAAACTCATTGCAGGCTTCTGTATCACGTGACAGATTGACTATCTTACGAAGGGCGATCTCCACAGAAAAATAATATCATTTCAGGATACCATCATAAGAGGTAAGTATGAAAACGGTCATAATCCACGGACAAAGCCATAAAGGTTCGACCTACAACATAGTAGCACATATGCTGGGCGAAAAGATAGGCGGAGAACTCGCTGAATTTCTCCTGCCAAGGGATTTCGGAGAATTCTGCACAGGCTGTACCCGCTGTTTTCTTGAACACGAAAGCAAATGTCCCCACTATCAGAAACTTTCACCCATAACCAAAGCAATAGATGATGCCGATGTGGTAATACTCGCAAGCCCCGTCTACGTCTTCCACGCAACAGGTGCGATGAAAGCTTTTTTAGACCACTACGGCTACCGCTGGATGGTACATTCACCCGACGGAAGAATGTTCACCAAACAGGGCGTGTGCATATCCACCGCCGCAGGTGCGGGCATGGGAAAAACAAATAAGGATATGGGCGACAGCCTGTTCTTCTGGGGGATAGGTAAGATATACAAATACGGCGTGGGCGTAATGGCGACCGACTGGGAAAGCGTATCCGACAAGAAACGCGCCGCCATCGACAGAAAGACCACCGCCATGGCAAATGCCATAAAAAGCCGTGCGGGTCATGTGACACCATCTTTAAAAACAAAAGCCGTGTTCTTCGGTATGCATCTTCTGCAGAGAAAAGGCATCAACGAACGCGACAAAAAGCACTGGCAGGAACAGGGCTGGACGGGCAGTAAACGCCCCTGGAAAAACTGAGCCCCATATTTAAAGATTATTTAATAGTTTTTAAGGTATAATAATATACAGATAAACGACACAAAACGAAAAAATTATTTGCAGACACCCGAAAGGAGATAACATTATGAACGGAAATAAGCTTTACAGAGTAAGAAACGATTCCATGATAGCAGGAATATGCACAGGTCTTGGTGCATATCTCGACCTTGACCCCAACATCATCAGGATAATATGCGTAGCAGGCTGCTGCATAGGCGGACTTCCCATAATACTGTATATACTGGCAGCCATATTCCTCCCCGAGGTACCCGATGCCGCTATGGCAAGGGGTCAGGCACCGAGTCAGAACTACTCTCCCGTAGTTGATATCCCCACTGAGAATATCAATAATACAGGTGATAAAGATATCATCTGACGGTATTGACAAACCGCGTAAACAATAGTATAATTTCAGTAAAATATAACACACCGAAAGGAGTATAACTATGGAAAAGAAGCTTTACAGAATAAGAAACGGTTCCATGCTGGCAGGCGTATGTACAGGTATAGCAGCATATTTCAATGTTGATGTTAACATCGTAAGACTGGGCGCAGTTATCCTGGCGTGCATGGGCGGTGTAGGTATCATTCCCTATATCGTAGCCGCTATAATCCTTCCCGAAGGCTAAAAAGATCACCTTTTACCATAATGAAGTATCGGACGTTCCTGCCCTGCGCAGAGAACGTCCGTGCTTTTTACATGAGGAATCAGCATAAATTTGTCCCGTTTA
>Ga0256405_10011899_pt1 | contig 10939 bp, 9 predicted proteins | sample RumenRJG_02DNA_FD_189096 | JGI IMG/M metagenome (GOLD analysis project Ga0256405, IMG submission 189096) | Bovine rumen microbial communities from Lethbridge, Alberta, Canada - RJG_02 | ecosystem: Host-associated > Mammals > Digestive system > Stomach > Rumen | place: Canada: Alberta | collected... | reverse complement strand
CTTAAAAAACAGTCCACTGGACTGTTTTTTAATTCACCCTTTGCGAAGCGCTTTGAGGCTATTTGTGGGGTTACTCCCCACAGTGTGGGGAGATGTCGCGCAGCGACAAAGGGGACGGGCTTGTTAATCTTGCCCCACACCCCACCAGAGGCGCTGCCTCTGGACTCTGCCAAAGGAACACAGTCCCTTTGGAATCTCATTCATTGGTATAAGGACTTTTTCGACAGCTTTTTGTTTAAACTGTAGGGGTGGATATTATCAGCCCGATAATCAGTCCTTACTAAATTATTAACTCAAAAAATGGAGTAAAAATGAATATAAATCTTAAAAGAATCGATATAGCTGAATGTGAAAAGCTCTGGAAGATGCAGGTAGAAGCTTTTTCTGAGTTGCTTGAAAAATATAATGATTTTGAGACTAATCCTGCAAGTGAGCCAATGAGCAGAGTCGAGGAAAGACTTCGCCAGCCCTTCACTTACTATTATTTCATAATGGACGGTGAAACGACTGTGGGAGCTGTCCGCGTTGTGGATAGTAAGGATGGCAGCCGGAAGCGTATCTCGCCTATATTTATTATGAAAGAACATCGCGGAAAAGGTTATGCTCAGGCAGCTTTAACTGTTGTTGAGGAGCTTCACGGCAGTGAGAACTGGTCGCTGCGAACTATCTTGCAGGAGGCAGGAAACTGTCATCTTTATGAGAAAATGGGCTACCGCAGAACGGGAGAAATCGAAATAATAAACGAGAGAATGACTATTATCGGTTACGAAAAATAGTCTTTTGGCTACGACATATCATGTCCGCTCGCTGCATATAATGCAGTGAGGTGAGATGTATGAAGAAGATCATTGCAGCTGCCTGTGCAGCTGCTTTTTGTTTAAGTGGCTGTTCAGTCGTCGGCAGCAGCGACGGCTTGCAGCGTACTGCGGAGTACAGCGAGTCGCTCGCTCCGCAGAAATGCGATGAAAGCTATGTACCGCTGAATTACCGCAAACAGGTGGGAATATGGCTCCCGTATGTGAAATTTCCTGAGATAATGCAGGGGAAGAATGAAGCGGACTTTCGCAGGGCACTTGCAGAGTTCATGGAAGATGCCGTTGCGGATAATGTCAACACAATCTACTTTCACGTTCACCCAATGGGAGATGCGTACTATAACTCGGAGATATACCCGAAAGGTGTATATCTCGACGGTGATTACGATGCTCTCGACATCGTTCTCGATGAGGCTCATAAACGAGATATCTCCGTTCATGCGTGGATAAATCCTCTGAGACTACAGACCGATGAGGAGATGCGCACACTGCCTGAGGATTACATAGTCAAAAAATGGATAGATGAGGGGAAGCCGTTCGTCAGGAACGTCAACGGGCGGTGGTATCTCGACCCTGCATACCCCGAAACAGTTGAGCTGCTGGAAAGAACGGTCAGTGAGATACTCGAAAACTACAGTGTTGACGGAATTCATATAGATGATTATTTTTACCCGACTACGGATCCCGATTTTGATCGTGAAGCCTTTGAAGCAAGCGGAAGCTCAGACTTGTCAGAATGGCGTATTGCAAATGTTGACCGATTTGTGAAGGCACTTTATGATACCGTAAAAGCCCATAATGAAAGCCTTGTTTTCGGTATAAGTCCACAGGGAAATATCGATGCGGATTACAGTACTCAGTACGCAAATGTCAGACTATGGGGCGGCGAAAAGGGCTGGTGCGACTATATCGTTCCGCAGATATACTTTGGTTTTCAAAATGAGAACAGTCCGTTCATGCCTACGCTCGACGAATGGGTGAAGCTGGTCGGGGACAGCGGTGTGGCACTGATAATAGGTCTTGCAGCATATAAGCTCGGTCGTGAGGACAAATGGGCAGGAGCTGCCGCGGAGCTTGAATGGATAAACGATCCCGATATCATAAAAAAACAGATAGAAGCTGTACAGAGATCGGGTGCTGACGGATATGCCTTGTATTGAAAACTATCGGGCTGTTGCAAGCTTACGAGCTGATACTAAAAAGAAGTCCCCATTCAAATGAATGGGGACTTGAGACTGTAAAAAAACTATCGCGGAACGCCGAGGGCGGCGTTCCCTACAAATAAACTTACGTAGAATAGCCAAATTGTAGGGGCTGATGCCCACATCAGCCCGCAAATGTATATTAAAAAAGACTTTTTCGACAAACTAAAGTCCCCATTCAAATGAATGGGGACTTTTTTCAATCATTTTTGGGACGGTTCTTTATATTTGCCCTCAGCCAATTCCTTGATCGTTTCTTCGGTGATGTCGTTATCCTGACCAAGTTCGTAATGAGTTGCCTTTGTTTGCTTCTTAACGGCGCTCTCGTAGTCCTTTTTATCCATTTTTTCGCCGTTTACATAGTAAACTACTTCGATATTTTCATCATTTTTCTTAGCATTTTCGTTGTTGCCATAGGTAAATGTCTCTTCAAACCTGAAGTTATCGGTGAACTTATAGAAGCTTCCCGAAGTCTCGTTCGGTCCGTCGTAGTAAGTAGCAAGCTCGTCCTTGTCCTTGTAGTAAAGTATATTTCCGTCAGCACCAAAGCTTCCGACAGGAACAGGACAGCCGTTCCATGCATAGATATCAACATAAGGAGCATAGTGATAGCCGCCTGAAACAAACAGCTCAGGGATATCATCACCGTTTATGTCAAGAAGTGAGAAATGGTTATTGTCATTCTGCTTCTTGTATTTCAGATAGTCGTTAAGTACTGCGCAGTAAGCTTCCTTCCAGTCGGCAGCTTCTCCGAGAGCCGCTTTCACAATATCATCATCAAAACTGTGATCGATTCCCATTGGCTTTATAACGCCGTTTATCAGGAAATTGTATTCTTCGGCGTACTTATCGCGGTCTACTTCCTGACCGTTTACCTTTGCATATGTATTTGAGAGCTCATATGTGTAGACGTTTGCGAGCTTGTCATTTTTAAGCCTGTAGAGCTGGATAGTCTGCCTCTGCTCTTCGTCATTGTAATGGAATGCTGCAAGAAGACTTTTGTTCATAACGAATAAAAGTTCACCGCAGTCCTTTATTTCCTCAAATTCGGTGTAGTTTATATCGGCAAGTGATTTGAGTATAAAGTTTTTATGACCGTATGGACCGTAGGATATGATGAGATCGGGTATCATGTCGTCATTTATGTCGTAGATCGTGAATCTTGCTGTATCGTCATATTTGTCCGACTTTTTGAATTCTTCGATAGCATCGCGGTAAAGCTTGCTCCAGCTTACGTCAGCCATTTCTGTGACATCGGTAGAAGTACCGTTTATTGGTGCTTCATAAGAGTCATCTATGCTGTAATCGAAGGTAACGTCTTCTATATTTACAGTCGTCTGAGTATTTTCGGAAGCAGTTGTGGTGTTTGTATCGTTGTTTTTATTATCATTTTTGCTGCTGTCTTTTGATGAACAGCCGCACAGCATTGCAGTAACGCAAAGTAAAGCCAGAAGCTTTTTCATATTATGACCTCCGTTATAAAGATAATCTTGTCGAATGTATTATAACATAATATTTCAGAAATATCAACATTCACGCAGAATATTTCATCTGCTTATCATTTATGACACACTTTATGTTCGTTTAAGGCAACGTCGCACAAAGTCCACCTTATGGCTTTGCACCGGATATTTTTGCATATTTTCCGACATCTTGCACAGAGGGTCAGATCGGTATGCCTGCAAGATCTCTATACGATCTGCCAAAAAATCTGACTGCGCATCTTCATTACAATCTTTGTGCAGTGTTATCTTAAAATAGCAGGTGAGGCTCTTTACAGCGCTGTTCTTCTTGAAAATAACTGTGGAATATGCTATAATTAATGTGTCATTAAAATCCGCCTGATGGCGGTTATTTCCCCGAACGACCTTCGGAAAGCGCAAATTCTTTATGCCATGTTCATTTGAGACTGTCAAAAAAGCCATAATTCATGTTCTTTGTGACACGGGCGGCGGAACGCTGCCCGCATTTATTTCAGTAAGAACAGGAGCTATTGAAAAACTAAGTTTGCCCTTTAGTCCAAAACAAAGTGCAAGAAAAATTATTAATATCATTATTTTATTTAAAGACTTTTTAAACTTTAATGTGTTATCATAATATCAGCGGCAAGAAAAAATACATCGGAGGATAGGGATATGTTCTTTAAAATGCTGAAAAGCGACCTTAAACGAAAAAAAGGTCTGAATGTTATACTGTTTATATTTATAACCGTTGCCTCAGTGCTTGTATTTGCAGGAGCTGTTGAAATTTTTTCGACTATTACAGTTAAGAGTACGACGGACAGATATTGCAATGCGTCAGATGCAACGCTGATAATGATGCCATATAAATCGTATATCAGCAAACCTTTGGTGGATACAGAGAAGAAGCTTGACGATGATCCGAACGTTATCTCATGGGATAAGGAACAATGGACAAGGATATCCTATACGTCTATGGATTATCCTGATATCGATGAGAAAAATGATAACATTTCATTTGTAAAAAACAGACAGAATTACATATGTAAACTTCCTCGCGTACATGATCTTGTGTATGATATGAACGATCAGCCCTTTTATGTTGAGAGCGGAAAAGTAGCGATACCTGTTGAGATGAGCAGAAATCTCGGCGTAAGTATTGGTGATAAGATAAAGTTCACGACACTGATGGGGGATGTATACGAGCTTGAGGTAAGTAAACTTTTCAAGGAGAACGGTTATAAGTTTCTTGTAAGGTTTATAGTTGCTGATGCGGATTATGATATCCTTACCAAAGATGAGATAAGGAAATATCCGGTATACGGTTTGAAGCTGAAAAACAGCTCTATCCCTGTGCTTGAGGAGCTTCAGAAAAATATTACCGATGAGAATGCTTATCCGTTAATGTTGCCGAAGCAGGACGATACAAGCGATGATGACTACGTTATGCGTGCAATAATATCTGTATTTGTAGTAATAATCTGTATATTCCTCATTCTGATAATCTTCATGACTATAAGATTCACTATGGTTGCGGAACTGAAGAACGAGGAAAAAGAAATAGGTATGATGAAGGCTCTCGGAGTTGATTCACTGAAGTTCCGCTGGATCTTTGCAGCTAAGTACATAGCATTTGCGATAGTTGGAGGTATAATAGGAATTGCCGTCGGACTTCCGCTGTCGGGAATGGTCGTGAATATTTTTGACGCTAATGCAATACTTCCAAAACGTTCTCAGATGATAATCATAGGTATCATTTCGGTATTGCTGATGATATTTATGATGATCGCATTCTCTCTTTTCGTAATGCGCAGGATCAGCAAGATATCGGTCATTGACGCTATCCACGGAGAGAATCACGGCGAACGTTTCGGCAAGGGTTCACCAATGTTCCTGCACAAAAGGAAAAAGATGTCAGTATCAATGTTCCTTGCACTTTCAGATCTTTTAGGTCGTGCAAAGCGCTATATCTTTCTTGTTATAGCTTACACGCTTGGTGCGGCGATAATGCTGCTTGCATTCAATGTGCGCAACAGTATCGTCTCAACTGAATTTGCTAAGTTCTTTCTGTATCATACGTTAGATTTCGGAGAAAATCTGTATGATGATGTAAAAACGCGCATGAAAGCAGAAGGTGTGACGTTTACGGTTGCCTGCAATGAAATGTTCGAGGAAGCAGGTTTCCCTGCACATTTTGATTCTGAGTTTACGACAGACGGATACTACATAAACGAAGGCGGCGAGAAGGAGGAATATTTTTACGTCCTCTTCGGAGATGCAAAGATAGAAAAACTTCGCTACAGAGAGGGCGGAAAGTGTCCTCAGCTTGAAAACGAAGCGGCTATGAGTTATTTTACAGCTAAGAAATACGGAATAAATGTGGGCGATGTGCTAAAATTCATTATATACGAAAAGAACGATAGCAATACAGACTATGTGGAGAATGAGCGACAGATAGTCATAACAGCTTTTTTCGACTACTTTGAAGGCGGTACTCCTGCATTGATAATGGGTAAGGATTACGATAAGGGATATCATTTCGGCGAAAATATAATCGGACAAGAGATAAATGCAAAGGAAAGCGAAAAAGCAGGCATCATAAAAGAGATGAAGGCTTATTTCGGTGAGGACAAGATACTTGATACCGATGAGCTTATCAAAGATTGGATGTCGGAGTATGACAGGCTTTTCGCACTGATCGAATATGTACTCGGCGGAGCTATAATCGCTGTACTGCTTCTCATAACCTATCTGTATTCGAGTGTATTCATTGCGGAGGAGACTTCTGAGATAGCATTGCTGAAGAGTACGGGTTTCACAAGTGGTACAGTAAAGAAATGGCAGATCCTGAGAATCCTTATGCTGGCAGCAGTTTCGATCGTCATAGCAGAGGTGCTGTTCAGGACTCTTGGCAAGTTTATAATGACAAAATTCATGGAGAATTACAGTGTAACGGGAACAACTTTCCTGTTTGAGTTCCCGGTAAGCTTTATCCTGATACCGCTAATAATAACAGTTTCAGTTCTTACAGTAGTAGCGCTTACGCTCAGAGGTGTACGCAACATAGCTATATGGAAGATATCAGAGGAATAAGGGGAGTATCATAAATGAGCAAGATTTTATCAGTTAAAGAGCTTTGCAAGACATATATCATCAAGGAATACAGCAATAATGTCCTCAGAAATGTGAGCTTAGACCTTGAACAGGGCGAGTTTATCACTGTTATGGGACCAAGCGGAAGCGGCAAGTCCACTTTGCTTTACACTGTCAGCGGTATGGACAGTATGACCTCGGGAACAGTTGATTTCTGCGGAAAAGATCTGAGCAAGACAAGCAAAAAGGAAATGTCAAAGATAAGACTTACCGAAATGGGCTTCATTTTTCAGCAGATGTACATGATGAAAAAGCTGTGCGTTTTCGACAATATCGTACTTCCTGCATATCAGGCAGGAACTCCGAGAGCTGAGGCGAATAAATACGCTGAGGAGCTGATGCGCAGACTTGATATAATCGACATAGCAGAGCATGAGGTCAATGAGGTATCAGGCGGACAGCTCCAGAGAGCCTGCCTTTGCAGAGCACTTATAAATTCGCCTAAGATAATATTTGCGGACGAGCCTACAGGTGCACTTAACTCAAAGGCTGCAATTGATGTTATGCGCGAGATAGTTTTGGCAAACCGCGGCGGCACAAGCGTTATGATGGTTACTCACAGCGTAAAGGTCGCAGCTATGAGCGATAGGGTGCTGTACCTTATTGACGGCGAGATACAGGGCGAGATCGTGCTTGGTAAGCTAAGCGACGAAGGTGAGATCTCAGGCAGAGAGCGCAGACTCAGCAGCTGGCTCATGGAGCGCGGCTGGTAAGGGGTGAAAGCATGAAAAGAAAATTATTCGGAGCATCAGCTGTTATTACAGCGTCGGTAGTTCTGCTTAGCGGCTGCGGCAGAACGGGATATGAGGGATTTGAGATACCGAAAGAGGAAAGCAGCATCATTGTTCCTGTCAGCAGCAACAGGGTAGAAAACCACTACGAGGGCGTTGAGCCGACTATTGAGAAAACACTGCGTACAGAGCGTTCTGCTGACGGACTATGCACTATAGAGGTAAAGGACAGCTATTACGACGTTACCCTTGACTACGAAAAAGGCTCGTATTACGATGTGGGAAAGGCTTACGGCGAAACGATACTCGCGGTTATAGATGATTACGGAAGTATGAGCGAGCAGTATCTCTTCGAGAACATAAAAGCACAGTTTACTAATCTTAACGGCGATTATTCAAGCATCAAGGACAGGTGCGATGTCTTCTACAAGGCGCTGTATAAGAATTACAAAGAGGAACTTGACGGCTTCACGGACGCAATTTCAGGCAACTCTGAGGGGATCGCCCGTGACGGGATATTAAGTGTTGATGAAGCAAGACTTTTACAATTCATTCCCGATGCTGTCAGAGGAACTTCGTGCAGCGGCATCTCTCTTAACGGCAGCATGACTGCTTCGGGCAGCAGGCTCACGAGCCGTATTCTCGAATGGGATCTTGGAAGTGAAAATCAGCTTTGTATCGCTCATTCACTGGTGCATTATGTGAATGGAGACAAAAGCTTCAATTCCGTGACTTATCTGGGATTCTTCCCTATACTTACAGCGGTGAACGATGACGGAGTAATGCTGAGCGAGTACGATGTCGGAAGCGCATACGGCGAGCCTTACACCTATGGCAGCAAGAAAAGCTATACCTACGATATGAGGTATGTGCTTGAAAATTACAAAACTGCCAAGGAGTGCGCAAGTTTCTTGAAAAATAACGCGCTCAACTATCCTTATTGCGTGAATGTTCTGGCTTCCGACGAAAATGAAGCATTGGTGACAGAGATCGCAGTTGAAACTAAGGACGGTACTGCGCTTATCCGCGACAGTTCTACAAAACTTATGGACGGCGTGGAATGGAGCGATCCTGATTGTATATGTGTTGTCAATTCCTTCGCTGCGGACGGTAATTCAGATATGCTGAGCGCTACGGAAGGAAATACTATAAGGTGGAAGAAGTATGCAAAATTATTCTGCGGTCAGAAAAATATAACAACAGGAAGATTCAAAGAGCTGCTCACAAGCGAGAGGATAGACGAAAATCTTGAGAATATCCGCAGCACAACAGTAGTGCATATGGTTATCGCGGACTATTCTGCCAAAAAGCTTCAGGCTGTATTTACGGGGCAGGACGGCGTTGTTGACAGCCCTGAATTCATTGACCTCGGAAGCTGGGAATACAGCAGATGACGGGGATCACGGAGAGATGTATGACAGATATTCTTATAATTGAAGATGAAAGTGAACTTGGGACTCTGATTAGGGATTTTATGGTAAATGAGGGCTTCTCGGCAAGGCTTTGCGCTGATGCCGAGGAAGCCCTTGAGCTGCTTAAAGACGAGGATTTCCGTATCGTACTGCTGGACGTTATGCTGCCGAATATGAACGGTTTTGATACCTGTACGATCATACGCGAAAAGAGAAATATCCCAATTATCATGATGAGCGCTCAGACTGACGAGGACAGCAAGCTTCTCGGCTATGAAACAGGGGCTGATGATTATATCGACAAGCCGTTTTCAATTAAAGTGCTTACGGCTAAGATACGTGCTCTGATAAAACGCGGCAGAGCTGAAGTGCCTCAGAACGGTGATATCCTGAGCGGCTGCGGGATAGCTCTTGATACTATTTCTCGACGGGTCACTAAGGGCGGCACTGAGCTTAAACTCAATGCGAAGGAGTTCGAGCTGCTGCAATACCTCATGGAGCATTCGGGAGAAGCTGTCAGCAAGGACGAGCTTTTCAATGCTGTGTGGGGATTTGACTGTTTTACCGAGCCGAGTACAGTCAGTGTGCATATACGCTGGCTGCGTGAAAAGCTTGAAGATGACCCGAATTCTCCCGAGATAATCAAGACTGTGTGGAAGGTCGGGTACAGATTTGGAGAACGGCATGAATAAATATGTAAAAACAGTGCTGCGGTTGTTTCTTGTGTTCGGAGTTTTAGTGTTTGGTGTAAATTATGGCTGTAAGCTGATTTCAGATAAACGAAGCAGTTTGCGCAACCTGTCAGCAAACGGGATAAACAGCGAAATAACCGAAGAGTATAACAGCTCGGGGAAGGATATCGATACGATTATTTCTGAGAAGTACAATTACTGGCTCAGCGAATACGGCAGTAATGCTCCCGAAAGAATATTGTTCATACCTGTTGAAGAAGAAAATAAGGACATTTTCTATGTTTCGGCGGATAAGACCTGCGCAGTCTGTGCTGTTCACGGCAGAAACGGAAAGATAAAGGGCTTTGTAGAGTGCATCTACAAGGCAGACGATCATGTTGATATCATAATTGCTGCAAACGCAGTGATATTGCTTTGCTTTCTAATTATTCTCGGAGTTGTTACTTATATACATTTTGCTGTGCTTTCACCGTTCAGACGCTTGTCGGAATACCCTGAACGACTTGCCCGTCTGCGCGATATACAAAAGCTTCCCGAGTGTAAGAAGCGATTTTTCGGCAAGTATATCTGGGGAATGAATATGCTTTCGGATGTTCTTGCGGCAAGCAGCAAGCGTATACATACTCTCGAAAGTCAGCGGCAGACTCTTGTATCTACCATAGCTCACGGAGTAAAAACTCCTGTATCCAATATACGCCTTTATACTGATGCGGTGCGGACGGGACTTTATTCCGGCAAAGGAATGACAGTGGATATAGCCGACAAGATCGACCGTAATACCTTAAAAATAGAAGAGCTTGCGGAAGAGCTTATGAGGTCGGCAAATTCTGTAACGGACGGCTATGATATAGAGATAAAACCATTTCATATGGAAGAACTTGCCGATATCATAAGGAAAGAATATAAAGACCGCATGAAGCTTAAACGTATTGATCTCAGCGTTGAATGCAGCAGCAATGCAATTGTTGAGAGCGATAAATATGCACTTTATCGTGCAGTAAGTCAGCTTCTTGAGAACGCTGTAAAGTATGGCGACGGCGGCGGTATAAAGGTCAGGCTGTCGCGTGAAGATGAGGGATTATGCATATCGGTCAGGAACAGGGGAGAGCTTCTTCCCGAAAAAGAGCTGCCGTATGTTTTCAGAAGCTACTGGCGCGGTTCAAATGCAGCTGATAAAGAGGGAAGCGGTATAGGACTTTATGTAGTTCACGAAACCGCAAAAGCTCTTGGCGGAAGTGCTGCTGCAAGGCGTATCGAGGAAACGTCGGAAATGGAATTCGTAATATACATTGAAAAAGCGTAATGACAAAGAAAGTCCGCAAATTAATGCGGACTTTCTTCCAGCTTGTCAATAAACTCCATTTTTTAAGGGAACGCCTTCACTTGCAAGGCGACCCTAATCGGGTCCGGCACCCTCTGTCAGCTTCGCTGACATCTCCCTGCACCGCAGGGAGTCACCCTCTTAAAAAACAGT
>Ga0256405_10011898_pt1 | contig 10941 bp, 11 predicted proteins | sample RumenRJG_02DNA_FD_189096 | JGI IMG/M metagenome (GOLD analysis project Ga0256405, IMG submission 189096) | Bovine rumen microbial communities from Lethbridge, Alberta, Canada - RJG_02 | ecosystem: Host-associated > Mammals > Digestive system > Stomach > Rumen | place: Canada: Alberta... | reverse complement strand
AAATCTCATGTGCTAATCCGTTTTCTTTTTCCCTTTTGTTAAAATGTCCTATTTTTCCTATGCAAAATTTGGAAATTAGCACAGAATCTTGCTACCGAAACCCTATGGTCAAGCCGAATTTGCAATTTGGCTTTTTGGGAAAATGGGAATTTGTAATTCCCACCGCTGAAAAAAAGTATTTTGTTCGAAAGCATCAGTTCTTATTCATAACATCTTGTCGCTATGCGACTAGAAGTGTACAAAAACAAAAAAGGACTTCAAAAAGAAGTCCTTTCTGTGGGTGATCCGCTTGGGGTTCGAACCCAAGACCCCAACATTAAAAGTGTTGTGCTCTACCTGCTGAGCTAGCGGATCAAACCTTATTGCTCGAAAGCGAGTGCAAATATAGGACAAAAAAACGACATAGCCAAATGTTTGCAAGAAAAAATAGATTTTATACCGCTTTTTATGACTTTTTTCGAAAGAAAACTCTTTTCTTCGCTTCTATTTTAAAGCCGAAAGCACGAACACAATAAAAAGCAACCATCGTATTACGTGTAGATGCCGTTTATTGTGCATGAGTCTGAAGAATCACGCCCTGAAAGGGCAGGACTCACTACCGAAACCCTCTTATGTTCTGCCGAATTTGCAATTCGGCTGTGAAATAAATGGGAATTTGCCGCTCGACCTATGGTCGCTTGCTACCGAAGGGACGCAAGAATTTGGCAGCATCAAAGAAAGGGAGTTTGTAACTCTGTCGCATAGCGACAAAAAGCTATGGCGTAAGAATGACGCTTTCGAGCAAAATACAAGACTTTTTTCAGCGGTGGGAATTCTTGCGTCCCTTCGGCAGTAACCTTATCATAGGTCTCGCGCAGAATTTCGGCAGAACCAAGAATCTTATCGCACCAGTAGCAATTATCAATTATGAATTTTGAATTATGAATTCCCCAATTGTCAACTGTCCATTGTCAATTCTGGATTCTGAATTTTGAATTATGAATTCTTCTTTCCTTCTCTCCAAGCCTTAACCTTTTGTTTCCGCTCGTTCAACTCGATGTAACGCCTGTAGTACGACAGCAGGAGAGTGGTGAACGGCAGGGCGATAATCATTCCAAGGATGCCAAGCAGACTGCCCCAGACAGAGAGCGAAAGCAGGATTACCGCAGGATTCAGACCTGTAATCTTGCCCATTATTCGCGGCGTAAGTATTGCGTCCTGAATAATCTGCACCACGGCAAACACCACCAGCGCCATGCCAAGGATGTACCAGAAGTTCTCGCCCGTGCTCGCGCTTTTTATCAGAGCCAGCAGAATGGTCGGTATAAAGGCTATAAGCTGCATGTAAGGAACAAGGTTCAGTATTCCGATGATAACTCCCAAAAGTATAGCCAGCGGAAAGTCGATGATGCTGAACCCGATGCAGAACAGCACGCCCACAAAGAAAGCCACCGTTGCCTGACCGCGGAAATAACTGTTCATGCCCTTCTCCACGTCGCTAACAAGCGTGCTTACCATCTGGCGGTGCTTAAACGGCACAAGGTTCACCCAGCCCTCCGAGAAAGTCTCGTAGTCGAGCAGGATGAAAAACATATATAGTAATATTATAAATAATGTGAATATACTCATCACCACGTTGGCAGTACCCAGAAACAAGTCCCACACTTCGGGCAGAGTTTCTTTCAGCGTATTGGTGAAAGCCTCGCCGTTTACATACTGCTGCAAGTCCATATCGTTAAGATAGTCGCTGATTATATACGGTACTGTTCCCGGCGTCTGCGCCATCTCAGCCTCTTGCGTTATGAATTTCTCGGCAATCTGCACAAATATTGCGCACTCCTTGCTAAGCGAAGGAATGGTAAGCACCAGCAGACCCGTAAGCACGCCTATTACTACCGCTATTGACACAAAGATGCTCACCGTCCTGCTCTTCAGTCTGCACTTGTACTGAAAGAACGAAACGAGAGGGTAGAGCATATATGCAAGAAGCCATGCAATGAAGAACGGAAGTAGCGCACCCTTAATGCTCTTGAACAAGACATACAATAGTATCAGGATAAGAGCCGAAATACATCCTCGGATGAAACTGTCGAACGTAATTTTTTTGTCGAACATAAGCGTTTTAAATATTTTTTATCAAATGCAAAAATACTTTAAAAAAAGGAGTTGAATTGTAAACTTTCTTTAAAAATGCGCCCAAAATACTAAACAAGTGTTAAAAAATCTGTAGTTTTTATGAAGTATTCAACTTTATGTATATATTTGCAGCGGTTTAACGAAATAGGCGATGGGAAAATTGTTTGTTGTACCTACTCCGGTAGGAAATATGGAGGATATGACCTTCAGAGCTATCAGGGTACTAAAAGAGGCTGATTTGATACTTGCTGAGGACACCCGTACATCGGGAATACTGCTTAAGCATTACGAGATAAAGAATGCCATGCAGTCGCACCACAAGTTCAACGAACACCAGACAACCGAGAGCATCGTAAGAAGGATAAAGGCTGGCGAGACAGTTGCGCTTATATCCGATGCCGGCACTCCCGCCATTTCCGACCCCGGCTTTCTGCTGGTCCGCGAGTGTGTGAGAAACGGCATCGAGGTTCAGACCCTGCCGGGAGCCACAGCCTTCGTTCCGGCGCTGGTAAGTTCGGGACTGCCCGACGAACGATTCTGCTTCGAAGGATTCCTTCCGCAGAAAAAGGGAAGGGCAACGCGCCTCGAAGCATTAAAGCAAGAGTCGAGGACAATGATATTTTACGAGTCGCCTTACAGATTGGTCAAGACCCTGACGCAATTCGTTGAATATTTCGGCGCCGAGAGGCAAGTAAGCGTGTGCCGTGAGATTTCGAAGGTACACGAGGAAAGCGTTCGCGGCACGCTGGCTGAGGTGATACAGCACTTTACCGAGACAGAGCCCAAGGGCGAGATTGTGATAGTGCTTGCAGGCATCGACGCCAAGGAGGAGAAGGAACACCAAAAGGAACTCCAAAAAGAAGAGCGAAAAAGCAAGAAATATAAGAATAACATTAATAATATTTAAATTAAAAGTACAAAAGTATGAGAAAAGTAGTTTTGTTTGCACTATGTGCGACTATGTTTGTAGCTTGTAACAAGAAAGAGTTGGAAAGAAGCAACCAGCAGAAGGACTCATTGGCACAGGTTGTTGCAAGTAAGGATGCTGAACTTGACGAGTTGATGGGCACATTCAACGATATTCAGGAAGGTTTCCGTCAGATTAACGAGGCTGAGGGCCGTGTAGACCTTGCTAAGGGTGCTGAGGGCAACAACAAGGCAAAGATCTCTGAGAACATCAAGTTCATCGCAGAGAAGATGGAGCAGAACCGCAAGGAGATTGCTAACCTTAAGGCTCGTCTTCGCAACAGCTCTTACAACTCAACTAAGTTGAAGGAGACTATTGAGCAGCTTACTAAGCAGCTTGAGGAGAAGGAAGAGCAGATTAAGCAGCTTCAGGCTGAGCTTGAGCAGAAGAACATCAGAATCGCTGAGCTTGACCAGACTGTAGCTAACCTTAACTCAAACGTTGCAGACCTTCAGGCTACTAAGGCAGCTAACGAGAAGACAATGGCTGATCAGGATGCTTCTTTGAACACAGTTTACTATGTTCTTGCTAACAAGAAGACTTTGAAGCAGAACAACATCCTTAAGAGCGGCGACGTATTGAAGAATGGCGACTTCAACAACTCATTCTTCACTAAGGGTGACCTTCGTAAGATTACAACTATCCAGACTAACTCTAAGAAGGCTACTATCATGACAAGCCACCCATCTGACTCATATACTCTTGAGAAGAATGGTAACAAGGAGTATGTTCTTACTATCACTAACCAGGCTAAGTTCTGGAGCATTTCTAAGTACTTGGTTATCGTAACAAAGTAATCTGAATCAGAATGCTTTATATAGAGAGGCTCATTCGTGAGCCTCTTTTTTTGTACCTGTGCGGAAAAGAACGAATTTTTACCGCATATTTATGATTTTTGATACCATAATTATGGTATAAATAAAAAAATGTAGTTTTTTAGCATATTTTTCTTACATATTTTTGTAGAAATGCAAAAAATATACATATCTTTGCAAAGTGTAAGTCAGAAAGCGTTTCTGATTTCAAAATGAAAGGTGTAAATTAGATGTAAAAATTAAGATATAATAAAAACAAGTATAGTTATTTTTTTAGGAGAGATTTTATGAGAGAAAAATTAATCGTTTTTTGTGCCTTCTTATTCCTGTTTTGTGGAATAGCAAAGGCACAGATGAAGGTTTCTGGTACTGTAGTGTCAGATGCCGATGGAATGCCGGTAATCGGTGCTTCTATTTTGGTTGAAGGGACTAAAAATGGAACTATCACCGATATGGATGGTAAGTTTAGCATTGATGTACCTTCACAGAAAAGTCATCTTGTGATTTCGTACATTGGTATGGTTACAAAGAACGTGACTGCTGCCAAGAATATGCGTGTTGTGCTTTATACAGCCGATCACAACCTTGACGAGATTGTTGTTACAGCAATGGGTATCAGCCGCGAGAAGAAGGCTCAGGGTTTTGCTTCTCAGACATTGACTGCCGACCAGTTGAACACTTCTGGTACTTCGTCTTTGGCAAGTGCAATGCAGGGTAAGCTTACTGGTGTTGATATCCGTACTTCATCTGGTACTCCAGGTGCATCTTCACAGATTGTGATTCGTGGTGCACGTTCGTTCGATGGCGATAACACTCCTCTTTATGTTATCGATGGTATGCCAGTTTCTTCATCTGCCGATTTCAGCACAGGTAGTTCTGTAACTGGTTCTGATAACGCTGGTCGTAGCATCGACTTGAACCCAGACGATATCGAGTCTATCAATGTTCTTAAGGGTCAGGCAGCTTCTGCTCTTTACGGTATCCGTGCTTCTAACGGTGTAATCCTTATTACAACTAAGCGTGGTAGCAAGGCTACAGACCGCCCAGTTGTTACATTCTCAACTGACTTGAGTGCACAGAACGTAAGCCGTATGTTCGAGCGTCAGACTGTTTATGCTCAGGGTAACTCACTTGCTGCTTACAACCCATCATCTTCAATGTCATGGGGTCCTAAGATTTCTGAGCTTCCAAACGATGCTACTTATGGTGGTAACGTTGCTAACAAATATACAAAAGACGGTGCAGACCTTCATTCAGGACAGTACTACAACCCTAAGTATGCTGATGCAGGTCTTTCTGGTTGGGTAACTCCTGAGATTCACGATAATGTTGACGATTTCTTCAACACTGGCTTTACTCAGAATGCAAGCTTTGGTATCTCTCAGAGAAAGGAGAACCTTAACTACTCTTTCGGTGTAAGCGATACTTATCAGACTGGTGTCATCCCATCAACAGGAATGATGAGAACAGGTGCTCGCGGTGCTGTTGACTTGAAGGTTAACGACGAGTGGAAGACTGGTTTCTCTGCAAACTACAGTTCTGTACGCATCAACTCTGCTCCAGGTGCAAACAGCGGTATCATCAACGTTATATATTCATGTCCTGCTGAGTATGACTTGAAGGGTCTGCCATATCACGTACCTGGTGATCCTACAAAACAGATTTTGTTCCGTTCTACAAACTTCAACAACCCATACTGGTGGGCTGCTAACGACGAGTATTTCCAGCACACAGGCCGTTTGTTCGGTAACGCTTATGTAGAGTATCAGCCTAAGCTTAACTGGGGTGAGAACTACAAACTTACTTTGCGCGAACAGGCAGGTATTGATATGTACACTGGCGACAACAGAATTGTTGCCGAGTTGGGCTCTGCTTACAATAATAAGGGTGAGATTGAGGACTACGGAGTTCAGAAGAACGTATTCAACAACTTGTTTACTGCAAACTTTACTGCAAAGTTCGGTGCAGACAAGGAGTGGGATTTCGGATTCGTTCTTGGTAACGAGTTCAACCACGAGTATCGTCGAACTTGGGACTATGACGCAACCGGTCTTGCACTCTATGGTCAGCCAACAATGGGCAACTGCTCTTCTATGGATGGATGGTCAAGCTATATGTCAAAAGAGCGTATCGTTGGTACATTCGGTCAGGCTTCTTTGACTTGGAAGGATATGTTGTTCTTGACAGTTACTGGTCGTAACGATGTTGTTTCAACAATGCCACGCGGTAACCGCAGTTTCTTCTACCCATCTGTTTCTCTTGGATGGATCTTTACTGAACTTCCAAAGTTGAAGGATAACAACGTTATCTCTTACGGTAAGTTGCGTGCTTCATACGCTCAGGTAGGTCAGGCTGGTAACTATAGAGCTAACTACTACTATACTCCATCATACGGTGGTGGTATGTATACTTCTACTCCAATCAGTTATCCATTGGGTGGAGCGACTTCTTACGCTCCATACTACAAGGTTTTCGACGAGAACTTGAAGCCTCAGAACACAACAAACTGGGAATTTGGTTTCGATGTCAACTTGTTTAAGAACAAGGTTCGCATTGAGTACACTTACAGTTATCAGGATGTAAAAGACCAGATCTTCGACGTTCCTACAGCTGGTTCAACTGGTTATCAGTATAAGAGAACAAATGCTGGTAGAATGGAAACATTTGCTAACGAGTTCTCTATCAACGCAACTGTTTACGAGACTAAGGACTGGACTATCGATCTTGGTGTTAACTACACAAGCGTTAGTAACAACGTAAGAGAGTTGGCTCCTGGCGTAGAGAGCATTATGCTTGGTGGTTTTGTTGAGCCACAGGTTCGTGCACAGGCAGGCTATACATATCCTAATATCTACGGTTATGCTTTCCAGCGCGATGAAAATGGCAACTTGCTTTTGGAAGATGGTGTTCCTGTAGCAGATGCAGAAATGACAAACCTTGGTGAGTGTACTCCAGACTTTAACATGGGCTTCAACCTTAAAGCTCGTTGGAAGAGACTTACTCTTGCCGCTACTCTCGACTGGCAGAAGGGTGGTAAGATGTACCACGGAACAAACATGACTCTTAACTACTTTGGTGTTACTAAGGAGTCTCTTGCCTATCACGATGGTAAGATGGTTGCCGAGGGTATAGATAAGGCTACTGGTCAGCCAAATACCATTGAGGTTGACAAGCAGGAGTATTTTCAGGCATACTATGATGTAACTGAGGCTGGTGTCTACGACAAGAGCTTTGTTAAACTTCGTGACTTGACTCTTTCTTATCAGTTGCCTAAGTTCAGAAACCTTGACATCTCAGTTTATGGTTTCGCTCGCAACGTTCTTTTGTGGGCTAACCTTCCAAACTTCGACCCTGAGAGTTCACAGGGTAACGGTAACATGAGCGGTCACTTCGAGCGTTTCTCTGTACCAAACACTTATAGTGTTGGTGGTGGCTTTAAGTTCACATTCTAATTAGTAAAGTCAAAAAAATAGAAAGATATGAAGAAATTATATATATTGGGAATTTCTTTGTTCTCATTGTTCATGGCTTCATGTTCTGATGAGACAATGGACAGAATCAACTACGATGAGGCTCATCCGTCAGCAAGTTTGGTAAGCGCAACATATCAGATTACTGATGCTGAGGTTTCAACTGCATTCTCTACAATAAACGGAGCATACGCATGGTATGTTGTTTCTTACACAGAGCAGATGTGTGGTACTGGTAACAACCAGTTGAGAGATGTTGAGGTGCGTAACTATGCCGAGTTGGCTGCATCAACTACTTTCAACAACGAGTGGAACAGCACTTACTTGAATCTTAATAATATTTCTCAGGCTATCGCAAAGTGTAAGGATGGTGGTATCAACGCTGGTCAGACTGATATCCTTGGTGTAGCACAGGTTCTGAATGCTCTTAACTGGGGAGTATTGACAGACTTGCACGGAGATGTTCCTTACTCAGAGTGTTTTACAGAAGTTTTTGCACCGAAAATTGATACTCAGAAATTTATCTATGATGAGATTCTGAAGAATCTTGATGAGGCAATCGCAAATTTGGCGAATGGTGGTAGCAGTCTTGCAAAGCAGGATATCATCTATGGTGGTGACACTAAGAAGTGGGCTGCTTTTGCGCACGCTCTTAAGGCTCGCTATTTGTTGCATACTTATGGCGTAAACAAAACAGAGGAGCATTTGAATAAGGTTCTTGCAGAGGCTCAGGCTGCTGTTGAGGGAGGCTTTGCTGGTGCATATCTTGACATCTTTAATGGTAAGACAACCTCGAACTCTTGGTTTGCTTTCCAGAAGAGCCGTGCTTACTTGGCTTCTTCAAAGACAGTCGATGACTTGATGTTGGATAGAGAAGATCCACGTGAGAAACTTTACAACGTTGATGTGTTCAAGAAGGGGCTTGGTGTAAGCGTTCCTGGTGATAAGGAAGCTGCTTCCCTTTCTGAGGAAAAGCCTTATCCACTATGGCTCGAAAATGGTGCAGCAAACCTTGCTTTGATGAGTGAGTCTGAAATCTACTTCATTCTTGCAGAGGTTAAGGCTCGTCTTGGTCAGGATGCAAAGGCTGACTTTGAAACAGCTGTTAAGGTGTCAATGGCAGACTACGCTTCTGCTTCTGGTAAGGCAATCAGCGATGAGGAAGTTGCTGCTTATCTTGAGAAGATAGCTGTGAAGTATAGCGAGAATGCTTTGGACGAGATTTTTGTTCAGAAGTATCTGGCACAGACTCGCGGTGAGGTTCTTGAGACATACAACGATATTCGTCGTTGCAACTTTGTTGACGGTTCTTATGCTGTTAAGCTAACAAACCCAAACAATACTTATAACGGAACTACAAACCGTTGGCCTTTGCGCTTGCCTTACGGTGAGAGCGATGTAACATCAAACCCAAATGTAGCTGCTGCATACGGCGATGGTGGCTATGTCTTTACAGAGGCTGTATGGTGGGCTGGTGGAAATAAATAATAACACTTTTACTATAAAAAAGGCGGGGCGTGCATTTGTTTGCACGCTCTGTTTTTTTTACCAACCTATAAATTCTATGCTGCCAAATTCTTGCGTCCCTTCGGTAGCAAGCGACCACAGGTCGAGCGCGGAAATTCGGCAGAACACAAAGCTTTATTTTGTCATTTCAAAACAATGTGTTATTTTTGCCACAAAAGTCATACGGCTTGTTTAAAATATTATGGCATCGGTAGTAACTAAAAAACAGTTAATTGTAACGGTCGACGATAGCGTCAATGTTGCAAATGTTACGCGGGCAATAAAAATGCTTCGTGGAGTGGTGGATATACGTTCTGCCGGAACAAAAAAGAAGCCAACGCTATGCAATCCCGAAACGGGTGAACATCTGAACGAAAAGACCATGAAGGTAATTGAAGATGTCCGCAATGGTAAGGAACAGATGGTTTCATATTCTTCTCTCGAAGATTTTGAAAAAGCAATGCGTTCTTTATGAGTGAGAAAGCTTACATAGTAAAAACGACTAAGCAGTATCAAAAGGATGTGAAGTTGGCTGTTCGTCGTGGATTGGATATAGAAAAACTTTAATGACAGATTTTTCAGTCTGTCTTAATGCTGTTTTAACATGATTAGTTCTGTTTTTAGGAAAAAAATTACATTTATAGATTAAATGTATTATATTTGCACCAAATATTTACACATAATAACGATAAAACCATGATTGAAGATTTTTTGGCTGCAATGGAGCAGATGTCAGACGAGGATTTCGGTCGCCTCCTTGATGAAGTGTGCCCTTATGGTAATGTCGGACCAACTGTGGAAGAATATATGGATTTAGTAGATGAGAATACAGACAGTCCGTATATATTCGTTTATGATGGAGAGACAACTGAAATAAAAGGTAATCCAAATCTATTTCTTGCAGCATAACGATTATGATAGAGACAGCCGCTTTTTCCTTTAAGAGTTACCGCTTTGACAAAGTCATAATGGATTTTTCTGCTTTTCAGGGGAATGAATTTAAATTAAACATATTGCCTTCTGGAATATTAAACTTGGCAGACAAGACTTTTGCTTTGGAATTTTTATTCTTTGCCTCAATGATTTCTGGCAAGTCAGAGGAAGAGCAAAATGTACTTGAAATTCATTGTGTTTCTATGTTTGAGTTTAAGAATGTGTCTTCTATAGAAGATATTCCAGACTATTTTTATACAAACTCTTTAGCAATTGTTTTTCCTTATGTTCGCGCTTTTGTAAGCAATGTTACTTTGCAGGCAAATATTAAACCGATTGTTTTGCCTACAATGAATTTGACGGGATTGAAAGATTTGTTGAAAAAGAATGTGCGTGTAAAGTAACGGTCATGCTGTCAAGAGATTTATATCAAGCGTCAGCTTATTGTGACAAAACAGAATATACAGGACCTACACTTGCCGATAAGGATGATGAATGGCTCGGGAAAGGTTATTACTTTTGGGATAATAATATTGATGATGCACATTGGTGGGGGAATATTCATTATTCAGGAAGTTACATAATAACCAAATCTGCGTATGATTATCATTCAACTGAATATCTGGATTTAGTATCGCTACGAGAACATAAGGAATATATTCAAAAAGCTTGTTCTTATTTGGAAAAACGGGCTAAGAAACTTGGTCGAGAAGAAAAAATCACTATAGGTAAGGTAATAGAAATATTGAAAAAGTCTGATAGAAATTTTAAATTTAAAGCGATAAGAGCATGTCCTGTTCCGATAAAAAGTAAACGAATATCTTTTGATACAGATGGGCAATGTCTTATGTTTCCTAATGCAAAATATCAGATTTGTGTAATCGATAAAAGTTTTTTGATTGAAGAACCCATACTGCATTTTTCAAAAGTATTGACGTGAGATGAAGAATACTGTGGAGAAAGTTGTAAGTTCACTTACGTGATGTAGGATATCCATCTGTCACAATGGGCAACTACTTTCAAGGTCGATGATGTTCTAGTTATTTTAGTCAGTAGATCCTACGGATACTGCGGTTACTGAGAGGTGACGCTTTCAGCGTCATTCCGAATAATCATTTCATGATATAGGAAAATG
>Ga0256405_10011897_pt1 | contig 10941 bp, 10 predicted proteins | sample RumenRJG_02DNA_FD_189096 | JGI IMG/M metagenome (GOLD analysis project Ga0256405, IMG submission 189096) | Bovine rumen microbial communities from Lethbridge, Alberta, Canada - RJG_02 | ecosystem: Host-associated > Mammals > Digestive system > Stomach > Rumen | place: Canada: Alberta... | reverse complement strand
GCGCTAATTTAAAAATGACCCCCTACGGCTGCAATGATTTGTCATAAAATGAGAAAACTGCCTTAGCGGGAGTATGCCACTCATCTATTAGAGGCTTTTTGCCGAGGGTATGAAATATGCAGGATAATATACGCTCACGTACTTCTGGCGAATCAAAATGGTAGAACTGAGGGATAGGATAATTAGCATAGTCCTTCTCCTCTTTGGAGATTTCTTCCATGTTGAAGTCGGTCTTGCAGAAGAATTTGCTGGTTTGAAACTCTTCTGACTCCTGAATGTCCATACTCCCTCCCCTACCTGTCTTTGTCTTTACGAAGTCACGAGCTGTCTGACCACATATCCAGCCTGTTGCCATGTCTGCAATTTTAGAGCCAGGCACAAGACTGTCCATGTTCTCATTGAGGTTGACAGAGGTACGGTCACGGTCGATGGTCACACCTTTCTTTAACTGTACGACCTTACCAAAAATGTCATTAGACAGCCATTCAAGGGTTTCCTTGGCTCTGGCAGAACCACTGACCACATTGCCGACAGTGGTAATAATCTTCTGCATACCTGTCTTACCATAGTCGGCTTCCAACTGCGGCAGTTCCTGAAAACCCAAGGCTACGCTGACTTTGTTGCTGCGAGCAGTTCCTATCAATCGGTCTATTTTGTGGAAATACAAAGTGGGCAGCTCATCGACGATGATGCTGACTGGGATATTCTTGCCTTGGCCGGTATTGACACGGGTGACAAGTCGATTCAATATCAAAGCATTCAAAGCACCAATGATACTTTCCATTTCTGGGTCATTGGCTATCAGCAGATAACTTGGATGCTTCGGGTCTGACACTTTCAAATCGAAATCATCACCATCCTTATGGAAAATCCAATATGATTCCTTGGTGGCCAGGCGTGAAGTGAAGACGCGAAGCGTACCAATCATACCTTCCAACTGCTCCATTGCCTTATTCTCAAATGCCGTCTTGAACGGGCCAAGAAGTGGTGCTACCTCCGTATCGGTCATCAAAACCTCAAAGATGGTCTCATAGCTCTCATTCAGGAATGAGAGGATATGAGGCATGTCGCTATATTTGCCTAACCAATATGCTGGAGTAGTTACATTACCCATTGCGTCACGAACAACACCCGTTGGCTTGACCATGCCTGTCTCCGGGTCAATGGTCTTGTCAAAGTTTAATTCCTGCCCATTCTCGTCATAAGGTCTCTTCTCATAGTTGCAGAAAAAATAGATACAGGCAGCAAGGAAGTTAACAGCTGAAGTCTGGAAGAACTGGTCACTACCTCCACCACCCTCTTTCTTGCCTTTCTGCAAGGATTCGAGAAGGGTTTCGGCTGTTTCACTGGCGGCAGCCAGATTGCCAATATATTTCAGCTGAATAGGATTGACACGACGGCTGTACTCGACATTCACAAAGTTGATGATGTTGAACTGGCAGTCTTTGGGGGTCTTTCCTGCTTTCTTGTTAATACGGTAGTGGTAGTACAGTTTCTGGGCAAGCGTCGGGAACTTGTAATCATAGACAACCATTGCAAACCCCTTGGCACTATGTTGACGGATAAAAGGTTCGATAATTGAGAACGTCTTACCTGAACCAGGTGTTCCTACAACCCATGTTCCACGGAAGGGATTGATGACATTGACCCATCCCTTGCGGAACTTACCCTTGTAATAGTAGCGCATCGGGATATTGACACTATACTTATTCTCTACCTTCTCCTCCATCTGCTCAAAGCTCTCGTTCTCGAAATTGAAACGGTCTTTCAGCAAGCCATCCTTCAGGTATTTAGAGATATTGTCAAGTGCAACATGAACCAACACCGTACCGACCACAGACATTACGAAGTAAATCCATGTGCTGCTGTGGAGTGTGAAGAAGGTTGGACTCCAATGACGATTAAAGACCCAGACGGAGAAGAACATAAGTATCACACCAAACGTAATAGGATAGATGACCATATGCTTGGCATTGAACTCCAAATGCTTCTTGTTTCTGGTGCCGACACAAGTAACGCATATCATCAGGAAAGTCATGATCTTACTGCGAAGCATGTGGCCGTCCTGATAAACATCCATGAGTTTGAGCCTGCCATGGATGTCAGCAAGTATTCCACCCCAAAAGTCCAAGACTTCTGGGTTTATGGCATACTCAAAGAACTCCACCACCAAAGAGAGGTAGATGAACGTGCGGAATATCTTATATAGCGTCTGTAGGTCTTTGCTCTCTTCCATCACTTACGGATTTGTTCTTCTTTGTTCAAACGAATCATCATTATAGGTCTGACAGGCAATGATGTGTGCTTGTCAGTGCTTTCAAAACGACCAGAATAGAGGCTGAAACGCCAAGCTCTGTCTGTAGCAGCCCCCTCACATTCGGTACTTGTCCAGTACCAACAATCCACGGAGTCAACAGGAAGGACTATACCTCCACATCGCTCGATAGTGGCATTGACAATATGCCTCGCTGCATAGAGCTTATACATCTCACAGACGGATGGGATGAAATACTTAGCTTGAACACTTGATGCTATAGGGGATTCTATCTTACCGTAACGCAATGCTGTTGTGTTTAACTCTCCATCACAAGCATTGATTTCAGTGGAAGTTCCCTGAGCCACATAGATGGTGTCTGGATTGCTGAAAGCGTCCTGAGAAGAGGCATTCAAACTGACGGCATAGGCAATACCTGTTATTTCGTCTGCTGCATCTACATAGAAAAGAACTGCTTCTGGAGTATTGCCGTTCTCAATACATTTATCATAAGTGGTGACATCACCATTGGTGCAATAGACCATGCCCGGCATCCAGCTATGCCAAGAGAAATCTTCCTCGAAATGTTCATCACAGGAAGTCAACAGCATAGTTGCCATCAAAGCATATAATAGCTTCGTTAATATTCTTGTCTTCATAATCACTCAATTTTATCGTGAACCAGTTGGTAGTTTAACGCCTAACACAATGCCTGTGCGAAACAGGTCTTCACCATTGATACACAAGTCGGTCTTCACCTGCCAATAGAGCTGCCATCCATGACGGAGAACATAGTTATGCTCATAACCAAGGTTTGCCCAACCTACAACCTCATGGGTATCACTGCCAGCACTGGCTCCGATACGCAGACAACCATACTTGTTTCTGGAACGTACCACACAAGGCTTATAGGCTATGCCCAATCCCCATGTGCGATAATTATTCCAGAATGATTCTTTGGTGACATGTCCGGCAGATTCATCCTTTGCCCACTTAATATAACCGTTGGCAAAGTATTCCCAGGCATTGTGATTCTTGGTCTCATGCTCCACGGCAAGAGTTACATCAAAGCCTCTCTCATAGAGCGCACCAACGCCCAATGAGAGACGGTTGCCGTGGCTCTGTGCTTTACCGGTCACAGCCAGCAAGAGCATGGCAGAGACAAGCAACGGCTTCATAATACTTATTTTATTCATAGTTCACTCGTTTTTATTCTTCCATCAGTATGGCTCTGTTAAACGAATCGGCACTAAGCACATCCTCATACTCAATACTGAGATTGATGGTACGGCCACTAATCTGCTTCTCACTAAGTTCTATGGTCAGGATCTTGTCATTGGGGAATGTCATCTTCTTCAAGACAATGACATTTCTGTAGCCATAGCGAAATGATTGTGTAGGATCCAGAACAAGTTCCGGTTTCAACTCTATGGTCTGAACTGTTGTGGCCTTCGAGGTTTTCTTGTCATTGAGCTTAACCCTTAGCTGGTCAATATCGAAACGGATGTTTGTCCTATTCTCTACAGAGAAATCAATGAAGAAATACTCACCAACACTATAGATGTTGTTCAGGCGCATTGTCATTCGATGCATCTTGGTTGATACGTTTCTGAATCGTGCCTGTGATGCCCATATCTGACGTGCATAACGTGTCATATCTTCCGTTGACATGCTGACAGCAGGGTTATTATAGGGCACTCGCTCATCCAATGAAATCGTCTTCTCTGTCACAGCTTCATCCATACGGGATGTATAGATAAGGGCATACTGGGTACGATAGCGTTCCGTAACGATGGTAACAACAGCCAACACATCGCCGTCATGGTGTACGTCCATGCCCTCCTTGGGTTTGAGACGCACAGTGTTGTTGATTGGCTGGTCACCAGCCACCTTGTCTGTACTGATGTCCACAAAACGGACGGGTTCACTGGCAGTAATAACTGTTGTGACATTCTCGTTGATGGTAAGATATTGCATATCGTCCATCGTTGTCTGCGCCATAGCAGGCACAGAAGTAAGCAGCATAACAACTGCCGCACCAAAAATACTTGTAAGTTTCATATTATTCTGATTTATTTTTTTCACCTTGTTTCAAATCGTCTTCAGGTTCATATCCAGGATGATAACCAGCTATCGTCCTTCCTTCCATTCTTTCATGGATAAGATATTTGGCATAAGCCTCCCATTCCTTCTTATAGCTGTTATCCATATCGTTCCATTCATCATAATAACCCTTTCCTAATGACATTAAGAAGAATGTCAAGATATCACGAGTCACACGTTTTACCACGAGACTATCTATATCATCGACAAACATGAAGTCCTCCATTGAATGATACCATGCGGCATCAAATTCTTCTGCTGTCAACGGAAACTGCAATGAGAAAAAAATCTCTTCACCTAACTCCTCGCTAGTTCTCATTAGTTTTATTTCGTAGCTATTGCTTTCGCCTGGACCAGCACATACTTCAATGCTATCGGAACCTAAATACAACTGAAGATAATTTCCTCCCATGCTGATTGAAGCTATGGAATCAACGCCAATAATAAACTCCTTCATGATTATTTTTCCTTTCTCTTTTCTTTAGAATTGATAAGATATACCTGTGTTCCATACTTGATATTAACCTTATTCTTGCGAATATTCTTTGAGATGGCATTGGCGGTTTTCTGGTATGCGTTCTGAAGGGCTTGCATTCCCCAGCGTCCCAAAGAACTGGTGGTAGAGCCGTCATTTAGGCTCATGCTTTGACTCATGGCTCCACTGGCCACATCCTGTGTGGTTTCCCTAAAACTGCTCCTTGGTACATACAGCCCTTCCATACCATCGGTGTCGTAAATGCTCAGATTAACCTTTACCAATTCGTCATCAACAAGGACACTCTTGACGGTTCCCTTGACACGCTGTTGGCTGAAACCGCTCATCGTGCAATACAGATAGCTACCACATGGAATAGTACGGTCGCCCACGTCGATGTCATCTAACAGTCTTAGGCGCACACGACTTCCATCAACAGCCTTGATATTCTCATCAACTATGGCTTTGATAAGCTTGTTCTGAGGTTCATTGGTCGTGATGGTGTTGAAATAGTCTGAGGTCTCTTTCTGAGTCTTCACGACCTCTTCTGCCTCTGCCTCTTCCGAAATCTCGGTAACGGCATTCTCATTGATGGAGACTTCACCAACCTTCTGCTCTATCTGCTGACGTGTCTTGTCACCTGTTTCAGCTGCACCGTTCTCTACGGCAGATACACTACCTGATGCCTGACGTTGACCTTCCATCCTCGCTTCAGCAAGTGCCTTGCGAAGACTCTCCAGTGTCTCGTCTTCCTCTGATGTGTTTCCACCCGTGCGGTCATCGGCAAAATGATTGTCCTGAGACTGTTGCTGGCGCATCTGCTCCTGCAACTGCTTCAGACGTTCCAAAGACTCCTGCGCCTGTTTGCTGTTGGGATCCATTGCAGCCACTTCTGCATCACTGTACTGTGAAGTGTATTCCTCTTTGATGTCCTCGCCACCACGCTCAATATTCTCTACGGCTGATTCGTCCTTAATCTTGCCAAAATCATTGAGCATATTGGTGTACTTATCGCCGATACCGTCACCTTTGATGTTGGCATCAGGCAACTTGTCATTGAAAAACTCGGTGGTTTCCAAGTTCGACTTGTCCACCTCGGCTTTTTCCGTTCCAAAGAGGCGTATGACAAAGAAGCCCAAAAACAGGATGGGAATATACAGGATGGCAGGAAGCATATATTTCGGCTGCCGGAAGTTAATCTTTTCTGTAAGCTTCATATTCGTCTATTTGATGTGGTGTATAACTGTTGATATCTTTCTCTTCCGTCATACCTTGCTCTTTGGGTGCATGATGACGCTTAAAATGAAGTTCCTTTTCCTGCCGTTCTACAGCACTGGAAGGCTGTGGCCGGTACTTGACGGCCTGTGTCATTCGATAAAGGCTCAGGCCCACGCTGAAGAGCACGAAAGAGAAAACAAGTGCCAGGAATAACTTGGTATGCTTGGACGCAAAGCTCTGAACACATGCAGCTCCTTTGTCAAGATGCAGAGTATGGGCAAAACTCTTTCCTGCTGCCACATCCCTTTCATAACGTTCCTTGTACTTCGGGTCGTCCTTATCAGGAACTTTCTCCCCGAACAGAATCTTCTTGAATCCCATATTATTATCGTTTAATAGTTCGACTTTGTACGCTGCTCCAAATCCTTGTTCAGGATAGTGCGCCAGTTGACGATAAGCAAGCCATGCGGATTGTTTTCGGTTCTCGGCACACGCTTCAGATAGCCCTCAGTGACCAGTTCACGCATCAGAACGGATGTTCTGCGCTCGATACGCTGACGGCCATAATAGGTGAAGGACATATTCTCTTCGCTGAAACGGATGCTGTCACAGAAGATGCTGAAGACGGCACTCGTTCCCATGATATTGCCATAGAAACCTTTCTCCTTCAGGGCATTGTATTGTGCCAGACCTGTCTCGTCAATGAGGTACATAGCTTTCTCCATCGTGTACTTGATGTACTTATCATCAGGTGCAAGGGTGAAGAAGTAATGATGGAACATTTCGACATGGCTCTTGGCTTCCACGTCCAAGGTTTCCTCCATCGTACTGCGGTTGACGAGGACGGGAACATTGCCGTCCAGGACATACACTTTCTGATGTGCATCACTGACCATTCCCCTGGCTGTCCAGATGCTGCCAAGAGAGATGACTACACATCCCACTAAGAACAAGCTGCATATAATAAGAACCAGCTTAATCTTGTTTTCTAAATTCTTGATTACCATTGTATAACAAAATTATATTAAACTCCTACTAAACGACCTGCCGACTGACGCATGGAGGTGGCCACACCTTCACCGAAGCTACGAGTAGAGAATGCGGTATCGCCCTCTGGTATCATCCATGCTGCAAGGTCTGGAACAAGGTTCAGGCACTTTAAGGCCACAACACTGGCAGCCATGAGATAACCTGCCGAGAAGAATGCATTCTGCAAATAGTTGACCACCGTCTCATCGGAAGCAGTGACTGCTGCAAGGTCGTTATATTGTATGTTGATGACTATATCAAAGAGCAAGAGAACATAGAAGCCGACGAAGTATGGGGAATGATGCGTTTTAGGAAATCAAAACAAATCTTAGATATATAAACATATCCTATTGAATTAAAGGTTATTAGCATAAATAGACATGCTTATTAAACTTTACTAAATTTCGATGTTTTTGGTGTATTCTTGTTGCAGATTTGTTACGCGCCTATTGCGAGAACCAAATTTTTTATATACCTTTGCACCGTGATTCTTGATGGTAAGAACACGTAACAACTCAACTAAAGGGAAAACAAAATGGGAAGACCTAAAAAGTCATTGAAGGTAAAGGAACCAGTTCGCATTCGTGAACGTCAGTTGGCTAACGGAAACGTCAGCCTGTACCTTGACATATATATTAAAGGTACACGCAAGTATGAATCTTTGAATTTGTACTTGATACCCGAAACGGATGCTGCATCTAAGAAAGCCAACATCCGTACTCGCCAGATTGCCGAGAAAATAAAAGCTGACCGAATCATCGCACTGCAAGATCGAGGAATCAAGCATTGGGATAAGATCAAGCGTTCATCAATCTCGCTTGTTGACTTCCTGAAGGAATACGAGCAGGATGGATTCGGGTTCAAGGAGTCAACCTTGAAGGGACGTTCCGACATGCGCAAGAAGGTCGAGGACTATCTGAGCAAGGAGAAACTAGATTACATCGGTCTCAATGAGATTGATGCAGACTTCTGTCGTGGCTTCCTCAACTACCTCCGTACCGCTCCCCATAGTGTTGCCAAGAAACAAGAAGGCAGAACTATCAGCCCTGGTTGTGCTCATCATCACCAGGCTGTGCTCAATGGTGCGCTCAACAAAGCCGTGCGTGACGGACTCATTCCGGGCAATCCAATGAAACAACTGGATAAGCGAGAAAAGTTCCAGCCTTCCCCTGAAGAACGAGAGTTCCTTACCATCGAAGAAGTACGAACATTGATGGAAACACCATGCACCAACGAACAGGTCAAGAAGGCTTTCCTCTTATCTTGCTTTGTTGGACTTCGCCTTGGTGATGTCCGTGAATTGACATGGGCAAAAGTGATGAACACTCCAGATGGCAAGACACAGTACGTCCATGTATGGATGGAGAAGACTCAGAAGCCTATCAATGTACCACTATCTAATGAAGCTCTTCGATATATGGAGAAGAAGGAAGATCCAGATGCGAAACTCTTCAAACTCCCTACAAGTGATGCAACCATCAACTACCACATCAAGAAATGGATGAAGGCTGCAAAGATAGACAAGAAGATTTCGTACCACTGTAGCCGACATACATTTGCCACAATGATGCTCACCCTTGGTGCAGACCTCTTTACCACAAGTAAGTTGCTTGGTCATGCTAACGTGACCACAACTCAAATCTATGGTAAAATCATAGACAAGAAGAAGACTGAGGCTGTCAACCTCGTTGATAATCTATTCACCCCAAAAGCAGAAATGAACGATGAAGATAGAACTGAGGCATAGAAAGTTAGCAAGCGGTAACGAATCATTGTACCTTGACTTCTACGAGAAAGGCAAGCGTTACTATGAGTCGCTGAATCTGTTTCTCATTCCAGAAAGGACTGAGAATGACAGACGTGTCAATGAGAACACCCTCAAACATGCGCTGAAGATAAAGGCAGAACGCATCCTTGGCGTAGAAAAGCAAGTCGATGATGGCGAAGAGAGACTACCATCAAAGATATTCGCTGACTACATGGACGAACACATTATATATATTAAGGATGACAAGAAACTCTCTGACTCCTATGTCAAGAATGTGACGAAGACTGTAAACATCGTCAAGTCATATCTCAGATATAGCAATCGTCCTCGTATGCTTCTTGCATTAGTGGATAAACGATTCTATCAGAACTTCATTCGCTATGTCAATGATGTGTACCGGAATAACAAGTCGGATGAACCACAAGAACTTTCGCCTAAGACAAAGTTCTTGATACAGACTACACTTAACAGCATCCTGAATCAAGCCGTGAAGGATGGAGTGCTCCGTAAGAATCCATACTACGAGTTGGAGAAAAACGAGAAGTTCAAGAAGACTCCGAGTGACCGCACATATCTGGAAGTAAATGAGTTGAATGCCATGGAAGGGGTCAATACAGGAAGCCCAACCACAAAGCAAACCTTTATGTTCTGTTGCTTCACTGGCTTGCGTCATAGCGATATGCTTGCACTCAGATGGAAAGACATTCAAAAGACTGATGACGGATTAGTGATACATGTTCCATCCATGCAGAAGACAAAGAAGCCTGTCATTGTTCCTCTTGGTGAACAAGCATTGAAGTGGTTGCCAAAGCAAGGCGATGCAGCCAACGCAGACAAAGTGTTTCCCAATGCCCCTACATTAGGATGTGCAAACAGAGCATTGAAGCACATGGCGAAGAATGCAGGAATCACAAAGCTTGTAACATTCCATACGAGCCGACATACATTTGCAACTCTCACCATAACGGCTGGTGCTGACATCTTCACCACAAGTAAGTTGCTTGGACATACCAACGTCCACACAACGGAGATCTACGCTGATGTGGTGATGAACACAAAGGTCGATGCTGTCAACCTTGTAAGTGGCTTCTTCGGTTGATGGCTTGTGTTCAAAATAAGTTCGTGTTCAAAAAAGTCTTGAAAGATTGTCTGAACACACGTATTTCGGTGTTCAATCAAGTCTTTGATTAAAATGGGAACTAAAACAGCAGTCATATACGCTCGCGTCAGCAGTATCGGTGACAGGCAGAGCACAGACAGGCAGGTCAAGGACTTGTCTGACTATGCTGTATATCAAAAGATGGAAGTCCGCAAGGTATTCGAGGAGCACATCTCTGGTGCAAAGAAGAATGATGAGCGACCAGTGTTGTGTGAGGCAATTAAGTATTGCAAGGATAATCGTATTGATGTCCTTCTCGTCAGCGAGTTGTCGAGATTGGGCAGGAATGCGTTTGAGGTTCTTGCCTCTGTCAAGGATTTGCTTGACTGTGGCATCAACCTCTATATCCAAAAGGAACAATTTACGCTTCTTGACAAGGAAGGCAAGCCATCTTTGTTTGCTCCAGTCATGATAGCGACCCTTTCCACCTGTGCCCAGTTGGAACGTGATAATATCTCATTCCGACTGAACTCAGGTAGAAAGCAGTATATTGCCAAGGGAGGTAAACTTGGAAGAAAACCAGGCTCTTTCAAGAGCCTTGAAAAGAAGAAGGAAGAATATAGGGAAGTGATAAGCCTTCTGAAGAAGGGCTATAGCATCCGTGATGTGGCGAAACTTTCTGGCAAGGGCATCAGCACCGTGCAAAGGGTCAAGAAAGAGTTTGTGGCTTGATGCTTGTTCGCCAAACCAGGGTGGTGTTTTGCCCCTGTGGTTTAACCAGATTGGTAAAATGACAATGGGGTTCAAAAAACAGATTCGTATAATATGAACCTAAAATCCGCAAGCAATCTCAATGGCAATCTCAATGGCAGTAAAGAGCTTGAACACTATGCATCATGATAGTATGAGCGTGAATTTTGTCCGATTTGTGCATACCTTCCCCTTACCCCACAATGCGACTTGAGGCAATACGCAGATTAAAACCATAAGGAACG
>Ga0256405_10011896_pt1 | contig 10943 bp, 10 predicted proteins | sample RumenRJG_02DNA_FD_189096 | JGI IMG/M metagenome (GOLD analysis project Ga0256405, IMG submission 189096) | Bovine rumen microbial communities from Lethbridge, Alberta, Canada - RJG_02 | ecosystem: Host-associated > Mammals > Digestive system > Stomach > Rumen | place: Canada: Alberta... | reverse complement strand
AAAAGGGACGTTCACCATTCCGAAAACAACCACAAAGCTGACGGTTCCGAGCTTCGTATTCAACTATTCCCTGAGTGATCCGAAGGTCAGCTACCGGATGGAAGGGGTCGATGATTCATTCACGACCGTTAATCGCAGCGAACTGGGGCCCATCGACTATACGAACCTTCGGGGCGGAACGTATCACTATGTGATGCAGATCCAGGACACCATGGGGGTACAGAACAAGGAAGTTTCTGTCGAGATCATCAAGGTAAAGGCTTTTTACGAAGAGGTCTGGTTTTACATTGTCGTTGGTGCCGTGCTGATCTTCCTGCTGGTGGAAACCGTACGGTTTACCGTTCGGAGAAAGACCCGCGCACTGGAAAAGAAACATCAGGAAACAATGACTTTTGTCAGTGAGATCACCGATGCATTTGCAAAAGTCATTGATATGAAAGATGAATACACGAAGGGCCATTCCAACCGTGTGGCCAATTATACCGAGATGCTGGCCACGGAGCTGGGCTATGACAAGGAGACGGTTGAAAAGTATCATCGAATTGCGCTCCTGCATGATATCGGCAAGATTGGTGTGCCCAAGGAAGTCCTCAACAAGCCTGGAAAACTGACAGATGATGAATTCAGGAAAATTCAGGAACACACGACGATCGGATATGATGTTCTGAAGAACATCAGCATCATGCCGGAACTGTCTGTCGGTGCACAGGCGCACCACGAGCGTCCGGACGGCAGAGGTTATCCGAACCATCTGAAAGGGAATGAGATTCCCCGTGTGGCCCAGATCATCGCGGTGGCAGACTGCTTTGATGCCATGTATTCAGACCGCCCCTATCGGAAACGCATGAACTTTGACAAAGCGGTTTCCATCATCAAGGAAGTTTCAGGAACCCAGCTGACGCCGGATGTGGTGGATGCCTTCCTGCGTCTGGTCGACAAAGGGCTGCTTCGTGCAGAAGATGATAACGGCGGCGGAACCACGGAGAACATTGACAACATCCGCAAGTAATGTGCAGGACACATTCCGTCTGCAAAGACGACAGAAAGAGCGCTTCCATGGAAGCGCTCTTTCTGAAAAAAAGGTCGAAGGAGTTGCCCTGTCGCGTAGCGGCAGGAGTGAGAATACAGAGAATGAAATTTGAAATCATTAAGCCCTTAAACGGCGAGTGCCCGGAAATGACAGGCAAGGAATTGGGATGGCTTATTATCTGTGAAAGTGTTGCCTTTTGCTGGTATGGCCTGATGAAAACAGATGACTTTGCCAGGCTGTTCCACATAAAATATCCGGAAATGGACCCGCGAACGATACGGGACGCATACATTCATTTTTATTATACTGAGGAGGAGCCAGAAGAGGAAGGCGAAGATATGTTTTGCTGGGAAACGATTCTGACTCCGATGGTGGATGAAAACGGGGTAGAGTACCTGGCCGGGGATGATTTGGCAGAGGTTCCAAGAGCCCTGGAGTCATTAGCAGCCGTTCATGAAAAAAACCCGATGTATCTGCCGGAAGAGGAGGAGATGATCGAGTTTTATCACTATGGCTTCTGCCCCAGCAATGAAAAAATCGTGGATTGCATTGAAACGCTTTCAGCGCTTTTGGATATTCGTAAAGCCAAAAAGGCAGAATACCTGAGGGAAACCTTGGAAGAGGTGGAAAATGGTATCAGAAACCTTGAGAAAAAAAACGGACCATTTACAACGAAGGAAAAGGGAAAGGCATACCGTAATTTATTCGCGGAACATATCATCAAAAATGAAATGCGGCTGCTTGAAAGAAACTATGAATTAGGCGAAATCATGAACGACATTATCGAATCGATTCCGTTCAAAACGGATTCGCGTCAAGAAGTGTTTAAACAGCTGAACGATGTTTTTGGGCATACACATCTGCCTGGAAATAACGGAAATACCCCTTATCAGCTGACCGTCCTCGCGAATCAGCAAAAACAGCCTGAATCCTGAACGCTGGAAGCATGGGAATACGGGTCAGGGAGCAGGAGATTGGTTTGCCTGCCTGAACGTTTCGGCGGCCAATTGAATAGCAGCCGTGGAAAAGTAGGCATCCTGAAAAGCTCCCGACGATTGTCGGGAGCTTTCGTCTGTTATGAATGGTTACAGGGTTTATCCGGGGCACGAGGAAGGAAACAGTATTTACTCGGTCTGCTCGATATCCATGCGGAGTTCCTTGCAGTGACGAAGGGCAATGGTGGCATCTTTGCCCATGGTGCAGTCGATAAACCGGAGATTGCGGGCCTCATAACCGGGAACATCAAAGCCGGTCAGGTCAATGCAGGGCATGGCATGCAGCTCGGGTTCCCAGTAATTGCGGGCCCAGCCGGTCAGATGGACACGCTCACAGACCATGTCGGAGAAGACGGGCGGGACAGGGCTGCCTTCGCCGTCGTCATTGTACAGAACGGCACAGCACAGGAAACGGGAGAGACGGCAGTCCCGGACGGTGATGTTTCTGACATAGCCGCCCCGCTTTTTCGTTCCCTTGATCTGGATGCCGTAGAGGGAGTGCTCAAGATCACAGTCCCAGATATGGACATCTTCCACACCGCCGCTCATTTCACTTCCGATGGCGATTCCCAGACCAAACGAACTTCTGCAGTCGAAAATCCGGATGTTCCGGGTTGGACGGTTAATGGCATTTCCCTCCGGGTTCTTGCCGCTCTTGATGGCGACAGAGTCATCCCCGGTATGGAACTCACAGGCAAACAGGGTACAGTTTTCGCTTGAATCGGGATCCCATCCATCGCCGTTCCACACCTCCTCGGACCGGAAGGTGCAGTGATCCGTGATGATTTTCCGGCTGTAGATCATATGGACGTTCCAGCTGGCCCCGTTTTCCAGTGTCAGGCCGGAGATCCGGATGTTTTCGCAGTTGCTCAGGTTGATCAGGCGGCCCCGTGCACGGCCGGGAATGGTATCATCATTCTCGCATTCCCTGACCTTGTCGCCCAGGGCGGCGAGGTAATCTTTCAGCCGCTCCCGCTCGGTTTCAATGGTCAGCATGGCCAGGCTCTGTCCGCCGCCGCAGATCTTCCCGGCACCGTAAATCCACACATTCCGGCAGTTCGGACCGGCGGCATGATCAAGCGTGCCCAGGTTCAGAAGGCTCTGATAGCACTCCTGTTCAACGCCTTCAAAGCGGCTCCAAATCTTCGGGAGGTAATCCTCCGGATTTGCTGTTCCCTGAATTGTGGCGTCCCTGTCCAGGTATACCTTCATATCGCTGTGCAGCCGCAGGGCACCGGTCAGATAGGTGCCGGCCGGAAACCAGACCTCCTCATCCCTGCCGCAGGCGTCCAGGGCAGCCTGCAGGGCCGCTGTATCCATGGTCCTGCCGTCGCCGGCGGCACCGAAATCCCGCACGTTGAGGCGTCTGGGCGTTTTGGCCATGGTGATGAATCCCTCACCGATCAGGACATCGCCCGTTTTTACGCAGACCTGATAACTTTCCCCGGGCTGCAGGTCACAAAGGGTACAGTGGGTATGGCTGACCGTGTCCCGGATTTCATCGTTCAGCAAAACGGTATACCGGGCACCGGCCTGCGCTGCCTGATCCCACCACAGGGTCAGCTGTGTATCTGAAACTGAGTAAAACAGATTCATACTTGTTCCTTTCCGGAATGGATCCTTGCTGAATAAAAAGGGATTGTCCCCTTACAGATGGAAGATGACAATCCCGCAGATAATAATCAGGTTTCCGAGAATTTTTCTCTTTGTCAGAGGTTCCCGGAAAAAGAGGTAACTGAAGACCAGAATAATGGGATAGCCGAGCGCCTCAAGAATCGGACCGCTTTTGACGTTCAGCCCGAGCCGGTAGGCCAGAATAAAGAGGAGCGTGGACAGGACCATCATTCCATAGCCGCCGACGACACGAACATTGAGATACTGCCGGATAAGAGAGGGGTAGGTCCGGTTTGCCGCTGACTTGAGAAGCAGCTGGGAAACGGAGGCGACCACGACGGCAGAAAGCGCGGCAGCAGCAGGAAGAAAACTATTCATCTGTAATCACCACCAGTGTACCGACGATGACGAGAACGACGCCGATGAGATTAGCGGGCGTGATGGACTCGCCGAAAAACAGCCTTGCCCAGAGCATGGACCAGAAGAGGGCGGTTGCCCGGCTGGCATAGGCCGTGGTCAGGTCAAGGCGCTGAATCATCTGCTGCCAGAGCACCGCATACAGGCCCAGCAGGAGAATTTCCCCTCCGTAAGCCAATATATAGGGAAGACTGGCAAAGGGATAATTGGAGGCAATCTTGCTCATCACGTTGGAAAGGGAATACAGGATGACAATCAGCTGCAGGGCAAGGAGGAGCAGCCATCTGGAACGGGTCTGTTTCATTCGTCATCCTCCACATGGAGCATCTGCAGAAGGGCGGCGCGGTCCTCACCGGTGAGAATATAGAATCCGTAACGGGTGGAACTGTCCGTCACCTCATCCTCCTGGGATACGGCGATTTCGCTTATCCGGTAAACGGATTCAGGACTGGTACGCATCGTTTCCGTAAAATGGTCAAAATCCGCCTGATTGAAAACAAAGCGGATCGCGGAACAGGCGTGATGCGGCATGGGTTCAAACGAGGGCGGGATGCCCAGCGCGGTATCCAGAACCTGTCCCACAAAGTCAATGCCCGTCGAGAGGGGGACAAGGTCACTGCCGATACAGTCGCCGCCCATGCGGGCACCGATTTCAATCAGCTGAATCCGGCCGGTATGGGGTTCAATCCGGAATTCGGAATGGGAGGCACCGCAGGTAACATGGAGGGCATCCAGCCCTTTGAAGACGGTTTCCTGCACGTCCTGAAGCATTTTCTCCGAAAGGCCGGAGGGCTCGATGTGGGCGGTTTCAATGAAGTGCGGCGCGCCGGTGGTGTATTTCCTGGTCACCGCCAGCATCGTGTGCCGGCCCTGATCCGTGATGCATTCGCAGCTGTATTCCTTTCCGGTCAGGAAGGATTCGACGATGGCCGCGTGTTCAAAGGACTGGCTGCAGGCCTGCTCAATGGCCTTTCTGAGCAGTGTGGTGTCCCTGGCGGTGATCTTGCAGACGCCGCGGCTTCCGGAACGGTCGGTGGGTTTGACAATGGCAGGCACCTCTACCGTATCCAGTATCCGCTCAAGTTCCGCCTCTGTGAGGCCGGGCGTGGCGCGGACGAATCGCGGGACAGACAGCCCGGCATCTAGAAATGCCTGACGCATGTCCACTTTGTTGGTGGCGATCCGGGCCGTTTCCGGCGGATTCGAGGGAAGGTGAAGGGCGTCGGCGATGGTATCGACCGCAATGGCGGCCAGGTCCGACCCGATGGAGCACACCGCATCAATTCCGATTTCCCGGCATTTTTCCAGAATCGCATCAATCTCCACAATGGAGATGGGGTAGAAGTGACTGGCGGTGCGCTCACCAATGGATCCGTCCTGCCAGGCGAAGACATGGGTTTCATATCCCCGGGCATTGGCCGCAAGAATAAGCGGATTCTGGAATTCATTTGCCCCGATAATGGCAACTTTTTTCACGGATGAATCATCACTTTCTGTCATTGACTGGGATTTCCGAATCAGGCATTTTGCCGCCGGGAACGTTCAGCTCCGTCCGGACGACATACTGGGGACGGTGCTTCACCTCATCAAAGATGTTCCCGATGTAAATGCCCAGAATGCCCATGAACTGCAGCAGAATGCCGCCCAGAAAATACATGGACACGATGGTGCTGGTCCAGCCGTCCGGCACATCGCCGGTGGTGAAATAGACGATGACTTTCCAGACGATATACAGAAACGACAGAATGGAAATCAGGAAACCGAGACGGATGGCAATCACCAGGGGTTTATTGGACTGAGAGGTAATCATCTGCGTGGCCAGCTTGATTTTCCGCCCCAGATTGTAAGAGGATTCACCGGCAAACCGCGGGTCCGCTTCAAAATCAATGGTGGTCTGCTTATAGCCCAGCCAGTGCAGGACGAGGGTAAAGGAGCGGTTCTGTTCCGGCATGCTGCGGAACTGGTCAATCACGGCTTTCCGGCAGAGGCAGAGGTTGGAGGTTTCCCCGTCAAAGTGACCGTCGGTGAAATAGTCGTAAACCTTATAGAACATTTTGGACAGGAAAATGACAAGGCCTTTATCCTTGCGGTCCTTGCGTCTTGCCAGAACGATGTCATATCCTTTCTGGGCTTCCTTATAAAGGTCCAGAATGGCCTCGGGCGGATCCTGCAGATCGCAGTCAAGGAGGGCCGTCCAGTCGCCGCTGGCATATTCCATTCCGGCGGTGGTGGCCGAGAGCTGTCCGAAGTTCCGGGAAAGATCCAGACCGATCACATGGGAATCGGCTTTGCAGACTTTCTCGATTTCAGCCCAGGATCCCTTCGGGCAGGCGTCATTGACCAGGACAATCTCATAATCCGGCGTGATTTTCGTAATGGTATCCCGGAGGCGGGTATAAAGGGGTTCAATGGCCTCGGGGCAGCCGTATACCGGAACAACAGCAGATATTCTCATGATTGAACCTCATTAAAATAGTCTTTGGTATGCCGGATGACCTGTTCCACCGCATCCTCCGAAATGCCATAGTAGATGGGAAGACGAACCAGACGCTCGGATTCGGCTGTCGTGTATCTGTCCTCCCCATGGAAGCGGCCGTACCGAAGACCGGCGGGAGCAGAGTGGAGGGGAATATAGTGGAAGACGGTTTCAACCCCGTGTTCCCTCATGTACCGGATATACGCCTGCCGGTCATCCAGATCGCGGCACTTAATGTAGAACATGTGGGCATTGTGCCTGCATTCCGGCGGGACTGTGGGCAGATCAATCCGTTCCGCATCCGAAAGGTACCGGAGCTCACGGAAATAGGTGTTCCAGGTGGCAAGCCGGTTTTCATTGATCACGTCAGCGCCTTCAAACTGGCCCCACAGGTACGCGGCGCTCAGTTCGCTGGGCAGATAGCTGTCACCGAAATCGACCCAGGTATACTTGTCGATCTGGCCGCGGTAGAATTTGGAACGGTTGGTTCCTTTTTCCCAGAGGATCTCAGCCCGTTCATTATATGCGGGATCCTTGACAAGCAGGGCACCGCCCTCGCCCATGGAGTAGTTCTTGGTTTCATGGAAGGAATAACAGCCGAAATCGCCGATGGTCCCCAGTGCGCGTCCTTTATAGGTACTCATGACGCCCTGCGCGGCATCCTCCACCACAATCAGATGATGCCTTCTGGCAATGTCCAGAATGGTATCCATCTCGCAGGAGACGCCGGCATAGTGCATGACCATGATGACCTTTGTCCGATCCGTAATGGCCTCTTCAATACGGTTTTCATCGATGTTCATCGTATCGGGACGAATATCCACAAAGACCAGACGGGCACCGCTCAGCACCGCAGAGGTGGCGGTGCTGGAAAAGGTAAAGCTGGGCAGGATGACCTCATCCCCGGGCTGCAGCTTGCAAAGCAGCAGCGCCATGTCCAGCGCAGAGGTACAACTGGTGGTCAGAAAGGCTTTCTGAATGTCAAAACGATCCTGCATCCATTTCTGACATTTTTTGCTGAACGGTCCGTCTCCGCACAGCTGGTGGCTGGCGATGACCTGTTCGATATACCGCATCTCCGTCCCGTAACAGGGAGGAAAGTTGAAAGATATCATTTTCCGACTCCTTGATTATTCGTTCAGTAGGAAACCGTATCGCCGCGAAGCTGGTGGAACTCGTTAACATCCTCATAAATACAGACATAGGATCGGTCAGAGGAATAGACCAGATGCTCATCATCGCAACCAGGAATGCCATTGTTGTAATCATTCTCGGTGAAAATAGCGAAGATGCGCCCCTGAGGCTCCCGGGTCAGGTGATCCACCTGCTGCAGCCATTCGCCGACTTTTCCCGACTCCCAGTCATCCACCATGAATACCTCGATCTGGCCATCACTGATTTCCGTCAGCACGTTGGCATGCCAGTAGGTAGCGTAACCCTCATGGCAGCCCTCCTTCAGGAGCAGATTCGAGATTGTTGTCATTTCATCGTCATAGAAGTTGACTTCCTTATCCTCATAGACCGTAAAGCCCAGAACAAAGAAACAGACACCCACCAGCATGGGGATGAAACGCAGAACAGGCAGATGACACTCGAATCGGTCAAACATCCAGAAAATGGCGAAGACACACAGCAGGGCTGCAGGCATGTAGTAGGCAACGCTGTAACCATTCAGGAACGTATTATCATCATAGAGCACCACGACGTTAATGATCATGCCAATGATCAGGGCGACATCAGCGAAGATGGCCAGCAGGCGCTCAATGGGGTTCAGCTTCATCCGAAGAAGCAGAACGAGGGAAATCATGCCCAATACCGGAAGAACGAAGGCGAACATGGAATAGATGCCTTCACTGGCCATAAGCATGGCATCCGCCCGGTAGCCAAAGAATTCCATGAGGGCCATCAGCTGATCCGGCAGCATCCCATGCTGAAGCTTGACGAGAACCGTATCATCAAACTCTTTGAAATGATAGATATTGGCCAGCACATTGGTGCTGATCAGGTAACCGATTCCATTGCTGACAAGACACAGCAGGCTGCCGACCAGAGCCGGGAAAGAGGGGACGGAAATCGCCTCCTTCAGGGACTGGGTATGCCGTGCTTCGAGGTAGAAAAGAATGAGTGTGGCAGCCAGCAGCGGACCTGCACAGACCATCAGCATACGGATACCGGATAGGCTTCCCAGAACACCCAGGATAACCAGCAGAATGGGTTCAAGGAGCCGCTTTTTTTTCATGCGCAGCACAAATCCGACTTCAAGGAAGGTGAGTGTTACCCAGTTCATATAGAAAGAACCATAAATCAGGGTAAACGCCTGATACCTTGAAACCGGCATGATCAGGGCTGCACTGGCAAGTAAACATGTCCCCAGCGAAACACGTGCGGGGCGGGTGAGGTAAATGAGTGAGGCGACCATGATGAGCACCATGAGCCCGATGGAAAACGTTCTTGCCACATGCCAGCTCTTAAACAGTTTCAGGGCCAGCTGGAAGACCAGAATCGGACTGATAATGTTCAGCTCATTGGAATAGAAATAGTTTGTGGTGATAATTTTGCCTTCCTTGTTGAGCAGGTCTGCCAGAACCATGTCGGAGGACATGTCCGAATCAAGGTTATATTGTCCGTATTTCGCATAAGAGGTCATCATAAGGCCAAAACAGACGAGAAAAACGATCAGGGGGATAATCCACCCGAGGTGTTTGCAGACTTTTTTCAATTCAGATGCTCCTTTACTGCCATTTGGCAGCCGTTCAAAGGCAGGTACCGCCAAATGATTAATTATTCAGACATTGAAACAACCGGAATGATAGCAACATTGCGAATCAGTGTCAAGTAAAACTCAGGGGATGAATAGAAAAACTGTCCGCACCGGGCGGACAGTGGGGAAAAGCAGACTTGCGAAAACGGCTGTAACACGGTCAGGAACTGGCGTAATTGGCCAGGAACTGTTTGGTCCGTTCCTCTTTGGGATGGCCGAATACCTCCTCGGGCGTGCCCTGTTCGGCAATGCGGCCGCTGTCCATGAAAATGACCTGGCTGGCCACATCACGGGCAAAGGTCATTTCATGGGTCACGATGATCATGGTCATATTCTGTTCGGCCAGCGAACGGATGACACGCAGTACCTCGCCGGTCAGTTCAGGGTCCAGTGCCGAGGTGGGCTCATCGAAACACAGGATGTCCGGGGAGAGGGCCAGCGCCCTGGCAATGGCCACGCGCTGCTGCTGACCACCTGAGAGCTGATGCGGATAATTGTTCATCCGGTTTTCAAGCCCCATTTTGTGCAGCAGATCCCTGCCTTCCTCGTCGATCTGCCGGATCATGTCCGGCGTACTGTTTTTCTGCTTCTTGAGGAACAGCTTTTTGGCCAGCGTTACGTTCTCAAGGGCTGTATACTGCGGAAAAAGATTGAAGTTCTGGAAGACAAGGCCAAAATGGAGACGGCGGGACTGGATCTCGGATTCAGACAGTTTTCTGTGTGCACTGGCATCAAAGATCACCTCGTCGTTGACGCGGATGATGCCGGAATCCGGAAACTCCAGGAAATTCAGACAGCGAAGAAGGGTGGTTTTCCCGCTTCCCGAGGAACCGATGATCGACAGTGCATGACCTTTATCCAGGGAAAAGGAAATGTCGGTCAGAACCTCGGTGCGGCTGAAGGATTTTTGAAGGTGTTCAACCTGCAAAATGGACATGTTTCTTCCTCCTTCTATCTGAAATAGTCCAGTTTCTTTTCAAGCGCACCCAGTCCCAGCGTCAGCAGACCCGTGGCAGCCAGATAATAAAACGCGGTGAAAAAGAGCGGCCAGATGGCGCCGGAAATGCCCTGGCTTCCCTTGAGGAAGGCCTGGCCGGCCCAGATGATTTCCTGCAGCGCAATAATGCGGGCGAGAGAGGTGTCTTTGACCAGCGTAATGATCTCGTTTGACATGGGCGGCAGAATCCGCTTGATCATCTGCAGCAGCTTGATCCGGAAAAAGATCTGTCCCCGTGTCATGCCCAACACCAGACCCGCCTCTTCCTGCCCGACGGGGATGCTCTGAATGCCGCCCCGGTAGATCTCGGAAAAGTAGTCGGCATAATTGATGATGAATGCCACGGCCGCCGCCGTGAACCGGCCCGCTTCGCCGCTGCCCCAGATGTTTTTGTGCAGGACGAGACCCGGGAAATAGTAGATGATCAGAAGCTGGATCATCAGAGGCGTGCCCCGGATGACCCATACCTGAAACTTGCAGAAGAGGGAGAGGGGCTTAAATTTGGACATGGTTCCCATACAGACAATGAGTCCGAGAGGGAAGGCACCGATCAGCGTGACGAAGAACAGACGGACGGTCTGCAGAAAGCCGATATTGAGACTGTTTAACACGACCGGCATCTGCTCAAGGATGAGTTTCATGGAAAATGAAGG
>Ga0256405_10011894_pt1 | contig 10944 bp, 6 predicted proteins | sample RumenRJG_02DNA_FD_189096 | JGI IMG/M metagenome (GOLD analysis project Ga0256405, IMG submission 189096) | Bovine rumen microbial communities from Lethbridge, Alberta, Canada - RJG_02 | ecosystem: Host-associated > Mammals > Digestive system > Stomach > Rumen | place: Canada: Alberta | collected... | reverse complement strand
TTCTTGTTTTACCTCTTTTAATACAATCTTTACAATTACAATACTTGCACTCAACATTTATTTGTTAGTAAAAATAAGGAGTGGTTCATGGTGTGCTTCATACAAAAAATTATTTTTTAAAAATTTTTAAAATAGTAACTTTTTTGTAAAAAACCTACTTAAAAAACTTTTAACCTTTGATGTTTAAAAAATATTTTTTATAAAAAAGAATCTAAAGAGACACTCCTTAAAAATAAATATTTTTTATAAAAAAGAATTCCAATGGACACTCCTTAAATTTTCATATTGCAATTCCATTTCAAATTTATGATCAACACAGCGAGTACCACAACATTCATTTTTTAAATTATAAAATATAAAAAACAAAACTACTGATAAAATTTTTATCATATTTATAAGTTCAATATATAATTAAAATTTATTTTTTTTTGAACTTAAAATCTTTCTTACAAAAAATCTTTTCAAACCAACGTAATAATAAGAATATAAATACAAAATTTCGTTAGTTACATAATTTTTTTTAACAATATAAATTTTTTAAGAAATAATTATATACTGATATAATTTTTATAATTTTTTACATATTTTATGACATAATTAGTTACGTTACTATTAAACTCGCATATGGTAAAAAATAAAAAAACCGGCATTGGTTTCATGATGATGTCTAATGTATTTAAATTAGATGCAATGAATAATGATTTAAATAACTCAAATAATTTAAATAACTCAATTGTTGTAAATAAAACAAATAACAATACTGAAGATGGTCGTTATAGTTCTATTTTTAAAATAAGAGATAGATATTTTTTTAAAAATATGTGTACTTTAATGTATATAGGTAAGAAATTAGATGTTGTAAAGAAATCTAGAAAAGCACAAAATTTGTTACATATAGAAAAAGATGATTATAAAAAGTATTGTTCTTATTCATTAGAAATACGTTTAGAAAATGAATTATATGCTAACACTTTAATGAATAATCTAATAGCTAGCTGTTTTAAAAAAGACATTAATGGGAAATATATAAACAATAATAATGTGATATTAGGTGATGTAGAAACAGAAGGTACTATAATAAAAGTTGCTGTTTTAAAAAAATCTTTTGATATTTTTAAAAAAATTTTATATAATAAAAATTTATATAAAAAATCTTTAGATGCAGAGATAAAAAAACTTAACACTAGTCTTATGTTTGTAGATGATTATGATGAAGAAAAAGAACTAAAAGAAAAATTTAATGAAAAAAGTTTAGAAGTTGAAAAAATAAGTAGAGAAATTGAAGATAATAAAAAAAATAACATACACGATATTGATAAAATAGATAGTATTGATTTTACATATACAGGTGATATTAAGCAAAATGGTTTATTTATGAATCTTAATAATGTACATTCTATTAACATTAAAGGAAAATTTTATATTTTAGATGCTAGTAATATGTTTAAAAATTGTACCAACTTGTTAAATACAAATATTGATGGTGCTAATACTGTTGTTTTAAAAGATATGTCTTCGATGTTCTTCAATTGTAAAAAGATAAAAGATATAGCCCTAACAAATTTTAACACCTCTAAAGTAAATAATATGTCTTATATGTTTTATAGTTGTACATCTTTAGAAGGATTAGACTTGACAGGATTTGATACATCTAAAGTAGAAAATATGTCTAATATGTTCAACAATTGTACTTCTTTAAACGAATTAAATTTAAAAAGTTTTGATACATCTAAAGTTAAAGATATGTCTTTTATGTTTAACAACTGTAATAACCTACAAACAATAGATATAACTCGTTTTTCTAATGATAATGTAACTAATATGAAAAATATGTTTTCTACGTGTCATGAATTGAAAAATATAGATTTTGATAAATTTTTCACTATCAATGTTATCAATATGGAAAAAATGTTTTACAATTGTGTATCTTTTGGAACTATAGATTTAAAAAATTTCGATACACATAATGTACAGAATATGAGTAATATGTTTGGTTGGTGCAGTAATCTAAAAACTATAGAACAGAACTTTAACACTAGTAATGTGACAGATATGAGTTATATGTTTTACATGTGCGATTCTTTAGATAATTTAGATATACATAACTTTAATACATCAAAAGTAATTAATATGGAAGAAATGTTTTCCGGTTGTTCAGCATTGAATAAATTAAATATATCTAACTTTAACGTTGACAATGTTATTAACAAGGAAAATATTACATCACACTGCAAAAAAAATATAACTAAATTAGTACTATCAAAATTCAAAACAAACAAATCTAAGATTTGATATACCTTCTCATACGCCGAGCCGGCTATTACTTTCTAAGAAAGTAACAAAGATACCTTCTCAAACGGCTAAAGCGCCTTAATACTTATTTTAAAAGTAGGCAACTTACTTTAAAAGTAAACAACACCTTCTCAAGCGGCGAAGCGCCTTAATACTTATTTTAAAAGTAGGCAACTTACTTTAAAAGTAAACAAACACCTTCTCAAGCGGCGAAGCGCCTTAATACTTATTTTAAAAGTAGGCAACTTACTTAAAAAGTAAACAACACCTTCTCAAGCGGCGAAGCGCCTTAATGTACAAAATCTTATATTATTATTGGATCCAACGTCACGTTGGTTGCTTACTTTTTAAGTAAGTAGATATTGAGATATTAAATTTTAAAAGATTTAAAAAGTTTTGAAGATATTTTAATTTTTTTTATTGGACCCACAACAACCACCATTCTTTTTGTTATTATCTACATTATTATCTCCATTTCCAGTATTATTAGTATTTCCAGTATTATTAGTATTTTCAGTATTAGGTTGTTCTTCATGTTTAGGTTCTTCTTCAGGTTTAGGTTCTTCTTCAGATTTAGATTTAGGTTCAAATTCACTATCTGGAATTTTTTCAACTGAAATAGATATAACACCACCTTCTTTAATATTTTCAGGAAGTGCTTTTCCATCAAGTTTAATATCATCTTCAGTAATTCCTGGAATTATACCTTGTATTAAATTAACAAGATCAGATTTGTTAGCTCCATAAGTTACAGAAAAAAACTCATCTGTAAACTTATTTTTAAAATCTCCTTTTAATTTTCTACCATCTTTTTCAACATCTTTAATTTCAAATACTACTTTTACTTGATTAGCTATAAAAGCTTCTGGACTAAGATCTATTATTATTCTTGCAGGTATTTTACCTGTAGAATTGTTATATTCATTAGCATCTGATCCATCTTGATTTTTTACTGATATCATTGCTTTATCAATATCTTCATTAATAAAACATGATACTTTTAAAACTTCTATTAAATGATCTGTTTTATCCCAACAGCCATCTTCTAAACAAATACAATTAAAAATATATTCTAATGATTTTAAAACATTTTCATCAATTAATTTACAACCTTTTTTACTGAAATTTAATATACAGTCACCTTTAAGACACGTATTATCACCTAAGTTTAAATTTTTTTCATTTACATTTACTCTAAAATATTTTAAATCACCAGGGATTTTATCTGTTAAATCAGTTTTTATTGGATTTTTATCATCATTTTTATAAATTTCAAATGGTTTAGAAAAAATTTTTTCAGTAAATATTTCATTAATTTTAGGATTTGTTTTAGAATCAAAATTTTGTTCTAATTCTTTTTTAATATAATCAATATTAATAATATCTTTATCACCTCTAACAATAAATTTAGAAAAAGCCTTTTCTTTCATTTTTTTTTCATCTAAAATAACAGTAATTTCATCACCTTCATTTAATTTATCATGTCCATTATATTTTTTTTTTTCAGTAACTTCAAAATTGTTTAATTTTATTCCATATTCACCTGTTTTAAATAAACTTTTAATTGCACTATATATTTCATCAAATATTGTTGCATAAGTAAGATCAACATTTTTGTCAATAGTATCTTCTATTTTTTTCTTAAATATTATCCATAAATCTTGTTCAAATTTAGGATCTACAAATTTTATTTCTTTTAGTTTTAACTTTTTTTTTAAAACAATATCTGCATTTTGACCTTCTCCAATTTTTATATTATTTCTGTCTGAAATATTAACAGGATTACCATTTATTTTTAATTCAGATATAAAATAATCTCCTCCAAAAAATAAAGGTATTTGTTTTTGTATATCTTTAGATATGTTTCTTAATATATTTTTTTCATATCCTGTTTTACTTACTCCTAAACCATCTATTTCAATTTTCTTACCTTCAACAGTTATTTTTATTTTTCCTGTTTTTTGTTCAGAAGCTTTTATTCCGAATGTCGTAAAAAACGCAAAAGAAACATATTTATTATTAATCATAATAAGTCTATACTTTTATTATAAAAAGAAAAAAGAAAAAAGAAAAAAGAAAAAAGAAAAAAGAAAAATTATATTAATTTATTTTTAAAGATTAAAATTTTTAAGAAATTTTACCAAATTTCAATATTTTTAAAATAAGAACTAAGAACCTGGTGGTATATTTTTTTTATTATATTCTTCTTGGTTACTTTAAAGTAACATCAAAAACTAACTGCATGGAAGCTTAATTAGCACACAAAGTAGCCCGTACTATTTACTTTTTTAAATTCATTTTTATTTTTAGATTTATCATCTTCTGTTTCTTTACTAAGCCCTATTCCTCCAGCAATTTCATTATTATAATTTAAAAAACCATTATCATTGTATATATTTATATTTTTATCTTTTTCAATTAGTTTTAATTCGTTTAATTCTTCTATTTCTTCTTGGTCTAATTCTATATCTCCTAATTCTTTTTTTTTATCTTTGTTAAATCTTATATCGTTTGAATCTTCTATTAATATAAATTTATATTGTGTTTTATTAATAAATTTATTTTCACTATTTGCACTTTCAACAATATTAGAATATGCTTTTAATTTGTTTTTAATTTCGTTTTTAAATTCGTTTTCCATTGCTTGTGTACAATATAATGTACTAGCAGTAATATTTAGTTTTAATATACAACCAACTTTTTTCGATTTTATTATTTTTGTAATAAACATAGTCTGCGTTTTATAGTTAATTAACAAATTATTATAAAAAATAAAAACAATAAAATTTTATTTATTAGTATATTTTTAATTTAATATATTTTTTTTAATAATAATTTTATATTAGCTTAAAATTTATGTTTCTACAATTGATATTTTTTTATATTTAATTATTATACTTTAAAACGTTATATTATATTATATATATAAACTATAAATGTAAGAAAAAATTTTACTAAAAAGAGTAATAATAAACATATAAATATAAAATTTAAGTAAGCAACAATATTTGATAGATAATATATTAAGCCCGTACGGCAATTGAGTACAAACTTTGTACTTTCTTAGAAAGTAAAGACGATTCGCCGATTAAGAAGGAAAATCCAAACTTAGTTTGGTTTTGTGATACTTTTTTAAAAAGTATCGAGTTGCATACTTTTTAAGTATGAGCCTGTTCGGCGTTTGAGAACCTACTTTAAAAGTAGGCAACAATATTTAACAGATTATATTAAGGCACTTCGCCGATTGAGAAGGTGTCTTTGCTACTTTCTCAGAAAGTAGAGCCTAATATATCTTCTCCTGTTTCGATGATACATTCTTTTTGTAATTTTTTGACTATAGATTCAGCTATAGATTGTTTTTTAAGCCCTATGTCGATTTTATATTTATGTATGACGTCGTTGTTAGATAGATCTACTCTCATGTTTAAGTTTCTTAAAAGACTACTTTCTTTTTCTAATTCGGTAGGTTTAATATTATGAGTAGCTATTAATGAAACTACATTATCACTGTTCATTATCTTTCTGATAACATTTGTTGATAATAAACCAGCTGCTTCTGGATTTGTTCCTGCAAATACCTCATCACATAATATCAACATATTTTCATCTTGTGATTTTAATTTTTTTATTGTTTTTAATAGATCATCAACTGTTATTAATTCTGACATATATCTAGAATAACCTTTAGAAATATCTGTAGTAACATCAATAACAGTAAATATTCTTGCAAAATTAGATAAAGTACAATTTTTAGCAAAACAAAATCCATAAGATCTAGATAATATATTTAATAATCCAACAGATTCTATTGTTGTTGTCTTACCACCTGCATTCATTCCATATAATAGCCCAGTACTATATCCATTCTTTATATTTATCTTTTTATCATCTTCAATAATAACTTCATCAGGTATATTTTTACCTAACCTAATGTTATTAGGAACAGCTATTTTTGGATCTAAGAAAGGATTCCAAACATCATCAGATTTTAATATAGGATCTTTATCTTTAGAAACTTCAGGAATACATATCTTATCTTGATATTTCTCTTCTTTTAATAATCTTATTACATCTATAATAGAACCTATGTTAGATATTTCAATAATAGGATTTATAAATATTTCTTTGTTTTTATCGAATAATAATAATAATCTACAGAATTTCCTAGCACTTGTTTTTATTTTAAAAAAATGTTTCCAATAAGACCAATCTTCTGGAAATCTTTCTAATAATGTTAATAATTCTTTTTGTTCATCTGTTAAATCAGAATTATCATTAAATAATTTTTCACAATTAGTTAACTTATCTTTTAATTTTTCATAAAGTACTTCATCGGATTTTATTTTAGTGTAAATCTCCTTCATTAATCTAAAATATTTCTTTATTTTATAATATTTTTTACATAATCTAAAGTAGAATTTTGGAGGATTAAAATATCTATGTATTTTATATATTTCGCCACCTAAACATGTGTACATCAATAATCCCATTATAGAAAACACAATATATGGTGCGTTATTTGGACAACTAGAATTATATAAATAAACTCCTTCGCTATTTTTTAAACCAAAAAAACCAATATATAAATATTGAAAATAATCTGGATTAAAACAACCACCTCTTAATAATCCTGTAAAAATTCCCATTAATGTCCCAAAAACAATATTAAAATATAAAAAACCACCTAAAGCAAAGTTTAAAAAAAGTCCTCTAAATTTTTTATTTAAGATATTAGTTTTTTTTATAATTGGATCATTAAAATCTATATAAGCGTTATAAGGATCATCACCTAATTTAAAACGTTTAAAAGCTAAATTATTAGTAAATAACTTTAAAAAACCATTTTCAACTTTATTCATTTCAACATAATAATCATAAAAAGTATCTAAATTAGTATCTTTTAAAAATGATAATTCATGAACTGTAATATTAACATCTTGATTATGATTAATAATTTTAAAACCATTTAAAATATTTATAAAATCACTTTTATTATTAAATAATATTTGCACTAAAGACTTACTATTTTCATTTCCACTTTTACCATCATAAATACGTAAAGCATTTAATTCATTAATAGTTAAAGAAGGTTTATTTTGTAAAAAATTATTAAAATATTCACTTTTTTCAATAATATTATAAAACAACATTTCGATATAAATTTTTCTTTCAAATTTTCTATTTAATTCTTTATATCTTGTACTTTTAATATCATACTCTTCTTTTAATTTCTTTTTAGTCTTTTTATTTTGTTTTTTATAATATTCTAACCAATCTTTAAGTTCTTTTAATTCTTTAAAATCATCAGAAGTTATCTTTTGAGCATTAATTATTGAATTTTTAAAATAATCATAATTTTTTTTATTAGTAAAATAATTTTCATTTAAAAGAATATCTTTTATATTATTTTCTTTTTTATCTATCTTGTTATCTTTATTTATTTCATATTCATCATTATCTATAATTTCTTCGTTATTAGAAACATCTGCAAATATATTTAAAAAACACATTGATAATAAAATTTTATAAACACTACTCATATTTATAATTTAACAATTTATTTATATAATTTTTTCTTAAAAGAAAAATAAAAAATAATATTGAAAAAATATAATAAAATTGATATTTAATATATTACTATTAATAATAATAGTAAATTTAGAATTTTAAAAGAATAATTTTACTGTTCTTTATTTTTATAATTAGAACATCTAGATTTATTACCTTTCCCTTTATCATCTTTTTTAGTTGTTTCTACTGAAGATTGATCAGAACCATGTCTTTCGTCTTTATTATCTTCATCCTTTTTTCCAGTTTTTAATGAAGATTCTTTCTTTTTATATTCGTTAAATATGTCATCAACATAAGTATTAATATCAATAGAAATATCGTATTTTTTCTTTTTATTTTCTAAATTACTATCTTTACTATTAACTTTATTTGTTAATTCAGTAGATATAACATTTTTATCTTCATATCCTAATTTTTTTAAAGAATCAATATCTGCAGAATTATTTATATTATTCTTCATTTCTTGTACAGCTAAATTATAATAATTTGCTATTTCTTGTAAAACAGCATTTTTAAATTCATTCATTTTATTTTTATATATTTCTAAAATTTCATTAACATATGTCATTTTTGTATTTTCATAAATTTTTTGATTTGTTATTATTAGTTTATTAATAATAACTTCTAGTTGTTTTTTTAATGTTTTATCTTCTATAAGAAATGGTTTATTTCCTATTTTATTTTTTAAATCATGTTCATTAATATCTTTTAAATTATTTAATTCATCTATATCTTTTACTGTATCAATTTTTACTTTATATTCATCTAATACAGATTTATATACTTCTTTTAATTTACTTAGTCCTTCTTTAATTTCTTCATCTAATTCTGCTTCTAAAAAACCATTATATTTTTCAGTAAATTTTTTTCTTAAAGATGGAAATTTACTAGTAGACAATTCGTCACTAATATAAGATGTATCAATTTTATATTTACTTTTATTAGATCGAATATTGTCATATAATTCAGACCATTCTTTAAATACCCCTGATTCAAGTATATCGTCTATAGATTTAAATGAGTTAATTAAATCATCTTTAGATTTTGCCTTTTCTATCTTTTCTGATTTTTCTTTTTCAAACTTTTCTCTTTGTAAGTATAGTAAAGCTTGATTTATATCCATTTTGAACCCATAATATTTAGTAGGTATAATTTTTATTTTTATATCTTGCTTAACTGTATTTACAGGATCAAAGTAATCAAAAATTTGTTTATCATCGATAAAATAATTAAAAAAATAATATTTAGGACCATTATTTATTTCAATATAACTCATAAAATCGAAAATTTCATCAAAAATATTTTTGCCTTTTTCAAAATTTTTATATTTATTACATCTTTGTTTAAAAGCGTTTATATAATCTTCTTTTGAAAAACCATGACATTTCATTTTAGAAGTATCTAATTCATATTCAGTATTTACTTGTAAACTTTTTAAATATTCTTCATATTTTTTTGATAATTCATCTACTTTATTATCAAAATCTTCACATAAATCTCTAGAAATATAATCAAAAACATATCTATTACAATAACGCTTTAGACCATCTTTTCCTTTTGCAAAATTGTTATATACTTCTATAATTTCCTTAATTTCATCTTTTTTGAAATTAACATTACTACTAACTTCATAAACTTTTTTATTTTTAATACATAAAGATGCTATTTTATTTATTCTATTTTTTTCATCATTGTATTTAAACAAATTTTCATCTATTAGATCTCCTTTTATATTTATTTTTTTTAAATCAGAATTAATTTCATCTAAAAATTGAAAAATAGTAAGTGTACCTGTTATTTTACCTTTAAAATCTAAAATTTTACTATGTAAATTTGAATAGTCTTCATCTCTTTCTTTTAAAGTGTCAAGATTTTGATGTTTTTCAAAAAATTTAGAATTATAATTTTCCAATTCTTCATATAAACTTTGAATTTTATTCTTATAATCAGCTTTATTTTTTACAATTTCATCTAATTTTTTATCAAATTCTTTAAAATTTAGTTTTTCTTTATCTAAAAAAGCTTTCACGCTTCTAGATTTAAATAAATCTAATTTTATATAATATGTTCCTTTTGGTAATTCATCAGTTTTATCTAGAATCTTACCTTTATTATCACATAGTTTAATACTTCTAGAATGATGTAATTCTAATTCTTTATTTAATTCTACATCAGCAAAATGTTTTAATTCAAATAGAGACTGTAATTTGTAATAATTATATTTTATTTCTACATTTTTTATTTTTTCTTCTGTTAAATTATTTATTAAATAGTATTTTTTATTTTTTAATTTACTTTCATCAACATATACTTTAAAAGTATAAAGATCTTTATAATCTTTTTTATGTTCACAATATTCCGTATTTACTGAAATAGTAAATTCACCATCATATTTTATTGTAAATTCAGGAAATTCTTTTTTTATTAAATTATAATAACTATCCTTTAATATATAAAATCCATAATCTTGATCTAAAAACACTTCTTTTTTTAATTGTTCTAATCTTTTTTGCAAATTGTATGTATTTACATTCGTATCATCATATACTATTTCTTTAGTTTTAAAACCTGTTATATACTTTTTAGCTTTTTCATAGTCTTGATAATTATATATCCATTCATCATAACTAATAGAAAAATAGTCTTTAAATTTACTTATATTTCTATATCTACGACATACATCTGAAAAAATATCAAAAAATTCAATTCCATCTTTATTTATTATCACAAAAAAACTATCATTATTATCCTCATAATTAAAATCCAGATATTTACATATTCCTTTACTTTCTAAAAGATTATATATCTGATCAAATATTACTTTTTTATCTTTTTCTTCTTGTTCTTCAATTTTAAATTTAAATTTATCACAATATCCATCGCAAAAATTATTAGTAACCATTGAGGTTAAACTAAAATAACTAACAACTTTTTTCATACTTATTTTTATAATATAAAAAAAAAAAAACAAACCAAAATTTTTCATTTTTTTTTTAATAAAAATTTAATTTTTTTTTTTTTTTAATTAAATTTTTAAATTTTTTTTTTTTTAAATTTAAATTTTTTTAAATTTATTTAAAT
>Ga0256405_10011893_pt1 | contig 10945 bp, 4 predicted proteins | sample RumenRJG_02DNA_FD_189096 | JGI IMG/M metagenome (GOLD analysis project Ga0256405, IMG submission 189096) | Bovine rumen microbial communities from Lethbridge, Alberta, Canada - RJG_02 | ecosystem: Host-associated > Mammals > Digestive system > Stomach > Rumen | place: Canada: Alberta | collected... | reverse complement strand
AGCAGGAAGTCCTTCATCTTCTGCCAATAGTCAGCCTTCACCTGCTCATCGCTGCTGTATTGCGACCAGTACATGTAGAGCCAGAAGTGGGCAATATAGTATTCATACTTCAGCGTGTCGCTCAACTCGTCGGCATCGAGACTATTCAGTCGGAGGGCGGCCTCGCTATAGAATCCTCCCCGCGCATCGAGCAGCGCATTGTCGATGACTGCTTGCTGATAGAAGGTCTTGCTGCCTATTTCCTGGGCCAGAGCGAGGCTCTTCTGCACGTAGACCCGCGCCGAATCGTAGCGGTAGGTCAGATACTCCTGATACATCTGTTCAAAGAGTCTCAGCTTTTCTTCCTTGTTGGTGATGTGGCCGATGGTCCATCGCAGGTCGGCCAACGTCTTCTCCTTGGCAGCGGTGATTGCCGGACGGCTGGCAATGGCACTGTCGAGTCGGAGGATGTGGCTGTCGGCGGTTCTGGCCTGCGTGCAGGCTGCGGTGGCAAAAGCCACGAATAGGAAGCACAGTTTTTTCATCATTTTACATTGTTCAGGTTCTTCGTCGGCAAAGTTATGAAAAATTTTCAAAAACAGAACATCTACTTAGAATTATTTTTAAAATCTTCCTAAAATAGTGAAAATCAGATAGTTACTCTTTTTCTGTATTTTGCTGATTTCTACCTGACCCCTACTTGGCGCAACAATGGCGGAAAAATCGTCGTACCTTTGCAGCCGAAACCTAATCAATGTAATTAAACTCATGAACAAAACAATTCTGACAGCAATCTTGGCTTTCATTTCGGCCACGGCTGTCGCAGCCAAGACAAACATTTCAGTTGCAACCGACAAGACACTGTTGGTGATGCAAGTTAAGGACAACGGGCGCCTGTACCAGACCTATTTCGGCGCACGCCTGTCGGAGTCGGTAGACCTCGACGAGTTGGACATGCCTCGCGGCACGGTGTCGTCGACCTCGACCCGTGGCAACGAGGTGTATCCCGTTATGGGCACCGAGGACTACTTCGAGGCCGCCCTGGAGATTTCACATGCTGACGGCAACCCTACCTCCGTGCTGAAATACGTCGGCCACGAGCAAACGCACGTGGATGGCGGAACGGAGACGAAGATTTTCCTAAAGGACGAGCTCTACCCTGTCAGCGTGACGCTGTACTTCGTTGCCTACGAGCACGAAAACGTCATCAGGCAGTGGAGCGAAATCAGTCATCAGGAGAAAGGCACGGTCTATCTGGGCCGTTATGCCTCGTCGATGCTCTATCTGGAGTCGGATGCCTACTACCTGACCGAGTTCAGTGGCAACTGGGCCAAGGAGATGCACATGAGCGAGGCGCCATTGACGTTCGGCAAGAAGATTGTGGATTCCCGTCTGGGCACCCGTGCAGCCATGCTGACACAGCCATTTTTTGAGGTTAGTACACATGCTAATGCCCGTGAGAACACTGGCGAAGTGCTGATGGGCACGCTTGCCTGGACGGGAAACTTCCGTTTTACCTTCGAGGTGGACAACAACAACCAGTTGCGCGTCGTCAGCGGCATCAACCCCGATGCCTCTCGATATCTGCTGAAGAAGGGCGAGGTGTTCCGCACGCCTGACTTCATTTTCACACTGAGTCAGAATGGTGTGGGCGAGGGCAGCCGCAATTTCCAGCGCTGGGCACTCAACCACCAGCTCTATAAAGCCGACGAAGACCGCATGACGCTGCTCAACAACTGGGAGAATACTTATTTTGACTTCGATGAGCAGAAGCTGACGAGCCTCTTCGCCGAGGCCAAAGACCTGGGCGTTGACATGTTCCTGCTCGACGACGGATGGTTTGGCAACAAATATCCCCGTAATAACGATGATGCAGGCTTGGGTGATTGGGAGCCGATGAAAGCAAAACTTCCCAATGGCGTACCTTATTTGGTGAAGACAGCTAATGAGAAAGGTGTTGAGTTCGGTATTTGGATTGAGCCTGAGATGGTCAACCCCAGAAGTGAATTGGCAGAGAAGCATCCCGACTGGATTTTCATGCTTCCCAATCGTGAGCCATATTATTTCCGCAATCAGCTGGTACTCGACCTGACCAATCCGAAGGTTCAGGACTTCGTTTTCAGTATTGTTGATAATCTGATGACCGAGAATCCCAAGCTGAAGTTCTTCAAGTGGGACTGCAATTCGCCCATCACGAATATCTTCAGCCACTTCGAGGGCAGACAGCAAGGCAACCTCTATGTTGACTACGTGCGTGGACTCTACCAGGTTCTCGACCGGATTCAGGCCAAATATCCTGACCTTGTGATGATGCTCTGCTCAGGTGGTGGCGGACGCTGCGACTATGAGGCGCTGAAATACTTCACGGAGTTCTGGTGCTCAGACAACACCGACCCCGTAGAGCGTCTGTACATACAGTGGGGCTTCTCACAGTTCCTCCCTTCGAAAGCCATGTGCTCGCACGTCACCAACTGGAACCGACGTGCATCGGTGAAGTTCCGCGTGGATGTTGACTTCACCTGCAAGCTGGGATTCGACATCGACCTGAAATCGATGGATCCTGACGACCTACAGTATTGCCGCGAGGCAGTGAAAGAGTACAACCGCCTGAAGCCTGTTATCTACTCACCCGATCTCTATCGCTTAGTATCGCCCTATGAGACCAAGCATTGCGTATTGGAGCGCGTCAGCGATGACAAGAGTCATGCACTTATAGCTGCCTATGACATTCATCCCGACTTTAACGAGCAACTCCTGCCCACCCGCCTGGAGGGCCTGGATGCCGATGCCCGGTATCTGGTGAAGGAAATCTGCCTCATGCCCGGTGAAAAGTCGAAGCTCAGCTACGACGGCAAGGTGATGAGTGGCGACTACCTGATGAAGGTGGGCCTGAACCTCCTCACAGGCGATGACATGAGCAGCCGCCTGATAGAACTGACAAGGAAGTAAAAACTAACCAATTCAAACTATTTTTATATGAAGAAACGAATTCTGATTTTAATGAGTGCGCTTTTCGCCCTGATGGGCCAAGCATTAGCGCAGACGACCATCACGGGCAACGTGACGGACGAAACGGGAGAACCCATTATTGGTGCCAGCGTCATCGTGACGGGCACGACCAGCGGTGCTGTGACCGACTTCGACGGCAACTTCACGATGAAGGCTGCTGAAGGCGACGAACTCACCATCTCTTACATTGGCTTTGTCACCCAGAAAGTGAGGGTGAGCGGTTCGGCTCCGATAGCAGTCGTCCTGAAAGAGGACAATGCCGCACTGGACGAGGTCGTCGTGGTTGGCACTATCATGAAGAAGAGCGACCTGACGGGTGCTGTTGGCAACATCGATGGCAAGACGCTGGCCGAAAAGCCTGTGACCAATGTAAACCAGGCTTTGCAGGGCCGCGTGTCGGGTGTGTTTGTAGAACCCGGTGCCCGCCCAAGCGACGATACTGGCATCCGCATTCGCGGCATCAACACCATCAACTCTGGTTCTGACCCCATCTATGTGGTCGACGGCATGGTGATGAACAACGACTTTGGCGGATTCAGCAGCATCAATCCCAACGATGTGGAACATCTGGAAGTGCTGAAGGATGCCTCTGCTACTGCCCTTTATGGTTCGCGAGGTGCAAATGGTGTAGTGCTGATTACTACCAAGAAAGGTGCCAGTAAGGAAGGAAGTGTTACCTACGACGGCTGGCTGAGCATTTCCAGTATGGCCCAGCGTCCCAAGACGATGGATGCGACCGACTTGGCCAACCTGCGTATTGATGCCTTTGCCAACGGTTATTTGCGCAACAACCCCGCTGAGAATCGCGACAGCTACATCAACAGCACCTTGCTGGGCAGCAATCTTGCCTTCTCTGATCAGGAATTCCAGAGTCGGAATGGCAACCGCTGGAACAGTTACGACTGGTTGAAGGAGGTGACTCGCACAGGTGTACAGCACAACCATAACCTGAGTTTCTCAAAGGCATTCGACAAGGGTAACGTCTATTTCAGCCTGAACTACTCGGGACTAAAGGGCATCGTGTGGGGTTCCGAACAGCAACGCTACTCGGGACGCATCAATGCCGAATACTACGTGAAGGAATGGCTGAAGGTGGGTACTAATACTACATTCACCCGCACTGAGGATGCTATCCCGACAGATGATGTCTATAACAAGGCTCTGAGTGCCAACCCCCTGCTGGACTTCCGGCCCTACAAGGATGCGGCCACCCGCTATCTGCCACAGTATCTGACCGTTTATTACCAGGCACTGACAGAAAACTACAACAATGAGTACAATCCCTTTAACTCAATGGATGTGCAGCAGGACCGCACGCGAACGCGTCTGGCGTCGTCGAATTTCATCAACATCAACCCGCTGAGGGGACTGAACTTCCGCTCGACACTCTCCGTTGACTATGCTGCCCAGACGTGGTTTGCCTATACACCTGGCAACATTCAGGAGAGTGTGCGCCACGAGTCTGGCGACGCCATTGCCCAGCACGAGCGCTACGAGCAGACCAACTGGCAGTGGGACAACTCGCTGAGCTACGACACGCAGATTGACAAGCACAAACTGAACGTAATGGTGGGCACGAGCATGAGCCGCGACCACAACAACTACGACCTGGCGCGGGGCTACCGCTTCCCCAGCGACCACCTGGGCTATCACGAACTGGCTGGTGCTGCCGCCTTCGAGAAGACGGTCATCGACTCCGACTTCGGCACTTCTACCCTTCAGTCGTATATCGCCCGAGCCAACTACAACTACGACAGCCGCTACTTCCTGACTGCAACAGCCCGCTACGACGGCTCATCAAAGTTTGGCGACGGTCACCGCTGGGGTCTGTTCCCCTCGTTCTCTGCGGCCTGGGAGGCAACGAATGAGAAGTTTATGCAGAGTCAGAATGTCTTCAGCCGCTTGAAAGTACGTGCCGGCTACGGAATGGTAGGTAATCAGGACATTGCCAACTATGTCTATGCCACTTGGTATAATCCCGTGGCACAGCGCCAGACGGTGGATGGTAATACTGTCGGTGTGGCAGGCTATGCTACCAGCGGACTCCGTGGAACTCCTGCCATCACATGGGAGAAGCAGAATCAGTTTAACTTCGGCATCGACTTTGGTTTCCTGAAGAATCGCATCACGGCATCGCTGGACGTATTCTATATCATCAACGACAACCTGCTCATGCAGCATTCGCTGGCTGAGACCACGGGCTACAACACGACTTGGGAGAACATCGGCAAGGTGGAGAACAAGGGACTTGAACTGAGCGTGAATGCCAGCATCATCGATCGGAAAGACTTCGGATGGAACTTCGGCGGCAACATTTCCTACGACGGCAACAAGGTGACGAAGCTCTATGGCGATGTAGACGAAATCCTTAACGGCACTGAGCGCGAAGGCAACATCTTCCTCAACGAACCGCTGCACACCATTTACACTTTCCGCGCCGGCGGCATTGCCAACGAGAGCAACCGCTCTGAGTGGGACGGTAAGGACTATAATGGTCATACCGTTGAGGTGGGCGACCTGTTCGTGAAGGACATTTCAGGCCCTGACGGCAATCCCGATGGTGTCATCAATGAGTACGACCGCGACATCGTAGGCAAGACCGACCCGAAGGTGTATGGTGGTTTCAACACAGACTTCCGCTATAAGAACTTCACGCTGAATGCCATCTTCACCTACGCGCTCGGTGCCAAGAAGATCAGTGGCTACTATGAGGACTTGGTAAACAGTGTAGGTCTCTCTGGTGGCTCTCCTGACCTGGCTGACCGCTGGACCAGCAGCAACCTCGGTGCAGCATTCCCCAGAGTCATCAGCAACTCGTCTGGCTATAATGGCTACAAACCGTCAGATACCGACCTCACCGTTCAGAATGCCAACTATCTGCGTCTGTCAACATTGACACTGGCCTACAACTTCAACCGCAGCATCATCAGCAAACTGCATCTGAGCAACCTGCGCCTCTATGCCACAGCCAGCAACCTGTTCTGCCTCACACCATATAAGGGCTTCGACCCAGAGACGGGCGACTATGGCTATCCTCCCGTGAAGACATTCACCTTCGGACTCAACGTTTCGTTCTAATTCATCATTTTTATAATTGACAGTTATGATTACCAAGATATTTAAATCCGTATGCGCTGTTAGCGCAATCTGTGGTCTCGCTGCTTGCTCCGACTTTCTGGAGCAGGAGAATCAGACCCAACTTTCAGAGTCGCAGGTACTTTCCGACGTGGAACTGGCTGACCTGAACATGAAGAGCATCTACGATGCCTTTAAGGAAAACTATAAGGACGAACGCTGCTGGGTGCTCCTGCAGGGAACAGACGAGATTCAGGTAGGAGCCCTGCAGGCGAAGGATGCCAATACGGCGGCATGGGACTTCTGCAGCGGAGCCATGAACTCAGAGAACGGCTATGTGCGCAATGCCTGGAACTACCGCTGGTCGGTCATTGCCAATGCCGCCAAGATAGTGCGAGCCATGAAGGAAATCAATCCCCAGGCAGGTTCGCGTGAGGAACAGTTGATGGGCGAGGCCGCTTTCGTGCGCGGTTTCCTGACCTATCAGGCCACGATGATCTGGGGGCGTGTGCCTATTCTGGACCAGCAGCGTCTGGCCGACGGCACGCTGTCGATGGGGCGTCAGCCGCTGAAAGATGTCTGGCAGTTCATCATCGACGACTTCCAGATGGCAACCAAGGCTCCAAGCAAGAACGATGAGGGCCGTGCTACCAGCTATGCCGGATGGACGATGCTCGGCAAGGCTTACATGTCGGCCCCTGAGGAAACAGGCTTGCGTGATTTCGCAAAGGCGAAGGAATGTTTCGAGAAGGTGATGGACGGCACCTATAGTCTGTTGCCTGATTATAACGACCTTTGGGATTATACCAAAGATGCCAAGAGCGAGGTTATTTTCACCAACACCTTCTCCTGCGCCCGTGGCTATGCCAATCAGGTGCAGTTCCAGATTGGTTCACGTGCAGCCCAGAACTGGTTTGGCGACGCATGCTACTTTGCCGGTTACGATCACTCCGTGCCGACTGTTCACGCCTATGAGACTATCGGGAACGGTGGTATCTGGGAGGAAGGCGACAGCCGCAGGGACGCCTCTCTGCGCTACGACTTCTCTTACAACGGTGTACAGCCCGACCTCAGCAGCCTCACTTGGGAAGGTCTGAGTGAGGAAGACCACGACGAGCTGAAGCCGCACATCAAGAAGTATGAGGACTTCCGTACCGATGCAGCATCCGGCCTGGAGATCAACAACATGTGGCTCTCTGGTAAGAACATCCCCGTACTGCGCTATGCCGACGTGCTGCTGTGCTATGCCGAATGTCTGAACGAACTGGGACAGACCTCGCAGGCTGAGACATATGTTAATCAGGTTCGCACCCGTGCCTTTGGAGGTACTCTGCCTGCAGAGGCCCGTTGGAGCGGGTTGAGCCAGAGCGACTTCCGCGAGCAGATGCAGGACGAGCGCATCCGTGAGCTGTTCGGCGAGAACTGGCGCCGCTACGACTTGATTCGCACTGGGCAGTTCCTGCCTCGCCTGAAGAAGTACAACAAGTGGGCTGCCCAAAGCGTGGCCGCAGGCACCTTCAAGGACTACCTGCAACTCTGGCCCATTCCGCTGACGGAGCTGAACCAGAACACCGATATGCGCATCGACGGCAAGTTCGACCAGAACGAAGGCTATTGATACCCACCCCCTGCCCCTCCCGGGGGAGGGGAGGAGAGTCAGAGCGTTTGGGGAAGACGTGAGGAGCACAGTGGTCGATGCGAACGGGAATGGCATCGGCCACTGTTTTTTCCCGTGTGATGCGCAGGCGGACGATGCAGGCGCGGCTGTTCAGCGCCTTCTGCTGGTCGAAGATGAAGTTGCCGATGCTGTAAAAGATGGGCTTACCGCGGTAGGTTTCGGAGGTTTGCAGGGTGTGGGTGTGATGTCCGATGATGACGTCGGCGCCGGCATCAATCAGGGCATGGGCTTCCAGCCGCTGCTGGGGCAGCGGGCGCAACGTGTGCTCGGCACCCCAGTGCAGATTGACGATGACAACCGCGGTGGAATCGGCCATTTTGATGGCTTTCACCCGATTGAGCAGCGAGTCGAAAGGCTCTTGGCTGACGCTCTCGCGGTCGGGCAGGTAGGCAAAACTTTCCAGCGGCAGGCGGTTGGAGGCAAGGAGGTGAACGCGGCCCAGAAGGAGACCCTCCCCCCTGCCCCTCCCTGTATGGAGGGGAGTAGATAGTCTTTCTGCTGTATCTGCTGACAAAGGCATATTACTCCCCTCCATACAGGGAGGGGCAGGGGGGAGGGTCTTCTGTGCAGGGGTGAGAATCACCTCTGCAGCCGCTGCTGCCATCGTTGAGTCGGCACCGAAGGGAATCATGCCGGCACGGAGAATGTTCAGGCGGGTGTCGCGCAAGCCCTGGCGACCTTGGTCTACGCTGTGGTTGTTGGCAAGGTTCAGGTGGGTGAAGCCATAGGCACGCAGGCTGTCGAGCCACTGCGGGTCGCCACGGAAGACATACCGTTTGAAGGCGGGTGCTTGAACAGTGGTGGCAGGGCACTCAAGATTGCCCACGACAAAATCGGCTGAGCGCAAAAAATCGGCGGTTTCATCGGGAATGACGCGGTGCATGCCTCCATGCTCGAGATAGTGGCGCACGCCGCGGTCGAGCAGGATGTCGCCCGTAAAAAGAATGGTGAGGGGGGGGCCATCCCCGACCCCTTCCTGAAGAAGCCTACCCCCTGCCCCTCCCTGAAGGGAGGGGGGATTTATGGCAAGGGAAGGTGTTGCTATGGTTACTTGAAGCACTGCGATTAGCAATAGATTCCACAACCATGACAGCCTTTCCCCCCTTCCCTTTAGGGAGGGGCAGGGGGTAGGCTCTTTAACAGCCAGAGCTATAGAAAAGTTCCTCATTGTCTTGCAGTTCGCCGTCGATGGGCACGATGATTTCCTTCATCCACGAGGGCACGCCGCGGTCGGGCTGCTGCTTCAGCAGTTGCTGCCACTCCTCGTCGGTGAGGCGCTGCTCGTCGATGGAACGCTGGAACTCGCGGTAGCTCAACACGGCACCACGCGTCAGGTAGCGCCCACCGTCGATGTTGACAGCCACGTAAATCTCGTAAGCGGGACCCGTGGCGGCATAGAGAATGGACTTGTTGGGATTGTTGTCGCCATTGGCGGTGTAGACGTCGGCCACGCAGGCGATGGAGCGGTCGGCACCCTGCACGTTGTCCCAGCCGTCGAGGTACTGGTCGGGCTCGCGGATGAGGTCGAGCGAGATGTTTTCAACGGTCGAGCCGATGATTTCTATCTGGTTGTACTCCTCGTCGGTCAGCTCAGGCCAGGCATACAGCTCCTTGCGGCTGACGCGTAGCAGGAACTCGGCCAGTTCGCTGATGCGCTCGCCTGTGGAGAGCAGCTTCGGCGTCTGCAGCTGGTATTTCTCCATGAACTCGGCGAGGGCGATGTTCAGCGCCACGGCTCGCTTCCAGAAGTTCACGTTCGGCTCCACATATCCCTTCACGACAGGGTCTGGCGGGCCGCCTGCACCACACTCGGCACCAACGGGCTGCTTGGCATAGAGAATGGCGTCGTGCTTCAGCTCGGCCCATGAGGCCAGGGCAGTGTTCAGATTCTTCTTTGCCCACTGATCGGTGCGCATGAATGCCGGCATCTGGTTTTCGTTCTCGTCGTAGATGTCAAAACGATGATGATAGGTAGTGTCTTGAAGCGTCTGCAGCGCCGACAGCCAGCGATTGCTGAGTGTCTCGCTCCAATCGATTTCCTCCATGCGCGCCTTCATCTTCTTCAGCATGGGTAGGTAGTCCGGCCATGCATCCTGCACGCGCAGCTCACCTGTGAGCACCTGCTCGGCAATGCCGGCGTTCATGGCTGCAAACACGTCGAGACCGTTGGGCACAGGGCGCTGCGAGGGGTCGCCCAGCGCGTCCACCATCTCGTTCAGCACCTCGCCGTCGGGCGTATAGCGCTGCGGCATGAGGTTGATCTTCACGCGGCTCGTGCGCTCGAACTTCGGACGGATGCGGGTCTGGCTTTCGCCCATTGCGTCGAGACTCTTTCGTATTGCAGCCATCGCCTTCTTGTTCTTCAGGAGCTTCTCAAGCGGCAGGCCGACCTTCTGTATTTCGTCGTAGACCTGCAGGATGGTCAGGTTGTCGGGTTTGCCGAAAAGGAAGGTCATGGGTTCGAACAGGCGGTCGTAGGTCTTGCGCAGCTCTGCATTCTTGCCGATCACGTCGGCCAGGATGAGGGCGTTGCGCAACTGCTCGGGCTTATCGGTGCCGAAGGGCACGTGCTGCAGCCACATCATAGCGCGGAAGTAGCGGCCCAGCGAGTCGTTGCGGGTGTAGTGGCCGCGCGGACGGAACAGCGAATAGCCGAACATGGCATTGCGGTAGTCGAGAAACTCCGAGAAGGAGTCCTGCGAACGCTCAATTTTCCCGATTTCATCGAGGATTTGCTGCTTATACTTGCTGTCGGCGATGGCAGGCTGCTGACCTGTGATGAGTGCCTCGGCAATGGTGAAGTAGGCCTGGTTCCAACCGGTGGTGTGCTCCTTCATGGCGTGGCAGAACTGCTCCACTGCCTGCGAGAGCCCGTGCTGCTCCATTTCGCGCACCATGCAGTCAAAATACATGTGGAAGAGTTGCAGATAGAGATCGGTGGTGACGAACGACGGGAAGTCGCTGTAGTCGTTCTTCTCATACACGTGGAAGAGCTGAATCTTCCGGCCCGGCACGATGGCGAAGCTGTTGCGGCCGAGCGGTTCCTGGAGTTTGTCCATCGACTCCAGCTGGAAGGGATTCAGGATGTCGTCCACGCGGAAGCGCCAGCCGGCGGGCAGGTTGCTCTTGTCTTGCCAGCTCAGGATGTTCTCGCGGTCGCGTATTCTCTGGATGAACTTACGCTCCTGCGGCGTGAGCTTCACG
>Ga0256405_10011892_pt1 | contig 10945 bp, 13 predicted proteins | sample RumenRJG_02DNA_FD_189096 | JGI IMG/M metagenome (GOLD analysis project Ga0256405, IMG submission 189096) | Bovine rumen microbial communities from Lethbridge, Alberta, Canada - RJG_02 | ecosystem: Host-associated > Mammals > Digestive system > Stomach > Rumen | place: Canada: Alberta... | reverse complement strand
GATACTCCTGATTATTATAAAGCAAATAATGGTAAGCCTGTTGATCAAGGATATTTAAATTATATCTCTAATCTTACTCCAGAGCAGAATACAATGTTCTACGAAGATGATCCAAATGTAAAGACTGTTGTTGTATATGATGCGGCAACTGGCAATAAGTTCTTCCAGGTTATGAATGTTGCAACTGGACAAGTTGTTCCTAATGTAACAACATTGGACAATCGTTTTATGGAAGATACCACGATTGATCTTAAGAATAAGATTGCAAAGAATAATAACCTTAGAGAGACTTATCCTGTTATTGTAATCAACGAAAATATTTCAAAAGACTATTAAAAAATAAAGACTAGGATGATAAATCCTAGTCTTTTAAATATATTATAGCACATATCTCTATTTAAATTATCCAGTAGGATAAAATATCCTACTGGAATATAAATTAAATATAAAAGAGGTTAGAAATTTCTGGAGCTTTTCTCTGCTTTTTATCTCCAACAATAGGAGCAGCAACTGGAACAACCTTATGCTCACCGAGAGATTCTTTCTCAAGTTCTCTCTTCTTTACTTCAATCTTATCTGCAATAACCTGTCTCTGCTCTTCAGACAGTGCTTCATCTGTAATCTTGATTTTTAGCTCTGCGATTTCGTTTTGTATTTCATTAAATCTAGTAACGCTCATAGATTTTCCACCTTTCTTAATATATTATAATACCTATCAGGTCTATTTATTTTGATGTTTTCTTATTAAAGTTTATCGAAAAACCCATTTCTCTTTCCACTATTATTACTATAGAATTCTGATTGGCCATTCTCCAACATGTTTCGTCCATATGGCTGTGTTTTAATATAATTTATCATAGTACTTGCAGCAAGATAGATATCAACCTGAGTCATATAATAATAGAATTCCCAAAACTTCATAATTGGTAAATCACAGAAAATAGAATTACTATTAATATAAATTCTGGTTCCTTCACACATCTTTCCATCTTGAAAGGTACAGACAATCGGATCAATATGAATAACACTATAATCACTAAATGGAATTTCTGCTTCTGTATATTTCCCAGTAATTACTAGTTTATTGTCCTTCATACTGTAAATTCGTTGATTACCAATAAACCATGGACGAACAATATTATTCAATACAAGTCGAACCATCATTAAATCTGCTGGACGTATGATAATCGAGTTCTTAAAATCTTTTGGATCTCCCAATAGAAAGTATTCACTAAAGTTTCTTGTTACACTATATCGATCAATCCCCTTATACTCATTTGGATAATGGTATTCGGAATGAAAGTTTCGCTCATTATTATTCTTATCTTTTGAATTTAATTTTACTACTAAAGATAATCTGATCTTATCATTTAAATACATCAAGATATCAGTGATCTTGTTATAATCTGTAAATTCCATATTAATATCCTCCAAATATTAATACGTTGTTTCTGATATTAAAATAAATCTCTGGAGCATAACTCCAGAGATTATAAGCGCAGTAAATCAATCGGATTATTTGCAAAATATTTCGAATTGATCATTTGGACTGCACCTGGATCAGATAGATCTTCATAGTGGGTAATTTTAGGTTCAAGTGAATTTCGAAATGATGCATCTTGATATCCTAGATTTAACACCTTCCATCTTGGACGTATGGTTTCCATTGGAACTCGATTGGATAAATCTGGACTTAACTCGTATAACATGTCAAGAGTCAAAGGTATATTTGCTCCATTGGTTGCTTGCATAATATATCGTTTTGCCATTGTAATATTGAGTATAACAGGTAAATTCCGTTCCGGAAATGAATTTAGTATCTGTAAGTACTCGAAATTACATGCTCTTGTATCACCAAGATGTTCAGAAACGCCGATTTTTGATCTACTCCGTGTGACCACAGCCCAAAACATTTCATCGAAGCCTTCTGAGTCTTTTGGTAACGTTATAACAGAATTGTCTTCATGGTATTGTTTAATTGGTCTTAAGAATACAGTATTATTATATTTATTTACCAATTGAATTGGATATAGATCAGAAGAGATGATGATATTTGGATCTTCATTTCCTTTTAAACCTTCTGTTCGAATCAGATAATTAATCATTGTTGCAGATTCAAATTGTGTTTTAATAAAATAGATAGAAGGTAAATAAGGACAGAGAATATCGAGTAATTCAATATTTAGCTCGATCATTTCTCTTAATGATTTAGATTGAAGCTTTTCTTGAAACGTTTTATTGTAAGACGGCATCAGTTGTAATGATTCTTCTGGTAAATTATAAGATGATACCAAAAAGATTGTTGTAGAAACTCCAATCCGTTTAAAGTATGCTCGATAATGAGCACAGATATTAATAATAGATACAGTTAATGCTGTATAATCAGACATATCTGTACGATAATTTCTCGACATTAATGTCCGATATAATCCATATAGATCTATATATAAATTAATATGGGTTGCTTCTGATCCTTTAAATGCAAATTGAATCAATTGATCCAACCTTACATATTTTACCATATAACGAGATACAATAAATTCTACAGGTATTTGATCACTGTTCATCTTCATCCTCAGTTTTTTCTTTTAATAGCATTTCTCTTGCATCAAAGAAATCACCATCCGTATCAGTCTCTTGATCATACATATGCTTTACCGCATCTGCAAAATCTTTTCTAGATTTCAGATCAAGTAAACACTGTTTCGTGTTTCCAAACCCATTCTTCAATAATACATGAGCCAATTCACTAGGACCGTTATCCGTTAAGAAAGATGTACCTTTATTAGGAGTTTCTCCATCTGGACCAACCATCCACTTACGAATTTCATATTTTGCTTTACTTTCATCAGGTTCCTGACCTTCACGAACCCATTGTGTTTTTCTCAATGCGAGATACATCGATCCTCGCTCATCAAAAGTTTCATTAATATTTCCAAAGAATACTGGTTTAATTTTTTTATCTTTATCAAAAGCCATAATAATATTCCTCCTAGAGATTAAATCTCTAAAAAATAAATTTATTATTATATTATTGATATGATAATAAAAATAAAAAGGTGGTAGGATGTAACTCCTACCACCCTTTGTTGGGTCAATATTACTGTTACTAGCTTTATCTTACGATGTCGAGACCTGCGCCGACGATACCGATCTCGCCGCAGACCTCATTCAGCTCATTATCGTCAAGCCGCTGAATGGTGAGCAGATAATTTAAATTAGAGCTTCCATTCATCATCGCATATTGCGATTGGACACTGTTGATGATTCTGACATCATACTCCAGCTGATGTCCTTCAGCAGTCTTCGTTCCAAAGACCGTCTCAACGATCTTTACAGGATCAATGAACGATACCTGTGTAACCTGCTGACCAGGCTGATTGATGAGTCCACCACCAAGAGAGGTAGTCGTCTTTACCCGACCATAATCAATCTTGAAAGAACCATCTCTTCCTCTCTTCCGTGCGAAGTTCATGAAGAACTTATCGAGTCCTTCCTTTCCTTCGTTGGTGAAATAATACCGATCACCATTGATTACACGATTGGTATAACGGCGAACATTCAGAATAGTCTCATTGACCATTCCGTCGTCATTCGTCGGCTGCTTGGTGGTAGCTGTGATACTATCGCCATGATCCTTATGATCAAAGTACAGTACTACCTGCTGTACACCTTGACGATCCACCGTAAAAATACTTCCGATATAATCGGCATATGCTGCCTTGAACAGCGGGTTTACGAACCGGTGGCAAAAGCTCCGACTCGTGACAAACATCTGCTGCTCGATGTCGTTAAATCCCAACGGAGACTCAAGTGAGATATCGAACTTCTCTCTGTCAGCAGTGTTTACGGTTGTATTGCTTGTTGCGTGATTCTCAGCCATGATTGGCCCTCCTATGAAATGAAATAAAATGGATGTATTGTGATAAAGAAAACATGGATGCAATCTTTATCGACTGGGTAGGCTCAATAAAAAATAATTATTGAAATCGATATCGTCAACTTAATGACTAAAAGATTGTGATACCATTATTTTCTTATCATTACTATAGTATATAATTGAAAAATAATTTACTTGCTTTCTTTTATATTATGATATTTATTATAAAAAGCAAGTTTAATCTGATCGGAAATTGTTTTACGATTATTCCAATCTTCCAACTCTTTCTCTAGATATTGTCCTTCGTTCTTATAAACAACGATATAGAGAGTATTGGTATTATCTCTCATCTTAATGTAATTAGTATTATTAAAATCAGCAAGATCGATATCATGTTTATATGGCACAACAACAGTACTCACTGCAGGAACTTTAAATGTAACTCTAAAGAACTCTAGAGCTTCTTTATCAAATCCTTTAGAAGGCGTTGTCGTATCATTTTCAACGAGATGATCTTCAATATTAAAATCTACTGCCTGAATATCTCTCATCTCATCAATATCAGATTCAAAATTATTATCAATGAGTAGTGTCTTTAGATCTTTACACCAGCCATTAATCGAAGCTTTATGGTCTCTGTTTACAATACCAAAGTCATCAATATATTGCTGCTGTAATCCAGCCAATATCGAATCATATTTCTTTGTATTAATGCAATCCAGAATATCATCGATTGTATCTTCATAATAGATATTAGTCATTACATAATCCGATACTGTATTTGCACTAACCATGAGACGGTAATCAATCTCTGCCGGACAATTATCTCTTGTAACAGAAACGCCGACAATATTTTTGTCCGGATACATTACAGAAGCAAAGAAATCATTGATGGACTGCCTGCAGATACAGAACGGAGCATTAATATCCATTTTCAGATCTAGAATTCGATACGCTGCAACAATAACATCATTATTTAGATGATGCTCTTCATCATACATTCCAGCAATCGCAAAAGATACAATACCAATCGGCTCTAATTCTGTATACCCTTGAAGCTCTTTAATATTTACTTTCTTTTCTTCTTTGGTATCTAGATCTTTATAAGTAACCATATTATTAAAATCAGAAATTCTAATAATTCTGATCATAGAAATAGATTCGTCTTCACGAATCTTATAAAATTTACAGCCAAGATATTTCTTAATTTTTGAATCTGTCATACCCATAGTATTCGAAATTCTCCTTTCTATATTTGAAAGTATTGATTTGTTATATTATTAAAATAGTATCTAATTGAATAAATTTTTACCCCATGGAAATTCCATGGGGTAAATATATTAGACATTTGAGTATTGACTGATAATCTTACCTATATTAGCAAGAGTGGAATAATCAATTTCCATATACTTTGTATAATATTCTGTTGTTTTAAGATAAGCCATAAAATCAAAATTAGGATCTTTCTCACAGACAAACTTAAAATATTTCTTAAAATCATTTAATACTCTGGCTCTGAGATCGATTAGTTCTTTATATTTATCGGTACCTTTTTTGGTATGCTTTAATTTTTTTTCAATCACCCAATTGATATAGTAGAGATGGGCTAGTTCGTGTTTAATGCCATCCAGATTATTACTACTATACATCTTGAGTAATCGATGTGCTTCTTCATATTCTTTCTGAAGATCTTTTGGAAAATTAATATATAATCCTTTATCATCTAGCCCAAAAGGAGCACGGATTTCATTAATAGCAATACAAGTTTTAGGATAAACGATAGATCTTAATTCCGATAAGAGTTTATTTGCTTTATCATTATAAGAGGTAATAAAGAGATTCTCAATTAAACCAGAATAGATTGTATTGACAATATCTTCTTCTTGTATTTGTTCCATTGGCTTCTTTGTACAATATACTAATGCTTTTGCTTTCTTAGAAGCCGTTCCAGGAATATAATCGATCTTCTTACCATCATATAAATCATACACATAAGCATTGGTGAGCATATTGTAAAGATTTCCACTATTAGAATCTTCTTCCTCACTAAGAGTATCCATATGACGTGCAAAGGTGACAATTTCTTGAGAAATTGCAACTTCAAGTTCTTTTCCTTTAAATGGATTTGAATCTTGTCCTGGTTCATTACCATTCATTGCAGAAATAATTTCTTGATATATATTCTGATTTACATAGATACATCTAATATCAAGATATGGAGCAGCATCATCATAGCCATAGTTTCTAAGTTGTTCAAAGAAATTAACAGGAGCATTTGTTCCAAATTCATATACTTTCTTTAAATTTCCAAAACAATAACCAGACCAATCAATAATATGATCTTGATGTGTGTTTAAGAAATATACAGCCTGTATCATTTGTTCATCATACATTAAATCTTCTTCTGCAATATTTGTCTTAAATGAAGTTAGATTGATATTATGAACTTTTGGCATATGCTGTTCAAACCATCTCTGTTGCTTTTCTTTTGCAAATTTGATCGATCTATGATCAATTTTAATATAAGGATTCCATCCTAATTTAATAATAGTAGACTCTAATTCTGGATTCTGTTTAAATTGATTTTGAAGACCATCAATAAGATGAAGATATTTCTTTTGATCATGAATATCTATATAATCATAGGGATCTTCTATCTTAGTACCATTTAGATCCTCGTATTCGTCTGGAGTTAAAATCGGAACAATTGATTGTGTAATCATAAAATCTTGATGAACCGGTTCTACCTTAGAGATCAAATCTTCTAGATAGACAGATTCAGCTAAAGTACGATTTGGAGATTTTATATTAAAATCAATTTTAGCCATTTCATACTTTACAATATCATTTGTGAATTTTGGAGAGGAGATTGCCTCTTTTTGTCCAAATAAAATTTTGTCCAGATCAGAAGTCATCTCATCGGCATCTACTCTGGTAAACTTCCCCATAATGTACCGAAACATATCTGGTACAGTTTTACCCCAAATCGAAATGGAATATCCATTTGAGAATTTTTTTTGTTTTTGAGGAAGCATCTCATATTTTTGATACATATCATAGAGATCTTCTTCAGTATAATCTGGTTCATCGGTATCAAAGTCATTGATAATTACAATATTAGGATCACTATCCATAATCATATTTGCTTTATCAATTTTTGATATCATAGATTGATGAGTATAATCAGAATATTGATTTGTAAAATTAAATCCGACTTCTGTTACTGGGATATTTGATACTGATTTTGAATCAGTTATTTTCTGATTCTTCAAGAGTTGAGCACGAACTCTTGTATAAAGTTCTGTATTAGTGCATCCATATTTCTCTATACATCTTTGATCTGCTTTTTTACGACCATCATATGTACGAACAAGATAATTATTATATGATTGATCCAGATCTTGAAGATTATTACTAATTTGAATAGTCTGCTCATCATCATCTGGTTCAAAATTTGTTATATTGTTTTCCATACAATAATCCTCCTATTCATTTTTGATGCTCTGATGCTGCAACTGCTTCAGTTTGTTTTGGATTACGATCAAACATGTGTTTCATCGGATGGTCAAAACTTCCATAATGATAAAGTCCAGCAATAATCAAAATTATGATGATAACAAATAAGGTGATAAAACCCTTAGCATTATTTTTATCAGACTTCATAGTAAATAACCTCCTTACTAAGTTAAGATTATTAAAGTGTTTTCGCTCTAAACAGAAAAAATAAAACTCAGTAGGCGCAACTTAGCCTACTGAGATTGATAGTAATTAGTCTAACGTAGGAAGTAAATTATAGTCTGGCATATGATGTAATAGAGGATCTAAATCAATATTTTCCTTTTCTTTATACCAGCTGTAATTCATTTTTGTGTTCTCAATTAAATATTCCCAACAAGTACCATATGTCTGATTATATAAAATATGACTACTGTTTAGTATTTGTATTAACTTGGTTTTCTCAGATTTAGTTAATATAGTATCTCCTTTATGATATACATATTCTGATACATCCATTCTTATTCTACAGATTTTACCATATTCATCATCAGATATAGATCTAATATATCTAAAATACGGATATTCAATATCTAGATTAACACAAGACTCTATTCTAGTACCATCAATACTTGGATGCCAATAAATAGATCCTTCTTCGCCGGTTATTTCTCCAATATCCTCTGCTGTATATGATACATAAATATTATACATTAAATTTTCATGTTCGTCGTCTGTCATTTAGCGATTCCTTTTTCTTTAGCTTTATTATAATCTTGAATACTATTATAATGAATATCACTAATATCTGGATTCGTATTTACATGATACTTAATGATAAAATTATCGACATTTATTCCTACACTGAAAGCTGCAGACATAATTAGGCTCTCATATACATTACATCCATATTTAGGATTATTCATTAATAAAATTTTGTTTATAATCTTTATATCTTTATTAGATAATTCCCAATGAAGTAAATGATCTTTATGAATAATATACCTATGATCATCAAATGAAATTCGGGCTATCTTACTTCCATTCTTAAGATTTGGTCCATCTATAATTTTAAAATATGGATAATACTCATTTCGTTTTCCAGCATCTTTATCAACTGCAAAACTAATAATTGGCTTTTGTGATAGAAATACCCTATCTTCGTTTAGTATTTCTAAATCAGTATCTTCGTCGAGAAAATCTAAATCACCATTTAAGATTTTATCGATCTCATCTTCAAAATCGTCGTACATATTTTATCTCCTTTAAAAATAAAACTATACTATAGTATCACTACTATAGTATATAATTATAAAAGATTTTATAATAATTCAGCGGCTAATTTACTAAGCTGGCTTCTAACACATTCTGCTCCATTAAAGGTGATTTGAGCAACAATAGAATTTCCTCTCATCTTGTCTGCAGCATATACCAATCCATTATTACGGGTATCCAATCTCGGATTATCAATCTGCTGAGGATCACCACATAATACAATCTTCGTATTTTCTCCAACACGGGTGATAATTGTTTTTGCCTGCATACGTGTTAAGTTCTGTGCTTCATCGACGATAATGATAGCATTATCAATACTACGACCTCGAATATAAGCCATAGGACAAATTTCTATTGTACCATTATTGATAAACTCATCAATCCTCTGATCCATCTTCGTAAGATTATCGTAGAAAGGATAGAGTAATGGCTGCATCTTTTCGTTTAAATCTCCAGGAAGATATCCAAGATTCTCTCCTTCTGGTAAAGTATTAGATCTTGTAATATACATTTTGCTATAAGTGCCTTTTTCTGTAATATGATATAGTCCACAGGCAAGAGCAAGATAGGTTTTTCCACAACCCGCAGGACCGATTAAAATATTTAGAGGTATATTTGCATCCATCAGCATTTCAATTGCATATTGCTGACCTTCATTTCTTGCCTTAATTCCAATTTTCTTCTTTACATTTATCTTGTGTAAATATCCATCTTTATATATTGCTAAGCCAGAATGTTTTTGCTGACCATTATCATGATATAATTGTATAAATTCGTTTTCTTCAAAATGAGAATCAGGAATTTGTTCTGGCTTTAAAACTTCATTTGCAAATAATTCATCAATATTTTCGTCAGTAGTTTCAATCTCTGTTCTACCAGTATATAATTTATCAGAAGATACATAATCATTTCTATAATTCTGTACTTCTACACCAAGCATTCTGGCATCTATTGTCATATTTCCATCATTTGTAATTAAGATAACTTTATTTCTAGGATGAAGCATCTTAATTTTCATTGCAGTTAAGATAATTAAGTTATCATTTTTTGTTCTATCAAAGAAACCTTCAGGAGTCTCTATATCAAATACTGAATCAATAAAAATAAAAAACTTTCCACCATTTGGAAGTTTTACTCCGGTTCTGACATCACCTTGCTTACTTAATTCAGTTATAATTCTAAAGCTTTCACGGACAGCGAACTCTGATTTATGTTTATCAAGTTCTTCTTTTGCAATATATGGTAAAATTACATAATTATCATCAAATCCATATATTGCATTACCGCAGGTCTGAAAGAGAATATTCGTATCTAATACGTAATATTTTTTCATGAGTTCCTCCTATATAAGAGACTGTAGATTTTATATAGATGTGGCCGGACTAAATACCTAGAGGAGAATGGGCTCCTCTAGGTATTATAGTAAGAAGGTATTTGCACATATGGACATTACTTTTATGTTATGGTTTTGATTAATATTTAAAATAAAGACACTATAGTAATTGCTTTATTAATTTATAGGAGGAAATTAAGATGGAAAAAGAAATGGTAAATCATCCGGATCATTATCAGGGGAATGGCTTAGAATGTATTGATGTTATGCTTGCTGTATTTGGAAAAGAAGCAACACAAAATTTTTGCTTACTGAATGCTTTTAAATATTTATATCGTTGCAACAAGAAGGGTAAGAAAAATGAAGATATTAATAAAGCAATCTGGTATTTGAATAAATATAACGATATCGAAAATTTTAAAAATGTTGAAGAAAAAATAAAAATCTTATTTAATGATGATAGTCCTGAAATAAAAAATACGTATCAAGAATTAATGAAGATGGCGACTCCTACACCTGAATATTTAAAAATGATGGCGACTCCTACACCTGAATATTTAAAAATGATGCAATCTGGTGTTTGAATAAATATAACGATATCGAAAATTTTAAAAATGTTGAAGAAAAAATCTTATTTAATGATGATAGTCCTGAAATAAAAGATACGTATCAAGAATTAATGAAGATGGCGACTCCTACACCTGAATATTTAAAAATGATGTTATAGCTTAAAACAATTCTTCTAGGAGATATTCTCTTAGAAGATTTTATTTTTCACACTAGATTAATGGACGTTATATACTCTATCAAATTTTTATTATGAAAGGAGAGAAAATGACAGAGTTAGAGGTTAGACAAAAATATGTCAATATCTTATATAGCTGGTATAAGAAAGGATTGAAGGAGTCTAATGGCTCTCATATGCAGATTATTAATATCTATAATGCTTGTACTCCTCTCCC
>Ga0256405_10011889_pt1 | contig 10948 bp, 10 predicted proteins | sample RumenRJG_02DNA_FD_189096 | JGI IMG/M metagenome (GOLD analysis project Ga0256405, IMG submission 189096) | Bovine rumen microbial communities from Lethbridge, Alberta, Canada - RJG_02 | ecosystem: Host-associated > Mammals > Digestive system > Stomach > Rumen | place: Canada: Alberta... | reverse complement strand
AGCCGAACTTACGCAGGCGGTTGTCCAGCGTACCGATCGTATTGGTGAAATCTTTGTGGAGCTCCTCGTGGATCTCCTTCAGGGTCATCGAATCGACAATCATAGGGAAGGAGGATCAGGGGATGTCATAACAGGTAGACCAGACGAAAAGGCCATCGGAGGTGGCGAGTTTGCTGACCAGGCGGATCAGTTCCGGGTCCGGCTCGTAGAGGGTCAGGTAATGCTCGTCGCCGGCATAGGCGAACAGCGCGTCCGTATGATTGACACGGATGTAAAAGGGGTTGGGGGAGGCGTTGGTCTTCAAAAGGAAGCGCTCCAGGTCCTCCGGGGCGAAGTCTCCGCTGAACGTCTCGCAGTCCCTGCTGACCTCAAGCTCGCAGTAGCAGTTGAGCTTGTTCAGGAAGGAGGCGAACTTCCGGATGATCTCGTCCAGCCGGGACCGGAAATACCGTTCCACCTCGAAATAGCGGCCGGGGGAGTCCGACGGGACCCGCTCCGGCAGGATGTCGATGATGCAGTAGGGTTTGCCCTCGGTGTCGATCATGGCGTCAGAGGATTACGATGAGCCCGGCGATGAGGGCGGCCGGGATGGCCAGCACCATGCCGATGAGGGAACCCTTGATGTGGAACCAGTAGTCGTGGTAGTCATTAACCATATCCTCGGTCCCCTTGATCACGAAATGCCTGTCGTGGCAGAACCACAGGCAGTCCAGCACGATGGCGTCGAACCAGTCCACGACGCACCAGAGGGCATAGGCCGTCAGTGCCCCGCACCAGAACGTAGTGCAGCCGTTGACATACTTCACGAGGAGGCCCAGCAGTACGCCGAAGATGAGCAGGGCAACGATCTTCTTCGCGTAGAAGGCCGGTCCGCCGGGGCGGTTGCTGTCGTCAACCAGACCGAGGGACTTGCAGCGCTCGATGATGGCCGGGGGATAGTTGAAGATGGTCTTCACCGGCTCCCTGGACATCAGGAACACGAAGAGCGTGAAGAGAGCGCAGGTAGCGGGGATTCGAGCAGGAAGGTCATATTGGATTCTTTGAAAGACAAATATACCGAGATTTCACAGTATTTCCTTGATTTCTTTCATCAGCATTGCACTCCTCTCTTGTTGAGCGCGTCTCTCCTTAAGATATTCCTTGCGGGATAACCTCCGTTCTTCTTGGAAATCGTGGTACCGTTCACCATTCTTGACAATCTCGGCAGCAACCCTGTTGAGGGTTTCATCGAAAACAGCTTTTTTCAACTGGCATTCCCAGACAACGATAACGAACCAGCCTTTTGCTTCCAATTGACGCCACACTTCCTGATCCCGCTTCTGGTTTCTATCAACTTTAGTTGTCCAGAATTCTGTGTTGGTCTTCGGGATAGAATATTCCTTGCAATTATAATGACCATGCCAAAAACACCCATGAACAAAGACAACCGTATGATACTTAGACAGGACTAGGTCTGGCTTTCCCGGAAGATGTCTAACATTTATCCTGTAACGAAATCCTAAGCGCCAGAGGGCATGTCGCAACTTTAACTCCGGCTTTGTGGAGGAGGAGTGAATTGCTGCCATATTGAGGTGGCGCTGCTTGGGTGTAAGGATATCAGCCATAATGTATAATCACAAATTTACCACTATAATCATAGAATTGAAAATTATTCACTAAATTTGTGAATCAGCAAATCTAAAACAACAAATGAAAGAGGCCATAAATAGGATTAAAGTAGTCCTGGCCGAGAAGAATCGAACCAATAAATGGCTCGCAGAACAACTTGGGAAGAATGTATCAACTGTTTCCAAGTGGTGTACTAATTCTTCTCAGCCAAGTTTGGAGGTCTTACCAGACATAGCAAGGGTTCTAGAGGTAGACGTTAGTGAATTGCTTTGCAAAACACACTCAAAACAACAGTAAAAGAATGGACCAAACTCGTAAACTTAAGATATTCTCATTCTTTTCCGGCTGTGGGATTCTGGATTTAGGTTTTGAGAATGCCGATTATGATATAGAACTTGTCAATGAGTTCTATAAGCCTTTTATGGAGGCTTACCAGTACTCCAGAATTCAAATGGGAATCCGCGGACCTGCTTTTGGCTTTCACAACAATGATGTGAACATTTTCCTGAAAGGGAAGGGCAAGAACCAAATGAAAGCAATGCTTAAAGGGGCGCGTGAAGATGGCTCGCTGGTGGGCTTTATAGGAGGTCCGCCATGCCCTGATTTTTCAATAGCCGGCAAACAAAAAGGGAAGGATGGGGACAATGGTAAGTTGACCTTATCATACTTCAATCTCATCATTCAACATAAACCTGATTTCTTCTTATTTGAAAATGTTAAGGGTTTATGGAAAACCGCTCGTCACAGAGCGTTTTACGATGAGATGAGAGCATTAGCTCAATCAAAGGGGTATTGTATCTCTGATCGTCTTGTGAATTCACTAGAATTTGGTGTTCCTCAAGAAAGGGAACGCATTATCATGGTCGGGGTAAAAAAAGCTTTATTAAAGAAAGAAGCTTATACAAATACAAGCTTACTTATGGATTTCCCGTGGATGGAAAACATGAAGTATTCACTTGAGGAGATAAAAGCTGTTCCTTGGCCTGATATGGATCCCTTTATTGAAGGGAGCAGGACTCCTTGCCCAGAAGGAGTCATCAAAGACCTTACAGTTGAATATTGGTTTGAAAAGAATGACGTAGAGCATCATCCTGACGCCAACCGTTTCTTTACCCCCAAAGCGGGCCTCTCAAAAATGCTGGAATTCCCTGAGGGTGATTCCAATAAAAAATCTTATAAGAGGATTCACCGTTGGAGATATTCTCCGACAGTCGCTTATGGTAATAATGAAGTCCATCTACACCCATACAAGGCTCGTCGGTTGTCTGTGGCAGAATCAATGAGTTTACAATCTCTCCCTAAAGAGTTCAGGCTTCCTCCAAATATGACGCTGACAGACTGCTTTAAAACAATCGGCAATGGTGTTCCCTATTTAATGGCGAATGGAGTTGCCAAGTCTATGAGAAAGTTTATATATGAATCCGTAAAGTAAAAGATCCAGATAGCCATGAAATTTGACTTTACTCCAGATCCAAAAGTTCTACTCGCACTGACGCATACGCCCATGCAGCCGATGGATGCATTGTGCGAACTCATTGATAATGCAATTGATTCATTTCATTACGCCAAAATCCAAGGAATCGTTGAGTCGAATCCTTTAGTAATTGTTCAATTGCCGTCACGCAAACAAGCAGCTGAAAATGGCGGTCTGTTACGTATTCAGGACAATGGTCCAGGAATGACAGCCCAGCAGGCCGAGAAATCAATTAAAGCAGGCTTCTCTGGCAATAACCCGTACGATACGTTAGGTTTGTTCGGTATGGGCTTCAACATCTCTACGGGGAAACTCGGCAACATTACAACTTTAATGACTGCACGGAAAGATTCTGCGACATATGTCAAGACAGTCATTAATCTTGAGAAGATCAATCAGTACAAGAATTATGAATTGGAAGCTGTCGAATTACCCAAAGGTGAAGATACTCCATTCAAGGCAGATGGCCACGGAACCATCATTGAAGTAAGTGATTGGTGGCCGGAAGGGAACGCGAATAAAGGCTTCATTCAGAAACTGGTCAATTACGGACTGCCACGTATTCGTGAGGAATTGGGTCGTCGTTATTCAACGATTCTTAAAGAAGAGAAGATCCAGATTTTTGTCAATGATGAAAAGTGCGTAGCCTTTGAGCATTGTGTCTGGAGTAAAGAACGCTTCGTGACAAGGAAGAATGGCAATGTACCTGCTGTCATGTTCCTTGATAGAACCCTAATGTCAACAAAACGATGCGGTGATTGCGCAGCTGTTCTTTCCGATAGCGACACTTGTTGTCCCGCATGTGGATCGACAAAGATACGCACGATCGACGAGCGCGTCTATGGATGGATTGGTATTCAGCGCTTTGATGATGAGGTCCGTTTTGGTATAGACTTGATCAGAAATGGGCGCGCCATTAGAATTGGCGAACAAAAGGCTTTCTTTGAGTTTGAAGACGAATTCAAGCGTATTACGAAGGACTATCCGATTGACTCGCAATATGGCCGAATTGTCGGTGAGATCCATCTAGATCACGTCCCTGTAGACTTTTTGAAACAGGATTTCCAGAGAAGTAGTGCAGAATGGCAAAGAGCCATGTCCTACATCCGAGGAGATAGTTCGCTTCAGCCCACACAACCAAACGCAGATAAAAATGAGTCTCCGTTATTCAAATTGTATCAGGCATATCGCCGTGTTCGGAGATTCGGCAAGGGCGATATGTACATGGGTATGTGGGATGCTTCAGCAGGTGAAGCCAAGCGTATTTCACGACAAATCGAACAGGAGTATTATGAAAAGTTCAAGCAGAGACTACCAGGCTATTTCGACGACACTGAATGGTGGAAATTAGTTGAAAGTGCAGACCAGCCACCTGTTGAAGAATTACCTGCTTGTCCCGATTGTGGCACACAGAATCTTAAGGAGGCGGAGATTTGCGTCGGGTGCGGAAAAATACTTAAGGGTAAGCCATGTATTTCATGTAAACAACTCATTCCGCTGTCTGCGTCAAGTTGTCCCCATTGCGGTGCCGACCAAACACCTAAGGTCTTGGAGCCTTGGACATGCAAGGTTTGTGGCCAGAAGAATGTTGCTACAGCAGAGACATGTAGCAAATGTGGAAGTCCAAAAGGAGCGAACAATCCGTTGGATGTAAACGAGTTGCTAAAAGACTCCATCCGGATTGATTCTCTCTCGCACGATGACATAAGGATTAAATTGGCTGATGGATCAATGAGTAAGCCGGTAAAGGTCAATGTCTATTCGATGCAGCGGCCATTGATTTCTCCCATATCAGATGAGCGTTTCCCGCTTGTTGTAGATAAGAATGTGGGAGAGATCGCTATGTTCGTGGATTTAGCCCATCCTTACTTTGCCAAGTGTAATCTGTCCAAAGAGCAATTGATTGCAAGTGAAATAGCAATGCACATTCTGGACATCAATACATCTTGCGCCACATATCCTGAGCATAATCTGAGCAATTTGACATGGCGCGTTCTCGATGGTAATTGGAAAGACGAGATAGAGTTAAGTTTTGGAACAGTGTATGAAAACTCATCTGCTTTCCTGAGCGATCTTATGATTCGTGTAAAAGACGCATTAGGCACCGATGCCTCAATTTATTTTGATGAGCTTTCTCCTGAAGAAAAGAGTCAGTTGACGAATAACCTTATTCAAAAGAGTGTTGATTTGTCATCCATTGGTGAGATGAAAGAATCGGGCGAGTATCTCTTATACACGCCATATAGTTTCATTTTAACGCTCTATCGACAGACACCGGATTCCTTCTTTGGTGGTGGCATTTGGTCTACCACTTTAGCCCAAGGTGGCGAGTCGTTACTTGGTTCAGACAATGTTGCAAAAGCAAGAAAGAATACACTTGACCAATACTTCAATTATCTCCAGGACGTCATCTATTTCCACGAAAATAAGTATTCAGATGTTTTGACGTTAAGGAGAGTGAAATTGTCACTTGAGTTTTTAAGCAGTAAGATGGCATAACCAATGTTCCAGAGCCAATACCAAATAATGTCAGAAATGACATGGCAGGCCTTCGAGCGTAACATCTGTAGATTGCTGATGTACGAGGGTTATGAGAATGTGCGACTGGTCGGCCAGACAGGAGATCACGGGGCAGATGTCACTGCTTCCAAATTCGGAAAAAGATGGCTGTTCCAGGCAAAACATTGGAAAAAGCCTGTTGGGTTACAGGTGGTTGATGAAACCTTGTCAGCGGCTCTTGAATATAAGGCATCTATTCCGGTCATTGTCTCCTCGATGGGGTTCGAATCCTGTGTGAGAGAGAAACAACGATTATTAATGTCCAGAGGTATTAATCTTCAGTTGTGGGACTCAAATACTTTAGTTCAGCGGGAACAGCGACTTCAGAGAGAATACCATGATACCAGAAAGCCTCGGGACTACCAAGAGACAGCTATCACCGAGATAGTTAACAGCTATTTACGCGGCGACCACCGCGCTCTTGCCGTAATGGCCACCGGCTTAGGAAAAACCTTTGTCGCTGGGGAAAGTATAAGACGGATCAGAATCAACCGACCAGGAGCAAAGGTACTTGTATGCGCTCATACGAATGACTTGGTTTACCAGCTTGAGCGTGCTTTCTGGCCGTTTCTTAAGCCTGACGAAACAACCCTTATTTGGAATGCAAATGAACGTCCGACGGAAGAGATACTTCAGTCTACTGATTTTGCCTTTGCTTGTGTGGATTCGGTAGCGAGTTGGATTCAAGCGGGTAAGGCCCTGCCTGATTATGATATCCTTCTTGTGGACGAATGCCATCATGTGGGAGCTGGTATGTATAACAGTGTTTTTAAGGCACTGTCGGCCGGGAAAGCGGGCGGTACTTTTGCTATTGGGATCACGGCGACACCTTGGCGGCCAGACGAAGTAGATTTAACCGAGTATTTTGGAATGCCACTCGTCTCGATTGACATGGTAATGGGGCTTAAGAACGGCTTCCTTTCCAATGTTGATTACCGCATGTACACCGATAATATCGATTGGGACTCGCTTAAAAACATCAACGGACAGAGTTTTTCACCAAAGCAAATTAACAGAACACTATTCATAAACCAGTGGGATGATTCCGTTGTTATTACTTTGAAGAATGCCTGGAAAGAGCAACCCAATCCGCGAGCAATCGTGTTCTGCGGAACAATTGAGCACGCAATCATTATGCGAAATACGATTAACGCTCTTGGATTCTGTCATGCCGAAGCGATATACTCTGGAAGCTCTACCAATGACTTTGAACCGATGTCTACCTTCCAACGTAACAGGATTCTAAGCGATTTTGCAGATGGCAATATTCAAGTAGTATGTGCGGTAGATATTTTTAATGAAGGTATCGATGTTCCCGATGTTAATATTATTGTTTTCCAAAGGGTTACACACTCAAGAAGAATCTTCATTCAACAACTCGGACGAGGATTGAGGATAGCTGAAGGTAAAGATAAAGTCATTGTTCTCGATTTCGTATCTGATATCAGACGCTTTGCGGCAGGTATTAATCTTAAAGACAGTATTGAGCCCAAGGCGAAGGGGTCTTACCGAATTGATTTGAAGAACAAGGTCACCTTTATGAGAGTCGGGGGAGAAGATCCGGAAAGCGAGAGTTTCCTTAGGCAATGGCTGGACGATGTGGTCGCCATTGAGGAGTCCAATGACGACGCAAGCGTTTTGAAATTTCCACCACTTTTACAAGGAGGTAAATCATGACTTTTGAAGATGTTATAAAAGACATTGTCAAGCTCGTGGGCTTAAACCTGGAAAGCGTAAAACCCGGAGCGGGCATTCAAATCTTAAGCGTAGATTTGAAACAAGGCAACCTTCAATTAAGGACTGTCTCTGGATCGGTTCGGAGTCGACCGCTTTTTGAATTAGAGCGTATATGGAATGAGTTGCAACGTTCTCCAGCCGTCCATGTAGATCAAGTGTTAAATGGATCGGGGACTAGTCGCAATCAGCCGGAAACTATACTTGCCAATTTACCATACATTGAGTGGGCAAAGATCCATAATAAGAAGCATTTAATATATGTAAAAGAGAGTACACATCCATACGGCACTCTTCGCCAAATGGACAGGGCGTCTTCTGCAAAGATATCTGCTCTGGTTGATGAAGACCATGCTTCCAAAGATATCTCTATCGTTGTTGTTACTGATAGCATTAAGTCAAGTATTGAGTCTTTCCAGAGTTTCTGCGGTGGTGTGGTAATTCCTAAAGAACAGGGTGTATACCTTCTAGAAACAAACACATTATTATTGGCCTTTGTCACCCCCGCACAAATCGGACTTAGGATTGGCACTTACCCAATTGTGGCGGCCAATTATGCTGTTTGTAAGAATAAAAGTGTGAATCTTCTGGATGAAGAGTTAATACCTGTTACAACTACTGATATTAGCATCTTGATTCGTCAGAAATAAATCTATCAACTATGGGCAAAGGTCTTACTTATTTCCTTGGCATCTTGACCGGTATACTATTGACACTTGGTTTTTTTGCGCTAAAAAACAGCTCCCCAAAACAGGAAGGCGAAAACAGTAATAAAACAGAGAAACAAGCAGAGCTTCCTGATGGTGTGACCATGTTAGATGAGCCTGTTCCTTTTACTGAAGCCAAGAATTTCCAGATAATGCAGGTTGTTTTCAATGATGCAGCACTTGCTCAGTCTGAAAAGAAAATGCAATATACTGGCACGACTTACTATACCGACCCTGTCGTTCTTATTGTCGCAGATAAAGAGAACACTTTTTATGACGATCAGATTATCAAAGCGCCAAGAGACAGTAAGGTAATGCAGGTGGGTACCTATCAATACAAAACTCAAATGGGATGGAAAACGGTCCCCATCATCAGGATACTAAATAATCAATGATTGTGGTTTTTCTTACCACTTCTTCAAATGAGTAGAGCCTCCAATTGGAGGCTCTACAACACTCTGATTAGTTGGAATCCTATCTTGACCTGTGATGGACTTGTGGATCTTCCTCTTCGACCTGTTTCGACGCAACGGCCAGTTGGGCTCCTTCTTGTGGTGAAACACCTGGTCTGAACAAAGAGAAGTCTGCCTTCTCTCCCTTGTCCAACTCCAGTTGGATGGCATCAAGCCTCTGGTTGATCATGCCAGTACAGCGCTTCACCTCAGAGAGGACAGTCTTCAGGAAGTCAGGGCCTTGCTGAAGGGAACCAAGCCAAGATTTGAGATAGGCGGCGCTGTCATTCTTCACGTGCTTCGTAAGGCCATGCTGGCTGGAGATAAGGGCGGCCGACAGTTCGGCCGTGAGCTCCTCCTTCGCGTACTCCTCTGAGCCGAACGCATGTCCCATCGTTCTGTTGAGCCGGGATGCGGCTCCTGTCGCGTGGGCACACTCATGGAGCGTGTTCGTGGCGAAGGCCTCGCCGTCGATGAATTGCTCACGGGTCGGAATGACAATCTCGTCACGGGCAGGGGAGTAGTAGGCCTTGTCGCCCTTCACCTGGTTGATCGGGCAGAAGAAGAGATTGTCATCGATCATCCTGTCGATGGCAGGGTCGCTCTTGAGGTCTCCCTGATGCTCGATCTGACCGGCGGCCATCTGCTTCAGCTTCTCGTACAGTTCCGGTCGCGTCTCGGCGATGTTCGTCTGACCGGCGACGTTGAACACGTTGAAGACCTGGAGCTTCGGATAGACCTTGTATTTGGCCTGCTCCTCTTTCGACAGGTTACGGTAGTCGTCGTATGGAATCCTCTCCTTCGTCTGGGGATTCACGACGGTGAACGTGGTCAGGAACACGGGGAAGGATTTCTCGCCCTTGTTGACGGCCACCATGGGAAGTTTGTTCCCATGCTTGTCCCTAGCCTGAAACACATTCCCGTTCTTGTCCTTGATGTAATTGAGATTCGTGATGCGGTCGAAGGTACCCCACACGGGAATGTCATACCCCATCTTCTCGGCCTGGAGCATCAGCATGAGGGAGTTCCCTCCGTTGTAATGACGGCCGGAAAGGTTCTGGGGAGGAATGGCCGCACCGGGCATGAACCACGGTTTCTTCCAGTTGCCCTGGAAGGACTGGATCTTCTCGATCATCAGCTCGGTGAACCTCTCCAAGGCCTTGTCGGCCGCGGAGGGTCCATCCGAGTGATATTTCTTGTCTGCTGCCATAACGTCTACTGGTTATTGTATTGCTTCTCCCACTCGGAGAGGGACTTGACACGGCAACCGATGTCGAGACGGTCGTTGAAGAGATTGAGCTCCAGGGCGCCTTCGGCATTGATGCCCGCCTTGGGGACAAGGCATTCCGGACGCTCCTCGGAGAAGTCCACGAAATGCACCCAGATGTACGAGAACAAGTCCTCGGCAATCTTCTCCGCGCTGTAAGCGTCGAAGACCCTGTACGCGCCTTTCTTTCCCTGCTTTTCCTGGATCTCCTTGTTTCCGAGAGTTCCTCTGAAGGTCATAGTACCTTCGATCTTGTCCTTCTCCTTGGTCTTGTTGACCTCGTTGGCGGAGAGGTTGAAGAAAACCACATCCTCTCGCTTGCGGAAGGTCAGGACACCCTTAACCTTGACCCTGTCTCCGGAAGACAGGCCGAGGACGTTGTCATCCTCGCCGTCACATGCGACGCTGATGTCAATGTCGCGGGTCTCACCGTTGTCTTTCAGTTCGGTGGAAACGCCGAAGGTGACGAACGGGTTTCCCTCACGGTCGTTCTTGATTTCGGGGGCACGGAATACGCGCCCGATGATGGTAACATTGCACTTAATCATGATCTGGTTCTATTTATAGGGTTGTTGTTCATTGAATTCATCGCCTCGTCGAAGTTCTTCGAGGCAAGGGCGTTCGCCTGGGATTCGGAAGGGGACAGGGCCGGTGCCTGCTGCACATCCTGGGCGTTCCCCATACCGTCAATCTGGATGGCCATTGCCATCAGTCCGGCGAAAAGGGCGCTGGCCAGCTCGACGATGGGATCGGAGCCATAACCTCCGCTATCTCCCATCAGGCTGAAGAAGTTCTTCCAGGAATCATTCTCCTGCACATCCGCTCCGGAAGAGATCGTGTTGAAGTAGTCCTTGTCCTTGGGCTCATTCTTCTTGGGTTCATCCTGCTCCTGTGCCGGTTTCTCCTCGGCGGGAGCAGGGGCGGGCTGTTCGCCCAGCACGGCCTTTGAGTTGGCGGCCAGGTCGGCGGTGCTCGTCGTCGGAGCGAGGGTACTCTGCCAACCCTTCTCCTGCATCACCATCCTGTCGTACTTGTCGAGACCGTTCTGGCGGATGAGCGCCTGAAGGCTGGACGCATACTGCTTGCTGGAGGCGTAGCCGTCCTCCTGCAGTCCGCGCGTCCATCCGACGTAATCGTCGGGGGAGAG